>JAANMU010000688.1_pt1 | contig 37950 bp, 33 predicted proteins | sample 7279701 | NCBI WGS metagenome assembly JAANMU01 (sample SAMN14094539, study PRJNA606508) | bioreactor metagenome | isolation source: A lab-scale SPAN reactor treating ammonium-rich wastewater day 57 | place: Ireland: Galway | collected 2017-03-13
TTGATTCTAGATGAATTTTAGTTAAAAATAAACTGATCCATAGGAATGGATGGGTAATTGTTTCTTTTCCATTCTTCAAATTCACGTAAGGCCGCGTCTTTTGGGTCATTTAAGGTAATTATAAATTTGTCATCTACATAGCTAAAATCTATCGAAAAAGTGGATAGGGAGATGGGTGTTTTGTATCTTAATTCCTGTTTTTGGGTCGCTTGGTTAACTATTTCATCCGGGAGTACTTCCTCCTCAACGCCTGTAAATTCGCTGGTAGCAACCGTAGGCACAGTACCCGTTTGTCCCGGTGAAAGATCAAATGTGGTCGGGGTTGGTGGATTTGAAGGATCTGTCGTCCCGGTTTTCCGGTTGATTGGGAAAATCAGGATAACAATTAAAATTACGGCTAGTATCCCCGATAAGACGATATATATCCTGATGTTAGGTTGAGGCATGGCAGTTCCTTTATTTCTTTACTCCAAATGCTAATCGATACTTAGGAAATGGATGACGACTGTTTTCGTTATACGGAGGAGTGGTACTTTTTCCGTAGTAGGGATCGTAGGCAAGGATTTTACCGTCCTGGACTTCGGTTACCCAGAAATAGTGGCCACATCCCTTGTCGCAGTAATTAGCGAGTGTAAATATTGTCCAACCGGCGTCGATATACTTTTTGAAATCAGAGACAACAATATCGGCTTCCTCGAAGTTGTAGGTCAGATAACTCGTAGTTTTAAGTCCCAATCCTTCAAGTGCCGCTTTGGCATCGCTATAACGGCTACCGGCGCAACTTAGGTAATAACCCTTATCGTCGTAAAGATCGACGATCGTTTTTGGGTTGTACTGATTTCCAAGATACGATGCTGCAATCATAGCAACGGTTGTTGGACCGCATCCAGCTTCGCAAACATTGCATCCCGACGGCAGGGGAATATTGCCGTATCCATTACATTGAGCGTAATATGTGTATTTCAGATTAGATTGAGAATTAGAAGAGAGGTTTGTAGATGATCCAGATGTGGATGATGATTGGGCTGGTTCGGGAGTTGGGGTAGGAGTTGTCAGTGTTGGAGATCCTTGACCAAATTTAAAAAATATATTCAAAAACTCAACTACTGGATTGTAACCGTCATTGAATTCATTTATGGGGCCGGTTCCATCAAATTTCTCAATTAATACGGCATCATTGCTAACGGCAAGATCGGGAAAACCGTTTTCCTCAATCCATTGTTCGTAATCTTGCTGTCCTTCCGGAGCCTTCTCCGTAACGACTAATTTCTCCAACTGAGGATAATATTCGTAAGAGAAGGTATCGGCTTCATAAGGGGATATGCTTTTAGCGGCCTCTATGACTTCTGGTGGGATTTCGACCGGGGTTAAGGTTGTATTATCAACGACATTATCAATGTTTGTATTGAAAGGAACGGTTGTTGGCGTGATCGGGATTTCCTGGGGATTCTCCTGGTTTTTTCTCATGGAACTGAGCGCGAAAATAAGGAGCAGTATGAAAACAAGAATGGCAGTTGCAATTATGAGTATTTTCTTCATATAATGAAAATTATGGCCGATTTCTTTGATTTTATAAAAAAAGCTAATCCCAATACAACAGCAAACGGAGTTGGAGCCCCCAATCAACCCGCTTCTCCACAAGCACCTCCTCCGGGACAACCTGCTCCCGTGACAAATGGCGCGGTAAAGCCCCAAACACCCATAAATAATCAACCTCCAATGGGAGTAGCGTCGCCGTCGACGATTCCGGTATCGACTCAACCGGGCCCAATTTCAGCGCCGCCCCAGGCTGTTACCGATGGAAAAACGGGCACAACTAATGACCCCATGTCAAAGACTGCGGATCCTTCAGTAACCAAACCGGAAGATAAAAAACCCGAAGAGCAAGCGGCAAAAAACGGGCCCGCGGCCAAAGCGCCCGGTGTCCCCGACAAAAAGGAGAATTTTGACCTGATGACCCATTTGACACAAAGGTCAAACCGGGTTTTCGTTTCGGCAACGGCAAAAGCCAAGGAGCTGAATAACGAATTTGTTGACAGCGAACATATACTCCATGGACTGGCCGCCGACGCCGAGATCTATAACTTTTTTGTCGAACTCAAAATCCAGCCACAGCTTGTTGAGCAGGAGTTGAGCTCGATATACAAGAGAAGTCCATCTCCTCAAGCCAAGCCACCGCAAATGTCACCAAGAGTGAAAAGAATCCTTGATAATGCCCTCATTGCCGCGCGTAAGCTCGGATTTGAGTTTATTGCCCCCGAACACCTGTTGTTAGCTCTTTACGAGGAGGGAGAGGGTGCAGGAGCCCGAGTTTTGGCAAAGTTGGGACTGAAGAAGGAAGATCTAAATAAGAAAATAACCGGTAAAAAAGAAGGATTATCCGAAGAACAGAAAGCCGCCGAAAAAAAGAAGCAGGCTCTTGAGCAATTTACAATCGACCTAACTGCAAAAGCCGCCCAAGGTCTTCTTGATCCGGTTGTCGAGAGGTCCCAAGTTGTTGAGCGGGTAATTCATATCCTTTCCCGGAGAACCAAAAACAACCCGTCTCTGGTTGGAGAGGCAGGAGTCGGAAAGACCGCAATTGTTGAAGGGTTGGCCCAAAAGATCGTGTCGAAGGAAGTTCCCGAGCCGCTTCTCAACAAGAGAATCCTCCAACTTGATTTGATGAGCATACTGGCCGGTGCCTCACACCGCGGGGAGTTTGAAGAAAGGATGAAGGACTTAATAGAGGAAGTCAAAAACAGCAAGGGCGAGATAATCTTGTTTATCGATGAGATCCACAACATCGTCGGAGCCGGATCGTCCGGAGAAGGGTCGCTTGACGCGTCAAATTTCCTTAAACCAGCGCTCGCCCGAGGAGAGATACAGATTGTTGGAGCCACGACCTTGACCGAATACAGAAAATATGTCGAAAAGGATCCAGCCTTGGAGAGAAGGTTCCAGCCGGTTCTTGTTCCTGAACCGACGGAGGAAGCAGCCATAAAAATGCTTGACGCCATAAAGGACAAATACGAAGCATTCCATAGAGTAAAGATTCCGGCCGATGTGGTTGAAGCGGCGGTAAAACTCTCAAAAAGATACGTAGGGGATAGATTCCTGCCGGATAAGGCGGTTGATTTGATCGACGAGGCAGCCTCGGCCGTCAGACTTCCCTTAATCTCATTGCCTGAAGAAATAAAATCGATTGAGACGAGGATCGCCGAACTTAGTCAGGAAGTGAAGGAGGCGGAGAAAAAAGGAGACAAGATAAAGGCCCGAATAACAAGAAGCAAGATCGAAGAGATCGAGAGCGGACTCAAAGAGAAAAAAGACGAATACAATCTCAAGAAAGGTCAGACAACAACAAGCGTTTCCCCTGAAATTATCCGAGATATTATTTCCCGTTGGACAGGAATTCCGGTCTCAAAGATAACAGCCTCCGAAACCGACAGACTGGCTCACCTTGAGGAAATAATCCACAAGAGACTCATTAATCAGGAAATGGCCGTAGACGCCGTTGCCCAAGCGGTCAGACGAGGCCGCGCCGGATTGAAGTCGGCCGCCCGCCCGATCGGAAGCTTCGTGTTTTTGGGTCCGACAGGTGTTGGTAAAACCGAGCTAGCTAAGACATTGGCTGACGTTCTTTTTGGTTCTGAGGACTTGATGATCAGATTCGACATGACCGAGTACATGGAAAAACACGAAGTCGCCAAGTTGCTTGGTGCCCCCCCAGGATATGTCGGATACGAGGAAGGCGGTAAACTCACCGAGGCAGTCAGGCGCAAACCCTACAGCGTTGTACTTTTTGACGAGATTGAAAAAGCCCACCCCGACATCTTTAATATCATGCTCCAGATTTTGGACGACGGCCGGTTGACCGACAATAAGGGCCACGTGGTTTCATTCAAGAATACGGTTGTCATCTGCACATCAAACATCGGAACCAAGCTTATCCAGGAGGAAATGATTAAGGCCGCAGACGTTGAGGAAAAAGAAGAGGGAGAAAAGAATAATAAAAAAGGAAAGGAAGATACCGATAAAGACGACGAGAAAAAGGTTGAGGACGGTGGTGAGGACAAGACGGAAGGAAAAATGGTAGGGCAAGCGAAGGAGATCGATGTGAAAAATTCGCCTGTTGCCAAGTCCGACGGGGAGTCGGCAAAAGGAAAAACCAAGAAAAAGGCCGACAAAGAGCAGGAGAGCGTCGAAAAAGATGAAAAACAATCAACAGAACAAGTTGACGGTGCAAAAAAACCAGAGGGAGAACTCCCTGAAGAAACAAACGAAAAGGTTGATGAAAAGAAAGATGAAAAGAAGCAGGCCAAAAAAGACAGCTTCGTCGAAATCAGGGAGAAGGTAATGGGAGAGCTTTTGAAATTCTTCAAACCAGAACTTGTTAATAGGTTTGACGAGGTTATAGTCTTTGAGCCATTGAAATATGAGCACATTGCCGAAATCGTGAAACTACAGTTTAAGGCATTAACCAAGTTGATGGAAGACCAAGAAATAGGCTTCTATTATACCGATGACGTCATAGAGGTGATCGTCCAGGCCGGATTTGATCCCTTGTTCGGAGCCAGGCCGTTAAAAAGAGCAATCCAAAAACTGATCGAGAATCCGATCTCGAATTTGATTATCACCGGGAAAGCCAAGCCGGCTGATGTTGTGAGGATTAAAGTCGACAAGGACGAACTGGTTTTTGACGTTGAGAAAACGGTTCTTATCCAACCCGAAGCGAAAGCCCAAGCGGAGATCAAACGGGTCCACTGCGGCAAATGTGACAATGATTATAAAACCGAAGTTGTCAAGAACTCCACCCTTATTTGCCCGAAATGTTTAAGCTATGGAGATATCCTCAAAGTTGCCTGATATGATTGTTTTTCTACTTCTTGTCATCGGTATATATTTTTTTTCCCGTAAGGCGATGAATGAGGTTTTTTACTTTTTGATGCGGATTTTTAAGAACTACCACCTAGCATTGGCAATCATTACCTTGATTCTTCTTCCGGGAACTCTTGTCCATGAGCTTTCGCATTTTATCATGGCCTTAGTTCTACTTTTACCCGTTAAAAGCATGAGTCTGTTTCCGGTCTTTGAAGCCAATGAAATCAAGCTGGGAGAGGTGAGGTTTGAGAAACGTGACGCTTTAAGGAGTGGTATCGTCGGCATTGCCCCATTTGTCGTTGGGATTCTTGTGCTGACCGCAATTTTTTATTTTCGAATATTTCCCGGTCAGGACCTGATCTTAAACTTCCTGATGGCCTACCTGATTTTTTCCATTTCCTCCAATATGTTCTCCTCAAGACAAGATCTAAAAGACGCAATCTTTATTATTCCGTTAATTGTCGTCGGAACGGCCATTTTTTACCTATTCGATATAAAATTGGACATGACCTTGGTTAATGCTATAATGAAGGAAGCGAATTATTATCTGTTTTTCGTATTGGCGATAAATTTCGGAGCGTTTGTTTTGTTTAGGGTATTTAATTCCTTTTCAAAAAAATGAAAAAATCATTGTTGGCCCAATCCTTGGATATAAACGGCACATCGATCCAAGGGCCATTGGATAGTAGCATCAATAACTTGGGAGATCTAGTCAATAGAGTACTGACATTTTTGCTGCCTTTGGCGGGAATTGTGCTTCTTTTCGTTCTTATCTGGGGAGGTTATGACTATATGATGAGCCAAGGTAATCCCGAAAAGATCAAAACGGCCCAAGCTAAAATAACTACGGGATTAATCGGATTTTTTCTTCTTATATCCTCCTACCTCATAGTCCGGGTCATCACCGCCATTTTCGGACTCGGTACCGGAATTATTTGACAAGTTGTTTTGAAAATGCTTTTATTGTATAATCATAGACGATATGACTGACAAGAAGTCCTTTTCGATTAATAATTGCAGGCTGACATAGCCTGTTAATTTTATCTAATCCCCGCAAAAGCGGGGTTTTTTTTAAAGAAAAATGCGAATCCTGAAAACTGAACCACCAATAGTAATCTCGGTCGGAGGCAGTCTGATTGTTCCCGACGGAGGCGTAGACACCGTATTCTTACAACGACTCAATAAACTGATAAGAAGTCAGGTAATAAAGGGGAGAAGATTCCTCCTCGTGTCCGGAGGCGGGAAAATCGCCAGGCAGTATATCGAAGCCGGCCGCGAAGTCATCGGAAACGTCGACGATGAAGATTTGGACTGGTTGGGAATTCATGCGACAAGATTCAATGCCCATCTTCTCCGTACCATTTTCCAGGATATTGCCAACCCGAGAATAGTTATAAACTACGAAAAGAAAATTGAGGACTGGAACGAGCCGGTGGCAATTGGTGCCGGATGGAAACCAGGTTGGTCGACCGACTATGACGCCGTCATTCTCGCCCGTGACTACAAAGCTTCAGTTGTCATAAACCTTTCAAACATAGACGGGGTATACGACAAGGACCCGAAAAAATTTAAGGACGCAAGGCTTATCAAGAAGATTACTTGGGAGGAAATGGAGAAGATCGTTGGGACCAAGTGGTCGCCAGGACTTAACGCTCCTTTTGATTCAACCGCTACTCAACTTGCCAAAAATATCGGATTGACGGCCATAGTTACCTCCGGTCACGACTTCAAGAATTTGGAAAATATCATAGAAGGCGAACCATTCAAAGGAACCGTCATCATGCCGTTTAACGTTGATGCCGGATTCTATGACCGCGACTACTACCGGGGGAAAAAGGGAGGTTTCAAATTGAAACAGGCGGAGTCGATTTGGGGAAGCTTTTTCCACAATACTTTGAATTTTTTCAGAGCCGCCAGTATTAAGTTTTTCGTTAAGCCAAAAAATTGCCTTGATGTCGGATGCGGGCTTGGTTATTTGGTGAAGTGGCTGAGGTTTTTCGGTATCGACGCATATGGAATCGATTTCTCGCCAGAAGCCAAGAAACTCATAGACCGCGACCTTCAAAGATATATTAAAATCGCCGACGTCACTGATATTCCCTACAAGGACGATACGTTTGATTTAGTCGTTTCCTACAACCTTCTCCAACACCTTGAGAGGTCAAAGATAAAAAAAGCCATAAGGGAGACCATAAGGGTTGGAAAAAAGCTCATCTTCCATAAGATATTGACTCCGGAAAGCCTTTTATACGTCCTATTTCACCAGCGTGATTTCTCAAACGTTTCATTCTTTTATACAAAATATTGGAAAAAGATCTTCGAGTCTTTTGATTCCGTTACCTTATCCTCTCATCTTCCCATCGGCGCCTTCGACTTTTTTGGAGCCCGATTCCTGTTAAAGAAGAAAGCCAAGTAAACAATGATCCTCAAAAGCTTAATCCTTCGAAATTTCCGTAGTTTTGACAGTCGTGAATTCGTTCTTAGCCCCGGACTGACGGTTGTTGCCGGTCACAACTCAAGAGGGAAAACCAACCTTTTGGAAGCCGTCTTTTTTACCCTTAACGGCCACGGCTTTCGAGAAGATAGGGAAGAGGAGCTTATCAGGTTTGATACCGATGGGACATCAGTCAGGGGAGTCTTTGGAATAAACGGCAAGGAAGATACTTATGAGATTGACATACGATACAAGAATGGACGGCCGGCCAAGACGTATTTTGTCAACAAAACTTCAAAAAGAAGAGACTTCTATACTAAAGATCTTGTTAAAGCGGTTCTTTTCACTCCCGACCAGATTAACATCATAAAAGGTTCGCCGAGTTTGAGACGAGACTACTTCAACAGGCTTCTTTCGGTTTTTGATATAGATTACAAAAAAAAGCTGACAAACTACGAGATGGCCTTAAGGCGCCGGAACAAAGTTCTTGAAAAACACACGGATGTAAGAGCCTTGAAAGAAGAGCTTAAATTCTGGAACGAATATCTTATTAAGGAGTCTCAATACTTGGTTGAAAAAAGGAAGGAATATATTCAATATTTGAATTCAAACAAGAAACTTGATTCAAAGGAATTTTCAATCGAATATGTCAAAAACGAGTTTACTCAAGATAGACTTGATGCGGCTTTTGAAAAGGAACGGATTATAAGAAAGACAATGATCGGTCCCCAGAAGGATGACTTTCAGATCTCAGTCTCAAACGGTATTTTGAATAAAAACGTCCATCATTATGCGTCCCGAAGCGAAGAGCGTCTGGCAGTTTTTTGGCTTAAACTGAATGAGGTTAAGTTTTTTGAGAAAACCGGCATTAAACCGATCCTTCTTCTTGACGATATTTTCTCGGAACTTGATATTGATAACAAGATGATCGTTCTAGGATTGGTTGAGAATTATCAGACCGTGGCGACAACTACCGAGGATATGTTATTGAAAGAAGTCAAGACTGAAAAAACGATCATCAAGCTCTAGTTAAACTTCCTAACAACCGCTTTGACGACCCCGAATATCTCAAGCGATTCTCGTGGCCTAAAAGCCGGGTATTTTGGATTGGCGGCTTCCAGATAGTTGGTCCTTTTCATTCGGTCTCTTCTTAAAATCTTCAAGGTCCATTCGTGGTCGATCTGCGCCAAGACTATGTCACCGATTGAAGCCTGTTTTTTTCTTTCGATAACGACGATATCCCCTTCGAATATCCCGACTCCGGTCATGGAGTCGCCGGAGACCTTAAGAAGAAAGGCAGAGGTAGGATCTTCAATTAAGTAATCGTCGAGTGTCAGATAATTCCGGTTTTCCTCGGCGAGAATCGGGTAACCGGCTTTAATGAGTCCGAGCATCGGAAGAGCAAAAAATCGGGGAGTGGGTGCGAGTTTACCCGATTCCTTCTTAATGAATCCGGCCTCAACCCATTTGTTTATAAGCTTAAATACGGCATTTTTAGATGAGAATCCGAAAAGAGAAAGCATTTCGGAATACGAAGGTAACCTTCGGTTTTTTTTGAAAAATCTCTTCAGGAGAGATAGTCTGTCGGTGGCCATATGAAATAATTATAGTAAACATTTGTTCACTGTCAAGGGGGAGTTTGTTTATGTTAAGATGGCGGTCCAATTACAAGAGGAACGATAACGCATTATTTATACCAGCCTTCATGAAGAGTCATGACTCCATCGTCAATCGTTAGATATTGGGCGTATCCGTAGAGAACGGCGCCGGTTGAGGCAAAGTTATTCTTAAGATCGATCTCGCCCCAGTGGTTGTGGCCGATAACATAGACTTCGTTCTCGGTTGGTTTGTACATCTTGGCGATTCTTTTTTTGGAATTACTATTCCTGTAGCTGAATCTTAGATATAGAAATAGCCTACCAAATATCGAAACCATAAGTCCTCTCATAAAATGGCCGATCACAATTGCTGCGTGGAGATATTTCCATTCTATATTATGGGAAACGTCGGCCGTCACCCGGGTTTTCTGACCGTGTTCGAAGATGTATGTTTTTGTTGGTGTCTTGATCTTGTATCTTTCGGCCTGGATTTCGGAAAACAATTCCGACCTTTTATCAGAAGATTTCCTGGCGTCGTGGTTGCCATATATATAGATGGCTTTTTTGAATTTCAAAAGAGGGAAAAGCTCACTCCATCTCGAGTTTATGAACTCGTCAAATTTGATCATGTAGCTGTCGTAGAAGTCGCCGTTTATGATTACCCGGTCTGAGGATTTGATTATCTTCTTGAGAAACTCCAGTTTTTTCTCATCGACAGGTAAATAAAGATGGGAATCGGAAAAAATGAGGATGCGCATATTACCTTACAATTATACAAGGAGGGTTACTTTTCCGCCATAGCGCGGGCGATATTCTGCGGAACCTCTTCGTAGTGTGAGGGTTCCATATAGAAGATGCCACGACCTTCGGTCAATGACCTGATCTGGGTGGCGTATCCTGACATCTCGGCGAGTGGCACGTAAGCCTTGATGACAACTGCTCGGGCTCTCTTTTCGGTTCCAAGGATTTTACCTCTTTTGGACGATACGTCACCAATGGCGACTCCCATGAACTGTTCGGGGATAGTAACCTCGAGTTTCATTATCGGCTCAAGAAGGACCATGCCAGCGCGTTTTGCGGCATCTTGAAGTGCCATCGACCCGGCAATTTTGAAGGCAATGTCTGACGAGTCAACGTCGTGGTAGCTTCCATCAACAAGTGTTACTTCAAGATCAGTCATAGGATAACCAAGGTAGACACCCTTTTCAAGGGCTTCAATCACTCCCTTTTCAACCGACGGAATGAATTCTGAAGGAATTGCTCCTCCCTTGATCTTGTTGGTAAATTTGAATCCTTCGCCGCGTCCAAGAGGAGCGATATTGATGACACAGTGGCCATACTGTCCGTGACCACCCGTTTGTTTGATGTATTTGACTTCAACGTCCTCAGCCGGTCCTTTAACAGTTTCCTTATAGGCAACCTGAGGCTTACCGACATTAACGTCCATTCCCATTTCTCGTTTCATGCGGTCAACCAAGATTTCAAGATGGAGCTCTCCCATTCCCGACATGACGGTCTGACCGGTTTCGTGGTTGACTTTGACTTTAAAGGTTGGGTCTTCTTCGGCCAATCTCTGAAGGGTATAGGATAATTTTTCCTGATCGGCTTTAGTCTTGGGTTCGATCGCCAATGAAATGACCGGTTCGGGAAAGGTTATCTTTTCAAGGATTAATGGACTGTCTTGATCGGCCAAAGTGTCTCCAGTTCTTGAGTCTTTAGGTCCAACCAGAGCGACGATCTCTCCGGAATAAGCTTTATCGATTTCTTCTCTTGTGTTGGCGTGCATCAAAAGGATGCGGCTGACTCTTTCCTGTCGATCCCGGTTGACGTTATATACATAAGAACCCGATTCAAGGACTCCGGAATAGATTCTCGTATAGGTAAGTTTTCCAACGTGTGGGTCAAGTTGGATCTTAAAAGCCAAAGCGGCAAACTTTTCGGTTGGCACTAACTGTCTTGCGATCGGTTCATTGGTTGTCGGATGGAGTCCTTTGATTTCCTTCAAGTCAACCGGTGACGGAAGATAATCCACAATTGCGTCCAAAACCGGTTGAACGGCTTTGTTGCGCAAAGATGTTCCACAGTAGACGGGAATCAGTTTGTAGGCAATGACGGCGCGCCTTAAAGCGGCTTTCAACTCCTCAACCGATATTTCTTCGGCGTTTAGATATTTATTCAAGAGTTTGTCGTCGGTTTCGGCGATCTTTTCAACCAATTTTGCGCGGGCGGTCATGACGGCGGTCTTCATATCCTCGGGAATTTCTTTCTCAACTCTGAACTTAATCCCTTGGGGATCGATGTCCCAATATTTTGCTTCCAATGTGAAAAGATCAATAATTCCTTTGAATTCTTGCTCTTTTCCTATCGGGTAAACCATAACGGCCGGGTGGGCTCCCAATCTGTCTTCAATTTCCTTGACGGTGGCATCAAAGTCGGCGCCCAACTTGTCCATTTTGTTTATAAAACATATGCGGGGAACCTTGTATTTGTCGGCCTGACGCCATACGGTTTCAGACTGGGACTGGACTCCCTCTTCGGCATCGAAAATGACGACACCTCCGTCCAAAACTCTCAACGATCGTTCAACTTCTGCTGTAAAGTCAACGTGTCCCGGAGTGTCGATGATATTGATGCGAATACCGTTCCAGAATGTGGTTGTGGCAGCGGAAACGATTGTGATACCCCGTTCTTTTTCCTGTGGCATCCAGTCGAGTTGGGTGTTTCCTTCGTCAATATCTCCGATCTTGTAGCTTTTTCCGGTGTAGAAAAGGAATCGTTCCGAAGTCGTAGTTTTACCGGAATCGATATGGGCAATAACTCCGACATTACGGATCTTGTCCAAAGGTACATTACGGTTTTTAGTGACAATAGGTTGCTGTGCCATAGGTCTTTACCACTTCAAATGAGAGAACGCTTTGTTGGTCTCTGCTAATTTTTCTGTCTGGGCACGCTTAGTGACGGCGGCACCGATGTTTTTGGCGGCGTCTGTAAGTTCGGCCAGTAACTTTGCTCCAAAAGAATGGAATTCTTTGTTTGCCCTGGCGCGGGCGGCATTGACGATCCAGTTTAAGGCGAGATAAATCTTGCGATCCCGTCTTACTTCAATCGGAACCAGATACGAAGCGCCTCCCAATCTTCTGGGTTTGACTTCATGAATGGGGGAGACGTTGTCAATTGCTTGGTGGAAGATTTTTATGGGATCCTGTCCTTGGTCTTCAAGCATTTTAAAAGCCTGGTAGACCTGTTTTTCGGCAACGGATTTTTTTCCGTCGACCATAACATAGTTTATCAGTTTGGATACTTCCAGACTCTTGTAAACCTTATCTGGAGAAACTTTTTCCCTCTTGTAATTTCCTCTTGGCATTTTTCTATAAAATAAACTTAATTAATTAGGCGGCGGGCTTAGCTTTTGGAGCCTTAGTGCCATACTTTGAACGGGAGGAAGTGCGTTTTTCCACTCCACCTGCATCAAATTTTCCGCGTACTATATGATATTTCACACCCGGCAAATCCTTGACGCGGCCTCCGCGAACAAGAACGATCGAGTGTTCGGCTAGATTGTGGCCGATCCCTTGGATATAAGCGGTCACCTCCATTTTATTGGAGAGTCTTACCCTGGCTACTTTACGCAGCGCTGAGTTCGGTTTCTTTGGGGTCATTGTCCTAACGACCGTACAGACTCCTCTTTTCAAAGGATTGTTGACCTTGAGATACCTTCTCTTCAAGGAATTGAAATTGTTCTTTAGGGCGATTGATTTAGATTTTCGGATCCTCGTCTTTCGACCCCTTTTGATCAGTTGGTTGATTGTCGGCATATTTATTAACAAACTTACCGTAATACTTTTCGATTAATTCGGCGGTAACGGGAATTAATCTGCCAATTATAACATTTTCTTTCAAACCCAGCAAGTAATCCGCTTGGCCTTTGATGGCGGCCGAAGACAGGACGTTGGTTGTCTGTTCGAATGAGGCGGCCGACAGCCAAGAGTCAGTATAGATAGCGGCTCGGGTTATACCCAAGATGGATATCTTTCCGGTAGCCGGCTTCATGCCTTTAGCCAATACCTTCTTGTTTTCTTCCTCAAACCTTATTCGCGATACGACCTCGTCTTTGATGAAAGCGGTGTCGCCTTCATCTTCGATGATGACCTTGTCGCTCATCTTGCGTATTATGACTTCAAAGTGCTTGTCGTGGATCGTTATTCCCTGTGATTCATAAACCTTCTGGATTTCGTCCAGCAGGTAAATCTGGGCGGCTCGAAGTCCACGGATTGAAAGGACGTCATTGACGTCAAGATATCCTTCGGAAAGCGACGTGCCCGAAGCGATGAGTTCACCGTCTTTAATCTTCAGTTTTTGAGACATCGGGATAACAAATTCCTGTTCCTTAATATTAGAATCGGTTCCCTCAGATGCGATCTTGACGGAATAAACTTCCTTTTCGGTGTCTTCTTGGATCGATACTTTTCCGGATATCTCGGCAATCGGCGATACGATCTTTGGAGTCCTGGTTTCAAAGAGTTCTTCGACTCGCGGCAAACCCTGGGTAACGTCTGAGATAACGATTCCTCCAAAGTGACGAACACGCATCGTCAACTGAGTTCCCGGCTCTCCGACCGACTGGGCGGCCATGACTCCAACAGGAACCCCGATATCAACGTTCTGATTGGTCGATAGATCGGTTCCGTAACATTTCTGACATACGCCGTATGGCGACTGGCAGAAAAGGGGAGACCTGACGGTAACTTTTTCAATTCCACTCTTCTGGATCAAGTTGACCTTCTCAATATCGAGTAATGTATTCCTTTCGATAAGGACCTTATTGTCTTTATGAATATCGGCGGCGGAATATCTGTTTCTTATACGATCAAGGAATTTGTCACCGCGGGTCATGTCGGTTGAAATTGTCAGACCCTCTTCGGTATTACAATCTTCTTCCCTTATGATCATGTCGTGGGCAACGTCAACCAAACGGCGTGTCAGATAACCGGCATCGGCGGTTTTAAGAGCCGAGTCGGTCAATCCCTTGCGGGCACCACGGGCGGAAATTACATATTCGAAAATCGAAAGACCCTGTCGGTAGTTTGACTTTGTCGGAACCTCGATGATCTTTCCCAACGGGTCAACAACGAGTCCTTTCATAGCAGACAACTGCTTCAACTGTTCGCGCGATGCGCGGGCTCCTCCCGACTTGATAATAATCTTGACCGGGTTCTCGTCGTCGAGCTGGTTCCAGGTCTTGTCGGCTAATTTCTCTGTCGTGTCGATCCAAAGCTTATTGGAATATCTTTTCTTCTCTTCGACCGTCAACAAACCCTGTTCGAAGTTGTGGCGGACCTTGTCAATCTCGTTCTCGGTTTCTTCGATGATCTTGTCTTTATCAGGGATGATTTCGCAGTCGAATATGGAGACCGAAAGACCTCCTGAAATTGTCGCAGCCCAGAAACCGATTTCTTTTATACGGTCGATCAAGGCTCCGACGGTTTTCTTTTCGTATAGTTTCATGGCCCTCAAGACCAAGTTTTTGATGTCTGATGCCTTGACTTCTTCGTTGATGAATTTCAGTTCCTCTGGAAGTGTTTCGTTGAAAATAATTCGTCCGATTGTAGTCCTGACAATCTTTCCATCAACGTGAATCAAGATGGGTTCTCTAAGAGTTACCATGTCCAAATTAAAGTATTTTATGGCTTCTCCGGCAGTCGAATAAGCTTTCAATTCCTCGTCTTTTTTGGCGGCAAGGTGGGCGTTCATGGTTGTCAGGTAATAACAACCCAAAGCCATTTCCTTGTTCGGTAGAACGATCGGTGATCCGTCGGCTGGTTTCAATAGATTGTGGTAAGGCAACATTCTGTCTTTGACCTCGTTGATGGCGTTTTTTGACAAAGGCAAAAATACTCCCATGGCATCTCCGTCAAAGTCGGCGTTGTATCCGGCACAGACCGTCGGGTGCAGTTTGATGGCGTGTCCGTCAGTCAAAACCGGGTAAAATCCGAGAACCGACAACTTATGAAGGGTCGGAGCGCGGTTTAACAAGACCGGGTGGTCTTTGGTTATCTGTTCCAATATATCGTAAACGACGGGCTCTTTCTTTTCCAGGAAATTCTTGGCCGATTTAATATTCGGAGCCAAGCCTCTTATGATAATCTCGTGGAGAAGGAAGGGCTTGAAAAGTTCCAAAGCCATTTCTTTTGGTAGTCCGACCTGGTCGAGTTTCAATTCGGGTCCGACGATGATCGTCGAACGACCTGAATAATCGACTCTTTTTCCAAGCAAATTTTGTCGGAAGCGACCTTGCTTACCACGCAATATGTCAGAAAGCGATTTCTGAACTTTGCTGGTAGTTCCTCCGGTCCTGGTTCGACCTCTTGATTTCTGAAGGTCGATTAAGGAATCGACGGCCTCCTGGAGCATCCTTTTTTCGTTTCTTAAAATGATCTCAGGGGCACCTAAGTCAATAAGCTGTTTCAGTCGGTTGTTGCGGTTGATGACGCGGCGATAAAAATCGTTTAAGTCAGATGTCGCAAATTTACCTCCAGGCAACTGAACGACCGGTCGAAGATCTGGCGGGATAACCGGCAAGACCGTCAAGACCATCCATTTTGGATCGATCTTGGCCTTGATAAATGCTTCAAGAGCTCTTACTTTTTTCAACAGCTTGTTTCTCTTTTCGCCTCGAGCTTCCCCAAGATTCTTGAGCGATTCCGCATATATTTTTTCGATTTCGAATGAGGTCAAGATGTCGTACAAGGCTTCAGATCCCATTCCGACCGTCAGGAACTCTTCGACCCCTTTTTCCTTAAGATATAGATAGTCGTCCTCTTCAATAACGTCAAATGGTTTTATCGAACGAACGAGCTTAACCAATCGGTCAAAGAAAGCCGTCTTCTTGGATTTTTTATCGGTAAACTGGTTTGAAGTCAATTTGAGCTGTTCGCGTTCCTTGAATTCAAATTCCTGGCGAGTTATTTCAAGCTGTTCCTCATTGGTGATCTTTTTCTGGAGTTCAGTTTTTTCCTTTTCGAAGTTTTGCTTTACCTTTGCCTCTTCGACTTTAAATGCCTCTTCAATTGTTTTTATTTCCTGTTGGCTTATTTCCGTTAAGACTTTGATGGTTTTCTTCTGTTGTTCCTTGTCAACTTCCATGACAAGATATAGCGCATAATAGATGATTCTTTCCAATGACTGAGGTGGTATATCCAAGACAATGCTCAATACCGATGAGGAACCTTTGAAATACCAAATATGGGCGATCGGGGAGGCTAGTTTTATGTGTCCCATTCGTTCGCGCCTAACGGCAGATGTCGTGATCTCGACTCCACAGCGATCGCAGACAATACCTTTGTAACGCATCCTCTTATACTTACCGCAGTAACATTCGTAGTCTTTTGTAGGTCCGAAGATCCGTTCGTCAAAAAGTCCGTCTTTCTCGGCTCTAAAGGTTCTATAGTTGATGGTTTCTGGTTTGGTGACTTCGCCGTGCGACCATTTGGTAACCCGGTCGGGTGAGGCTAAAGTAATCCTTAATCCAGAAAAGTCAATTTGATTGGTATCGTCCATTATTTGATGTAATCAATTGATAACCCAAGAGCGTTCAATTCCTTGACGAGTACGTGGAATGACTCGGGAACCGAAGACTGGGGGATATCTATTCCCTTGATAATCGATTCGAAAGCCTTGGTTCGTCCTCGGACGTCGTCAGATTTAATCGTCAACATCTCCTGCAATGTATGGGGTACTCGGTGTGATTCAAGTGCCCAGACTTCCATCTCTCCGAATCTCTGTCCTCCAAGTTGTGATTTTCCTCCCAATGGTTGTTGGGTAACGAGAGAGTAAGGTCCGACCGATCTGGCGTGGAACTTATCCTCAACCATGTGAATGAGCTTCATGATATAGGTTGTTCCGACAAGTACCTTTCGGTCATATGCTTTTCCTGTAAGTCCGTCGTAAAGAGTGACTTTATTGTCGATAGGTAGACCGATTTTGGTCAATTCACTGAAAATAAATTCTTCTTTTATCTTTTCGAAAACAGGCGCCGAAATGTTGATGTTATTTTTGGCAGCGATTGTTCCGATCAAGTTCTCAAAAAGTTGACCCAAGTTCATACGGGAAAGAATCGAAAGAGGTGACAAAATAACGTCAACAGGAGTACCGTCTTCCAGGTAAGGCATGTCCCATGCGGGGAGAATCTTCGAAATGACTCCCTTGTTTCCGTGGCGTCCGGCCAACTTGTCTCCGACCGATATCTTTCTTAGTTGGGCCGTATTGACGATGACTCTTTTCAAGATTGATGGTTCAAGTTCATTGGGATCCTTCTTGCCGTCGATGGACTCGATATTAACAACATATCCCTGCTTGCCATACGGCATCCTCAAGGATGTGTCCTTAATATCTTTGGCTTTTTCTCCGAAAATGGCTCTCAACAGTCTTTCCTCGGCTGTTAGTTCCTTTTCTCCCTTGGGGGCGACTTTTCCAACCAGTATCTCTCCACCCTTGACTTCGGTTCCAACAAGAACGAGTCCGTCCTTGTCCAGGTTCTGGAGAACCTCTTCACGGACGTTGGGGATATCCCTTGTCAATTCTTCCGGACCGAGTTTGGTATCAACAAGGTCGGCAATGAATTCTTCCATGGTGATCGAAGACAAAACGTCTTCCTTAACCAGGCGGTCTGAGATAACAAATCCGTCCTCATACCCTAAACCGTTAAGCGATGTATAGGCAACGACAAGATTCTTTCCCAGCGCCAGTCTTCCGTTATCGGTGGCCGGTCCGTCGATGACGATCTGTCCTTTGCGGACAGCTTGACCCTTTTCGACTCTTGGCATCTGGTCGAAGGCAACGTCTTTATTGGTTCTGACAAATCTTTCAAGTTCCAATGTGTGAGTTTTTCCGCTTTTTCCCTTGATGAGGACTTTTTGTCCGTCAACGTATTTGACAACACCGTCCTCGGGAGCTTTAATCGTGCGTCCCAAAGACATGCTGATTTTTTCTTCCATTCCGGTGCCGACAATGGGTGCGGCCGGGTTGACAAGAGGTACTGCCTGACACTGCATGTGCGTACCCATCAGGGCACGGGAAGCGTCGTCATTCTGGAGGAAGGGGATAAGAGCTGCCGAAGCGCCGACTACCTGGCGAGGAGAAACGTCGATGAAATCCAATTTCTGGGCTTCAACTTCAACAATATCTCCCTTGTGGCGGGCAACGACCGTTTCGTGGTTGATAAATCCCTCTTCATCAACATTGATGTCGTTTGAGGTAATAAAGTATTTTTCTTCATCATCGGCTTGTAAATAAACGACCTCTTTACCCAGTTTGACTCTGGTCTTGCTTCCTTCTTTTACCTTTTCAAGCCTTCTGTATGGTGTTTCCAGGAATCCGTATTTGTTGACTTTTGAATAAAGAGCCATATAGGTAACCACTCCGATATTCGGGCCTTCTGGGCTTCTGATCGGGCAGATTCTTCCGTACTGGGAAGAAGAGATGTCACGGATCGAGAACGAAGCTCTTTCTTTTTCAATTCCTCCGGGGCCACCGACTGTAATCCTTCTCAAGTTGTCAAGTTCAGACAATGGATTTGTTTGGTCAACGATCGTTGATAGTTGGCTGGTCCTGTAGAAAGAATTGATGGCGACGATTATCGGCTTTGAGTTAACGACTTGTGAAGGCATGACGTTGGTTTCACCCGTCACCAAGCTCATTCTCTCCTTGATCTCGCGTGAAACCCTAACCATTCCAACTCTTATTCCGTACATTGAGATAAGCTCACCGACGGTTCGAAGTCTGCGGTTTCCCAAATGGTCGATATTGTCGAAGTTACCCTGACCTTTTGTCAAATTGACAAGATACTTGATGGTTTCCGTAAGATCTGCCTTGGTCAAGAGCTGGTTTTCTTTTTTGTCCTCGTCCAAATCAAGACCCAACTTCTTGTTTATCTTATACCTTCCAACGTGCGAAAGGGAATATCTTCTTGGATTGAAGAAAAGGTTATTGATTGTTTCGTAGGCGTTGTCGAGAATGAGGGGTTCGCCTGGCCTGACTTTTCTGTAGATTTCAAGTGTGGCGTCGTCTTTGGTCTTGGTCTGGTCCTTTTTGAGGGTGGGGAGGATGTATTTTTCAACCAAACCTTTGTCGATTGAGCTGAATTGGTTGACTATCTCATTGTCATTCTCGCCTTCAAAAGCGCGAATAAAGGCAGTCCCCAAGAATTTTCTTTTCTTATTGACTTTTATTTCAATAAGGTTGTTCTTATTAATAGTAATATCTATCCAGGCGCCGATATATGGCCTGATTTCAGCATTATAAAGCGTAAGTCCGGTTGTCTTGTCGATCTCGGCGGTAAAGTAAACTCCCGGGCTTCTGACAATTTGATTAATGATCGCGCGCTCGATTCCGTTGACGACAAAGGTGCCGCGGTCGGTCATTTTCGGAAGATTGAAGAAATATACGTCCTGGGTTTTCTCAGCGCCGGTCTTTTTGTTCAAAAGGCGAAGCTTCAAATAAACGGGTGTATCATAAGTCAATTTTTTCTGAAGACAGAGATCCAAAGTGTAGCGGGGTTCTCCGAAGTAGACGTCCTCGAAAAAGAGGGTGAACTTTTTTCCGGTATAATCTTCAATCGGAAAAAATTCATTGAGAATATCCTTCAGGGTAACGTTCAACAATTTCTCCCAAGATTGTCTTTGGACTTCAATCAAATCAAACTCTTCAAGTGACGGATCACCCTTTCCGAGTGTGAGAGATTTGTGTTGGGGTTTAATCTTTGTTTTGTCTTTGGTGCTCATCGCAAGATGTAAAGTCGAAAAATGGTTTTGTTAATAGAAAAAACCCCTCAAATAGCAAAGGGGAACAAAAAAACTATTATAGCATACATCGTATGGACTTAAAAGTCAATAGTATTTTCTAGTGACCGCTATCTACTTCTCTTTGATAAAAAACTTTTTGCTTCCTGACGTCTGGCTTGGCGATAAAATCCTGATTTTATCCAAAACCGAATGGATCGTGATCGATTTCTTATGGTGTTCCTTGCCGTGCTTCGGTTGTTTCTCTTCGTGCTTGTCAATTTTCCAGATCGCATGCTTGGATTCCTTAAGAGCACGCCTTAACTCTTTAAGAACGAACATCAATTGCAAACCGGTGACGACAACCAGTATGGTCGTTATCGTTATCGCAATTGTTAGCAATAGCTGGCTGCTTTCCATATTCCTTATCCCTTGATTGTTATATCAACCAATTTATTCAGGATTTCGGATTTATTCTTGTTTGCCCAATAAAGGCCGGCCATAAACAGGGTGTCAAAGGTTCCGCAGTCTAGCCAGTACCCGTTAAGGTCGCTCCACCCTAGGGCATTATTCTTAATGTATATATTATTAACATCGGTGATCTCGAGTTGTCCGCGGGGAGACGGCTTACATTTCCTGATGTTGTCAAAAACGTTCTTGTCGTAGATATATACCCCGGTAACGGCATAGTTTGACGGTGGATCCTCGGGCTTTTCTATAATCTCGACTATTTTCTTGTCGTCTTTGGGGTCGAATCTCGGGACACCGAATCTTTTGGGATCGGGAACTTTCTTTATATACACAGTTGCGCCTTCCTTGAAGTTATTGACTCCTTCAGAGATGTCGGCGTCAGTTGTATTGTCGCCAAGGATGACGGTTACCGGTCCGTTGTCGGCAAAATCCTCAGCCAAAAGTAGGGCATCGGCAATTCCGCCGTCCGGTTTTTCCTGGTATGCAAATTCAAGGTTGTCGATCCCAAACTCGTCTCCGTTTCGCAAAACCGGGATGAAGTGTCCCGAATGGGGACCGGAAACGATGACAAGAATATCTTTGATGCCGGCCTTGACCAGGGTCTGGACCGGGTAATAGATCATCGGCTTGTCGTATACGGGAAGCAAATGCTTATTGGTCGCATAGGTAAGGGGATAGAGTCTCGTTCCAAGTCCTCCGGCTAAAACAACACCTTTCATAGATTAGTTTGGGAAAATTATAATCTTGAGCATGAATATCAGGGTAAAAGCTATGAGGATATATTCTATCACAATTTTTAGATGGAGGGTATCCTCCATAATATGATGATAGATTCCCCAAATAATGTAAAAGGACGCAAATGCGGTCAAGAATATAAACTCCAAAAATCTTTCCCCTCGGAAAATATTCACGGCCATAAGGAAAAAGACTCCGGCGGTCAACAAGAGGAGGTAATCAAAAAGGTGTCCCTTGACCTCTTTCTTTAGATGGTGGGCAGCATGGCGGTGTGTCATAATCGTTAAGTTTAAAAAACTATTACTATTCCTTTAATATTTGGGCGAAATATAACTCGCCCAAATGTTTTATATTATGGCTCCTCTACTAATAATAAACAATCCTAAAAACATAAAAAGGACAAAAACAAAATGGGCGAGATTTTTTCCTCCAATTCTCACGATGTTGAAACGGGATACGAAATAAAAATCAAGAGCCAGGCTCAAAAGAAGGAAGGCAAAGAATACGGCATTTATGTTAAAAGACAGCGAAGGCATACTAAATCCCTTGGCGGGTGTTTGTTTGGCGAGGACAGCCGGCGCTTTTTCAACTTCTTCGGTTAACGCCTCATTCTGAGGTATGACCTCCTTTTCAGGTACGGGTATCGGATTTGCCGCGGAAGGTGCGGGATTTTGGGCAAGTGAGGAATTTGTCGGTTTGGCAAACATCTGGACAACGAGAGTTGTCTGTTCGCCGTTTAAGACCCCGTTAACAATCGCATAACCGACTTCGGTATAGTCCTTTTTAAGGATGTTTTCCCGGTGGGTCGGCGAGTTCATCCATGCCGAAACCACCCCGTCCGAGAAAAGAAAGTTTTTGGCGAGATTCTCCCCGGCGTATTCGTACTGGTAACCCGTAGCCATAACAAACTCCCACGGGGTCTTGCCTGATGGAGAGTAATGGGCCCAATAGTTCTCACTGAACATATTCTGGGCTTTGGCCGCAGCCGCAGCCGACAGTTTATCGTTATATGTGAGGGTAGACAGTCCATTCTTTTCCCGCTCTGTGTTGGTTAGTTGATATAGTTTATCGACCGTAATGTCTGTCGCAAACCCCAATACGTTATTCAGTCCGACCTGTTTGAAAACCAGGCTCAATACCAGGGCGAATACCAGGTAAAGTCCGAGGAAATCAGTATGAAGAGAACGGGCGCGGTAGTTATTGTCCTCGTGGGGAATGAATAGATGCCGGAAGAATCCACTTACCTTTTCCATATATATTTGTCATTTTAAATAAAACCGAGACAAGAGTCAAAAGCGAATAGGCGAATGACACAACACTTAGATGTTTAATCAGAAGATTATAGTCGATTGCCCGATTGTCGGAAGCTCCCAATATTTCCTCATAGTTTCCCGGTCGATCACTTGGTTTTACATCTTTTGGCGCAGATCTTGATTTCGCCTTAATAGTTACTCTATTTAATGTCGGTTTTATTTTTGAAATAGAAATGGTTGGAGAGGTTGAATCTGTCGTCAGAGTGGTCTTATCGGTAGGAGTGATAGTGACCTCATCGATACATTGATTATTCGTTCTTTCATAGGATTCTTCCTGAAGGCAGAAGTCTGGATTATCAAAAGAGGATCGTCCGAAACTTACACCTTTTATGCTACTACCGTATTCGAAGCCGTCGATGAAGTTCTTATCAGAATCAAGAAGTCGGACGCTATCGCCATCATTATTAAAAACAGAGTTTGATAATACCAACGCTTTGTAACTTTGCCCCCCAATCTCCATTGAGAACTTCTTGGGCGTTGCTCCAGCGTCTTCTTCATCATCAATAAACCAATCGGCAAGAATCACTTGATGTTCGTTGCCGTTATATATCTCGACCCATTCGTTTTGACCCGTTTCCGGATTGACCATTACCTCACTTATATATACATTAGCAATACTTTGGTATTGGATTGCGGTCGGCGTCGGTTCTATTTCCGGAGTTGGGGACGGTTCTTCGGTAATTATGGCAGTCGGCGTCGGTACGAAAATACAAGATGATCCGCCTGAATTATAATACCCGATAGTAGCGCTTGCTGTCGCCCAGGTGGATTCCTTGTCGGGAATCCTCGAATACGAAATTCCGGAACCGGGACTTGACCTGTATTGATATGAATCGACAAGATTCATCGAAGGATCAAACAGTCGCGCCGAATCAGACGTGCTCTTATTAAAGTTGAAATCTTTAGAAAACACCAAACAGGAATTTGGATAAATAACGTTACCTGAAGGGATCGTATAAATACCTGATGAGCCGCCGTTATCATCTATTATCCAGCCGGAAATATCTATGCTTTCGCTACCTGCGTTTATCAACTCTACCTTCTGAGGTTGGGGGTCAATCAGAAATTCGTTAATGAGAATGCCGTTCTCGGCAAGACAGGGGATAGCCAAGGAAGATAAAAAGAAAATCAAAAAGAATAATGTTTTTTTTAACGTCATTACTCTCGGTATAAACGTTAAGAAGTATTTTGTCCATGGACTAGGGTGCTACAAATAAAATTTATTGAGGATATACGTGCAGATAAAGCGTTGACATATTTGAATCCTTATGGATAAGTTTTACGTAGGAAAGAGTGCATCCAAGCGCATAACTTCCTTTATATAATTTTCCGTCGGCAACTGCCTGAACATTGTTTGATGATCCGGATATATCTATACCGTTATGAAAGCTATACCAGCCGTAGGTTCTGACAAACCAAGTAATACCATATCCTTGATGTAGGTATATTGTGGGTGAAAGAGGCCAGTCCCAGCTTCCAGACGGGTTCCAGTTATCCCCCCCGGAGTCATTGACGGAATCAATAGATTTTAGATAATTAAAAGGATCTTTAACCGAGCTTCCTTCTTGAACAATAAAATGTAAATGAGTTCCACTGGAATTGCACGACTTTCCTGAAATGATTGTGGCGATAGAATCCCCCTTTTTAACTTCTCGCATTTCGACTTCTGTTCCTGCGCCCGCTATGATTCCCTGAATGGCGGCGTACTCAGCCTGTGCTTGTGCTAGTAAATTTTGATACACTCGTTCGCTATTTTGTGTTTCCGCTAGTAGTCTTTGCTTATTTGTTTTCTGATTATCCAAGTCCAACTTCTGGTTATCTAATTGAGTCACTAAATTATCTAATTCTTGCTTTTTTTCTTCTCTGAGGCTTTTTTGTTCTTCAAAATTTAATTTGGCTTCCTGGACTTGGATTAGCAATTTCTGGTTGTTGTCTCGGGCGGTTTTGATATATTTAATTTTTGCCAAAAGATCGTCAGCGCTTTGGCTGTCAAATAGTAACCCGAACAACGATACCTCTCTTTGCTTATAGCTTTGAATTATTTTGTCAAGGAGTAATTTGGATACATAATCAAGAGATTGGTCGAGTCCTTCAATTCTGGAACCTAAAAGATCAATCTCTTTTTGAGTGGATGTGATTTTTTGTTCAGAATCTTGAATCCTTAAATTAGTAAGATATATTTGTGCATCCATATATTGGATTTGTGAAGATAAAGTATTCCTTTCTTGACCAAGCTCTGATAGTTTGTCTTGGTATTCATTAATTTTTTTTTGAAGATCGTCGGCGCTTTGGGCTTTTACAGTAGCGGATACTATCGCAAGTATAATAAAAAAAGCCAGTAGTGGAATTATCCTAATGAGCTTCATCTGTTATTAATTATACTTTTAAGTACTTGTTAGTGGCAAGGTAGGAAGAGATCACCGTTATTGTCATGCCGAAGAAGAGTACCAAAAGGTAGGTGGCGGCGAAAAATAACGGATTAAGCGGCCAGACCGTGAAATCAAAAAATATCATATTGACTTCAAGACTAGTAATTCCCTTAAGATATGTCCCGAGGAATGGACTGGCGTAGAGGATTATCCCGATCATTATAAGGAAGGAGAAAGTTGAGGCGATTCCGGCCATTACCAATCCTTCCATAATATACGGGCGTCGTATATAAAAGTTGCTGGCGCCAATGAGCCTTAAGAGCTCTATCTCTTCCTTCTTGAGGGCGATTTTGAAAAGGGTCGTTGTCGTGAGGACGACGACCGACATTATGAAAAGATAAAGAAAGAAGACGATACTTCCCTGACGGACCGTATTTGTTAGGGTCAGGAGTCGGTCGACGATGTCTTTTTGGAACTGAACCTCGTCTATCCCTCCGGATTTCTTCAGGTATTCGGCAATTTCGGGAAGGAAGACCGGTTTCTTGGCATAGATTTCAAGGGACGGGGGTAGAATATCTGAGGAAACCATCTCCAAAAGAAGAGGATTGTCCTTGTTCATCTGTCGATAGATGTCGAAAGCCTCTTTTTGGGAAATGTATCTTATCGACAGGACTTTGCCCGAAGCATTGAGTTCGTCGCGAACCTTGAAGATGTCATTCTCGGGAGTCTTTGTCTGAAAATAGGCAGTTACCTGGGGTCGGGTTTCAAGGTAGGATAAGGTTCCGTGGAGAAAGCTCAAGGAAACGAAAAGAACCAAGGACAGGAAAAGCGTAAAGAAAAGCACCAGAAATCCGCTGAAGGTTTGGTACGGGGTTCGCCTTAATGATGAAAAGACTTCTTTCATATTTCATACCCTCCTTTACGATGATCCTTGTCAAGGCGTCCGTTCTTCATGACGAGGACCCTTCTCTGGAAGCTGTTGACGATATCTGTGTTGTGGGTGGCGAAGATTATGGTTTTTTTGCCTTCGAGCTTTTTGAATATCCTCATTATTTCCCATGAGGTTTTGGGATCAAGATTCCCTGTTGGTTCGTCGGCCAGTATGATCTTTCGGTCCCCAATTATTGCCCGGGCAATAGCAACTCTTTGGAGTTCTCCGGCCGAAAGCTGGACCGGGAATACCCTTGACTTTTCCTCCAGTCCGACCATTTTGAGTACTTGACCGACCTGGGTTTTTATTTCGCTTCTTGGTGTGCCTTTGACCTTAAGACCTAAGGCGACGTTTTCAAATATGTTCTTATCAGACAGAACTTTAAAGTCTTGAAAGACCACGCCGATCGTTCGGCGCAAACCAACAACATCGTTGAAATTGCGGGCCGATATATCCATATCGTCAATGAAGATCGAGCCTTCAGTAGGGGATGATTCCTTGAGAATAAGTTTTAGGATAGTAGTTTTGCCGGCGCCCGATGGCCCGACCAAGAATACGAATTCGTTATCTAGTACCTCAAAAGAAACCTCCGAAAGGGCAATATTACCTAGGGGGAATTTTTTGGATACCTTGTCAAATTTTATCATTTTAGGGTCTCAACCAATCCAACGTCCATCAGCCAGCCGGCTTTTTCGCCAGTGAAAGTCTGGCCCCAGACCTTCACCTTTTTACCGACGTACAGGGAAAGATCGACCGTTGTTGAAGTCAGGTAGACGTTTTGAGATACGCCTCCCGGTCTAACCAGATGGAAGTTTCCCTCACCGTCGATTCCGCCTTCTTTGAGTGTACCTTCGGCCGAATCCTTGAAGGTTTTTTTGTCGACGATTCCGGCGGTTTTGTTTTCCGTGCTATCTGTTTTTGTTGTTGTTTCGGACTTTGTAAAAAGACTTGGAAGGTAGCCGACGCCGACCCCTAAAATTAAAGCTACTACTACGAATATAACGAGATTGGTCGTTTTCATTTTTGACTTGGTAGTCGAGTCAGATATCTCTAAATTATGAATAAGAGTTGGGCTAGAATTAGATTGTTCCATATGAAACTAGGATAGCAGTAAATCGGAAAAAATTCAAACGAGTTACTTGGTATGTTTTAGGTAGGCTTCGATAAATCCTTGGATCTCACCGTCCAAAACCCGGTCGGTATTGGTTTCTTCGTAGTCGGTCCTTAGATCCTTGACAAGTTTATACGGGTGAAGGACATAGCTTCTTATCTGTCGGCCCCAGGATGCTAGTTGGCCGGTTTTGAAACCGCTCATGGTTTCATCTCTTTTTTCCTCTTCTATTTTCCAAAGTTTAGCGCGAAGAACCTTAAGAGCAGTTTCCCGATTGGCTCCCTGGTATCTCTCAGTCTGGCAAGAAACGATGATACCGGTTGGTTTGTGGGTAAGTCTGACGGCGGTTGCGACTTTGTTGACGTTTTGACCTCCGTGCCCTCCCGAACGATAAAAGGTCCATTCAAGATCGTCGTCTTTGAGGTCAACTTCACGGTCTTCAATTTGGGGTAAAACCTCAACCGACGCAAATGAAGTTTGTCTGAGCTTGTCGGCGTTGAAAGGCGATTGGCGCACCAAGCGGTGGACCCCGGCTTCGCATTTAAGGTAACCGTATGCGAAATTGCCATTGACGTTTAAGGTGACGCTTTTGACCCCGGCCTCGTCTCCGGCCACCCGGTCAACCTCATCAAATGACCAACCCTTCAGTTCAAAGAACCTCGTATACATTCGAAGTAGCATTCCGGACCAGTCCATGGCTTCAGTCCCGCCCTGTCCGGCTTGGATCGTAAAAATCGCTCCGCCCTTGTCATAGGGACCTGATAAAAACATTAGGACTTCGTATTTGTTGATAAGCTCTTCAGCTTCCTTCATTTGATTTTCTTCAAACAATAGCTGCATCATCTCGACGTCTTCGACCTCCCTTTTAAGGTCGTTGATTTTTTTCATGACGTTTCCTGCTATTTTAGAGTCCGACCAGAAATCCGAAGCGTAAGTCTGTTTTTCAAGATCGACAATCTCTTTCTTTTTTTCCTCGAGATTTGCTTTTTGACGATACTTTCAAGTTTGTGACCGAGTTCTTCCTTGTTTTCCATGGGATTTAAATGTAGATATTATACGCGATTATTTGAAATCGGCGCCGATAATGAAAACGATATCCGCAGTGTCGTCTTCATCCAGTGTGGTCTCCGTTGGGGAAGTGACGTAATCCTTAAGGTCGTCTGCAAGCATTTGGGCCGCCTGGCTTTTGGATTTCTTAACCTGGATCTCCGATTTTGCGTAATCGAAATTATCAGCATTTCCGGTTATTATATCCTGATATCCTTTATCTGAAAGAATTTCCTTGACGTCAGTAGCCTTTCCAGCAATTCCACCTCCGTTTAATACCTGGACCTTCAACTCCTCTTTCTTAAATGATGGGGTTGGCGTCGGGGTTGCGGTCGGGATAGGTGTCGGGGTCGCCGGTACCACTGACAACTTGCTCGAAAAGTCCGGAAGCTTTATCTTTGAAACAAAGAAAAATACCAGAAACGAAAGCGCAAATGAAACTATGAAAAGAAGAACCTCTTTCCTTGGTAATCCCAGCTTCGGCATCGAGAAACCTTTCCCGGATCGGGGTTTGTAGCCGGCCTTAAAGAACGACATCTCCCTGTTTTCGGTGGCAAAGATAAAGGCACCGAAGCAGGAATCAAAGGTCAACAGGGGGAATGGTTTCTTGCTCTGGACAACGAGCATCTTCAGGTATTCGTCATAAAATGTCGGGACAATTCTTTTTAAGGGATTGGTCCAGACGCCGACGGCTTTGGTGAAGGTATCCTGCCTAATTTTATCGGAGAGTTCGCCAGACAAAATGAGCCGGTTGAGCTTAATGCCCCGACCTTTTAATTCTTCAACTTTGGTTTTTATCAGTTCCTCGACCTTGTCTTCGGGGTTTTTTACGATCTCTATTTTCTTGTCTTCCAACAAACCGTTTGAGTCGTACAGATATCCGTATATAAGTTTCTCTTCAACGGTTAAGTAAAGGATATTTTCTTTCTTTTCCGCTCTTAAAGTCTTTTCGAAAAGTTTGAAATAGGAGAGACTTACGGGGATAACCGACTGGATCTTCAAGTCGATTAAAGATAGCGCTTGTTGATATGCCTCGTACGTTTCACGATTGATGCCGAAAAAAGTGATTACCTTTTCTCCCATAGTCTCCCTGGTGTGGGATGCGGTCAGACAGTCATCCGGTGAAACCGGGAAGGCGGCCCGGGCCTTGTCGAAAACAAATGAATTCATCGCCGATGGGGCAATGTCGACCGGCACTTGGGCGCGCAGGAAATAAAAAGATTCTTGGGGAAGAATTAAAAATACTTGGTTATCGGCGACAGTCCGTCCGGACAATGTTAGAGCCTCCTTGATAGCTGAAGCCAAGAGATCAACGTTTAAAACGGATCCGTCTTTAAGAAGATCAGATTCATAAGATTTTTCAAAAAAAGTGGTTTCCTGTTGCCCGAGAATTGTTTTTTTCAGATAGATCAATTTGATTGCGTTGTTGCCCAGGTAAAGGTAAACCATATATTACAAATATAGGGGATCGAGAATAAAATATCAAATAGATATGGGGATTGATTTCAATCTTTGGGCTTTAGTGATAGAATATGTTACCCATGGACAACCCCGTTGAAGAGATTAAAAAGAGAATAGATATTGTCGATTTTATCGGCGGATATATCACTCTAAAAAAAACCGGTCGCAACTTCAGAGCCAACTGCCCCTTTCATAACGAAAAATCACCATCATTTATCGTTTCGCCTGAGCGTCAAATCTGGCACTGTTTCGGTTCTTGTGGTGAGGGAGGAGACATAATCAAGTTCTTGATGAAGTGGGAAAATATTACTTTCGTTGAAGCTTTAAGGGAGCTTGCAAAAAAAGCCGGAGTCACCCTCAAAAACGTCACCTTAGACGATAAAGATTCAAGAAAAAAAGAACGTTTTTATGAAATGAATCTTATGGCTGCCGATTTTTTCCAGTACATTCTCAATAAAAGCAAGTACGGAGAAAAGGCTTCAGAGTACCTGAAAAACCGCGGGATCAAGTCCGGGATTTCCCAAAAATTCAGATTGGGCTATTCCCCGGTTTCCTGGGATTCCCTACTGAATTTTTTGAAAAAGAAGAAATATACCCCCGAGGAGATGTTCGAGAACGGATTGGTTGTAAAAAGCGCATCGGGACGATATTACGACCGTTTCCGCGGTCGCCTTATGTTCCCGATCATTGATGCCCGCGAACATGTTCTTGGGTTCTCGGGACGGATACTTGAGGGGAAAGACAATGAGGCCAAATACGTCAATACGCCGGAAACTCCAATTTACCACAAGCGGGAAACTCTGTATGGGATTAACTTGGCCAAGGATTCGATCAAGAAGGAAAAGAACGCCTACCTGGTTGAAGGCGAATTTGACATGATCACGCCATATGCCCACGGTTTTTCCAACTTTGTTGCCATTAAAGGATCGGCCTTGACTTCTGACCAGCTTTTGCTTTTGAAAAGATTTACTCCGAAACTGACTTTAATATTCGATTCGGATGAAGCCGGCGGCGAAGCGGTCAGGCGCGGGATTGAGGAAGCAGAGAAACTCGATATGGAATTGGCGGTAGTCCGACCGGATTTTGCCAAAGATCCGGACGAGGCCATTCAAAAAGACGAGGTGGCTTTCAAAAAGGCCCTCAATAATCCACAGCCGATATACGATTTCTTAATTGATTCCGCCATGAAAAAATATTCGGTCTCCGACCCATACGGTAAGAAAAAGATCAGCGACGAGGTGATACCTTTCATTGAAAGGATTGGTAATCCAATCGTCAAATCACATTACAGCAAAAAGGTCGCCGCCTTGCTAGGAGTAACCGAAACAAGCGTTGAGGCTCTTATGGCGAGAATCAGGCGCAAGAAAAAACAAACAGAGGACTACAGGAGTTCGTATAAAAAAGAAGAGGTAGTCGGTCGGGAAATAGTTCTTGAAAAATACCTGTTGAGTTTCATTTTCCAGTCCGAAAATCCTTATAAACCGGCCAAAACTGTTTTTGCCGCCATTAATCCCGGTGACCTGAGTGTACCGGCCGACGCCAAGATCGCGCAGATTCTTATGGATCACGAAAAAGACATGGCTTTGAATTTTGACCTTGATAAGTTCGCGTCGGTGATCCCGACATCCCTCAGGCCGGTCTTTGATGAGATATATCTTTTTGCCTCGGCACCAACCGGGATTGAAGACGACAACATACAGAAACTCGCATATGAGGTCAAAAGATTTTCCCTCAAAAGGCAGATTAAAGAGATCTTAAGCTCCGAAGACCAGAGCGCAGAAAAAAACAAAAAACTCCTCGAGATTACCTCAGCTTTAAAAGAGGTAGAAAAAAAACTGATTTCATTATAGAATAGTAGACATTAATGACAAAACACCGATTACCAAAGACCCTCCATGAGCTATTAAACCAAGGAGGAGAGGATGGTTTCTTGGTTCAGGACGACATTCTTCTTGTTTATCCTGACCCGGAGCATCACGTCGCCGAAATTGACGATTTCTTCAACGAAGCTTTAAAAAGGGGAATAGACATCTTCGAGACCGTTTCAACGCGGGAGGAAGTGGAGGCAAGAAAATCCGCCGAGGAGATGGAAAAAGAGTTGGAGCAGCTTGTCGTCTTGAAACACGGGGAGTCGCTTGACCCAATAAAGATGTATCTGAAGGAAATTGGTAAGACTCCGCTTTTGAGCTTTGATGAGGAGATAAGCCTTGCCAAGAAATACGAAAAAGGTGATGACAAATCAAAGGATAAGCTCACCAAAGCCAACTTGAGGTTGGTCGTTTCTATTGCCAAGAAATATTTAGGGAGGAGATTGTCTTTCTTGGATCTTATACAGGAAGGCAACAAAGGGCTCATACGGGGAGTCGAAAAGTACGATTGGAGACGGGGTTTCAAGTTCTCGACCTATGCCACCTGGTGGATCAGGCAGGCTATAACTCGGGCGATAGCCGACCAGTCAAGGACGATCCGAATCCCGGTCCACATGGTTGATCATATCAACCGCTATTACAAAACCCAAAGACGTTTAATCCAGAAACTCGGTCGGGAACCGACAGTCAAGGAGATCTCCAAAGATATGCAGATGTCAATTGCCGAGATCGAGAATCTGATGAAGATTTCGCAACAACCAAGGTCGCTTTCGACTCCGGTTGGAGACGATAAGGAAGCAACTCTTGAGCAGTTTGTCGCCGATGTCAACCAGCCGACTCTTTACGACAAGGTGTCAAGGGAACTTCTGAAGGACGCTCTAAATAAGGTATTGGACACATTGTCACCGCGTGAGAAAAAAGTCCTGGCAATGAGGTTTGGTCTTGAGGACGGCAAACCAAAAACGCTTGAGGAAGTCGGACGCGAATTCAGGGTAACCCGCGAAAGGATCCGCCAGATAGAAGCCAAGGCAATAAGGAAACTCAAACACCCGACAAGGGCCCGCAAACTTAAAGACTTCTTGGAATAAATTAGACTTCTCTTGAATATTTGAGGTAAAAGACGTATATTTTATTCTAATTGTATGAAGGAAAAAGTAACACCAACCCAAAAGGCCCTCAATCTTTGGGCGGTGATTTTAATTATTTGGAGCTTATACAGGTCTTTCCTTAAGATGCCGGAGTGGTTTGACGAATTCATTGCCAAGCCGGCGGTCTTTGTCCTACCGGTTATTTATTACATAAAAAAGATTGATAAGAAAAGTATCCTCCAGAGTCTTTATTTAAACTTTAGCGGTAAGAAACTTATTTCAGACGTTGTGTATAGCTTCATGGCGGTTATCATTTTTTTCGGAGCCGCTCTGCTTGCAATATATTTAAGGACGAATGCTTTACCTAAGACCAACCTGCCGGACGCGCAATCGATTGCGATCATCGTAATCCTTGCTATGGCAACGGGAATAACTGAAGAAATTCTGTCACGCGGATTTGTTTTAAAAAAGCTATACGATGAATCCGGAAATTATTTCTCATCAATATTCCTGTCGAGTATTTTGTTTTTCATTCTTCATGTACCGATTTTGTTTACGAATATCAACATCACCGGCAACCTGCTGTTGACGTTCATGGTTACAGATATGGTGTTGAGTATCATTAACGGATTTATTTTCCTCGAAAGGAAGAGTCTGACCGTGCCGATCTTTATACATGCCTTCTACAACATCATGGTGTCTTTGATGTTTCTTTGATCCAGAACATTTGCTCCGACCTTACCTGAATTTTCTTACTCTTATCTAACTCCTCCTGGTTCAAGTCTGACGAAAAATCGTCCGGGAATCCGATAACCGCACGCTCCATAGATGCGTCAATTTGGTCGAGACTGAAGACGAATTTGTCAAAACCCTCAACCTGTCCGAATCCGTATTCATCGGGCGGGGTCAGGTAGGCAGTTTTCTGGTATTCTCCGGGCGGGTACGCAAGATAAAACAACATGAAAATATACGGTTGGCCGTTTTTTTTGGTGATATAAAACTTGTCAAATCGGTCGTAATTTGTTTTTACGTAATCACCCAATTCCTTGTAACCGCACTGCCAAGCGCGGATCGTCACCAGTCTTTTGGGAAAGTGATGTAGGAAGAAGTCCCAGTTATACAGAGCCATAATAAGGTACACGCCCATGACGACGATAAATACAATCTTTTTCTGTTTTAGGATTTGAGACGCTCCATATGCGGCGATAATTGAAACCGGTATCAGTATGAAAAGGGATCTAGTCAATGACGCACCCGCCCAGGAGAGGATGGCGCTTGACGGGGAAAACAAGAGAAGAGCTAATACCAAGAATCGCCATTTCTCCCGGTTGCGGAAAAGGAAATATAATCCAACAAGCATAAGAATATATTCGACCGGGGTTACCGGATACATTCCCGGGTAACCGAAACGGTAGTTGTCGTCGCCGTTAATTGCCAAAAACTGCGGGGAAAAATATTTCAAGTAATCGGACGTAAGATCTTTTACGGCAACCGTCAACTTGTTGTACAAAATTCGTGACCCACCCTCAGCTTGTAACTCAGTAACTTTTGAATGAAAACCCGGACTATTGAAAAACAAAAGGTTGGAAACGCGGGTCGGTTTGTAAACAAAGTCGGTGACTGCAAAAAGACAGACGGACGCCGTGAATATGACAAGGTGTTTCCATTTAAGTTTTTTCGTAAACGCCATAAAGAAAATGACCCCGAAAAAGAAGATCGCCCAAAGACGGGTCGGGTGATAGCCGAAAAGATCGATAAAGAATACTATTACAAAAAGATAAAAATCAACAGGCCTTTTCTTGTTGAGGAACTTGACGAAAAAATAACTAGCTAGTGTTAGAAAAAAAACCGTCAGATACGCTTCATGCGTCTGTCGGCCGATAGATTGAAGGCCGACCGAAAGGGTAACGAAAAGCGACGAGAATACGGCCGCGTGCTTGTTTTTAAATAATTCAAGAGTCAAGAAATAAAGAACGATCGGAAATAGGATAACGAAGGGAAAATTAGCCATTCTGGCCGACGTTTCATTGAGCCCAAATAAAGCAACCCAAGGGATATCGAGATAGGTTATAAGAGGGAACCGGTTGTCTCCGAATGCCTTAAGCCTTAAGGGCAAGAATTCTCCGTACTCGTCGCGTCCGGTTTTCAGAATAGAATAGGCGTTATAGGCGAAGCTGGCCTCGTCGGCGTTCAGGCAAGGAGGGGCTTCATTCAGTTTATAAAAGAATAGCGAAGCCGAGAGGATCACGATAAACGTCAATAATATCGCTATCCACCTGTTTTTAATGAAGTCGGTTAATTTCATCTTTCGAAAAGCGACAGGATTTCCCGGTCGCCGCGGACAAATAATTTTAACGCTTTTTTTCTCGACTGTAAAATCATCGGGAACCTCATGAGAGCGTTGAAAAATCCCGACAGGAATATGTTATCCCATTTTAATATAGAGACAAGAAACAACCTGACGAGGTTTACAAAATGACTGGTAAGCATGTCCCGGTCGGTAAGATTTTTCCATTGGAAAATCAACTGATTCCTGAAGGCCACCTTAAGGACTTTTGGTTTGTCGAAATATTTGCCGATCGTCGATTCGTGGTGGTGTTCAGCGACAATATTGGGGTCAAACAATACCGTGTATCCGGCTTTCCACGCCCTATACGATAAGTCAATGTCTTCCCAGTAAAAAGGATTAAAAAGATTATCGAGCATCCCAAGTTCCGTAAAGATTTTTTTCCTGAAAATCGCCGTTCCACCTTCGGCCCAAAAATTAACCGATAGTTTTTTTGTTGTCCGCGCCCGGTGATTGACCATACCTTGAGAAAAGTATCCGGAATTGGCGCCGACCAGTTTCCCATCCTTCTCTTTTTGGGAAAAAGAAACCGCAAAGAGCTTACGATCCCTTTTGAAGTGCTCAAGTGAATTGACGAATGAATCATCTTTTAAAACCACGTCGGAATTCATAAGCATGACATAGCTCCTTGTAGATTTGGTAACGCCACGATTTACATTCCCGGCAAAACCCAAGTTCTTTCTATTGTTGTAAACCCGGGCTTTGGGCACGATCTTCAGGACGGATTTGGTGATGTTTTCCGCAGGGTAATCATTCATGACAAGAACCTCGCAACCCTCAAGATACTTATGGTTTTCGGTTAGAAACCGATAGAACATTTCGTAGTTCTTGTAAACTGGAATAATGACGGATATGGGATATGTTTTCATATTAATTTTGTCACGGCATCTTTAAACGTCTCATAATTATATCTCTTTTCAACCAAGCTGTAAGCTTGTTTGACAATCTTTTCCTTCAATGTCTCGTCACCAACAAACGCGGACATCTTAAATATTAATTCTTCGATATTATCAAAAAGGAATCCCGTCTGCCCATCAACGACAAACTCTTTAGGACCACCCGAATTGTGGCAAAAGGTAATGTTCCCGGTTGCCATTGCTTCAAGGGGAGCGATACCGAAATGTTCGACCATCTCGGGGTGGTTTTTTTCATCTGCCGTTAGTCCGGTGAAATGCCAGAAATACATTGAAGATCGGTAAAGATCAACGAGCTCCTGTTTTTCAAGGTTGGTCTTGAAAACAATCGAAAGATCGTCTTTGCTTTCAGATCTCAACTTATTGAAATATTCCCGATCTTCTTCTTTGAGTCCGCCGGCCAAAACCAGCTTGTAATCGTCAAATAGCGGATTAGCTTTTTTAGCCGCTTGAATGCGTTGATTATCTCCGACTGGTTTTTGGAGTGGAGATGGGGAAAAAACCTGGCAACCGAAAGAATTGTCTTCTCCTTTTTAACGGGTTTTGCTTTAAAGATGTCTGACGTCAGGTATGGAGTGATTGTTTCAGGCGTTATTCCCCAAGCATTAAGCCATCTTGTTGTATAGGGGGAGTTGCTGATGAACTTGTAGTTTAGTAACTTAATTCGATTAACTACATTTAAAGAATAAAGCTTTTTGTCAGGTACCATGGCAAAAACGAAGTTGTTTTTAGCGCCCGAAGCGAAATAACTACCGTCGGTCACATAAAAAAAATAGTCAAAACGTGAAAGAACCGAGAAAGTTCTCAAGGAATTGGATTTCTTGAATATGTTTGGCACAAATTTATATTTGTCGACATAGCGCAGTTGAAACCGGTTTTTTATCTCTTTCTTTAAATCCCTGTCCCAAAAAACAGTCACCTCGTATCCTTTTTCGGCCAGGACTTCGATTATCGAGAGGATGTGTTTTTCACCGCCGCCTAACGTATCAAGATACGGATCAAAGAGAGCGATTTTTTTCATATAGATAAAGATAGGTAATGGTTTTCGAATAGGCTTGGTATATTGACTCAATTATCCCGACTGTACCGTCCAAGAAACCCATTCTCTTGATGAGTCTCCTGTATAGTTCGGCGAAATATTTGCGGAAGAAAATTGGGGTTGAGGAATCCTTTTTCGCTTTATGCAGAAGATCCGATTCGATATTTTCAAAGACGATTGTTTTTTCAACCATCGACTCGAGATCGCCGTGGAAATAGTGGGTAATCGGGTTTCTAAGGTATCCCATGTCGCCAGATATTCTTGGCGTGGAGTGAATCCTTTTTGGCCATTCTTTAAGGTGTTTCTTGTTAAGGAGCCTTATTTGGTGGTCGGGCCACCAACCGCCGTGTTTAAGCCAGGCATGATTTCCGAAAATGTTCTTTCGGGGGATTTTGTAATGGGTCAACCCGTCGGAGAGGCCCAATATTTCCCGGGCCAGTTCTTTTGTGATCCTTTCATCAGCATCAAGAATCATTACCCAGTCGGTAGTTGACTTATTGACTGCATAAAGCCTTGCCGGCTCCACATAGTTTGAAGGAGGAAAGTTGTAAACGTTAGCGCCCAATTCCTTGGCGATTGAATACGTTTTATCGGTACTATCCATGTCAACGACGATAACTTTTGAGGACAGCAAGAAAGCCGATGAGACACAACCTTCAATGTTTTTTTCTTCGTTTCTGGTGTTAATGACGACCGTAATGTTGTTTTGCATATTTCGATATCGGTTGCACTTCAAGCTATTATATAATAATACCCAATGAAACTCCTAAAAAAGTATTGGCTGGCTTTATTTTTACTTATCGTTTCGATAGGTATGCTCTTGAGGTTTTACAGGATAAATGATATTCAGAGCTTTGGTTGGGATCAAGCGCGGGATGCCTGGTTGACGCGTGACATCATTCTAGGGAAATGGGTCTTGAACGGTCCGAGGACCGGTATCGGACATTTTCATTTGGGACCCTTGTGGTATTACCTCCTGGTGCCTTTTTACCTATTAACCGGTCTTGACCCGGTCGCCGCCAATTACCTCAATTTTTTTGTCAACCTTTTCAATTTCGTAGCCATCTTCTGGGTGACGAAAAAAATATTTGATGATCGGGCAGCGCTGTTTGTGACATTTTTTTACGCCACCAATAGATATCTTATTGAGTTAAATAGGGTCGCCTGGAATGTGTCGCCGGTCCCGGGAGTAGCGGCGATTATATTCTATTGCCTTTATAAGATCGTATACGAAAATAAATATAAATACATATTTTTGTTGAGTTTTCTTTCGGGCTTATTTTTTCATCTCCATTTTTCGGTGGTCTTCCTTCCCTTAATTATCCTGTCCTCGTTCGTTTTGGTCCGGGACAGATTCAAAGTCATTAAGTTCTCATTAATGAGTCTTCCTCTGGCGTTCATATGGTTCATTCCCGAAGTTATGTACGAGATCAACAGCAAGAATACCAACATAAATCTTTTCGGCGGTTTCCTTAAGGATTATTTCATAGACGGATTCCATTTGAAGTTCTTTTTCCACCGTCTATATGACGGATTTATTCAATTTGAGACAATGCTGTCGTTACCGAAAATCAATCGTTATCTGG
>JAANMU010000689.1_pt1 | contig 37914 bp, 76 predicted proteins | sample 7279701 | NCBI WGS metagenome assembly JAANMU01 (sample SAMN14094539, study PRJNA606508) | bioreactor metagenome | isolation source: A lab-scale SPAN reactor treating ammonium-rich wastewater day 57 | place: Ireland: Galway | collected 2017-03-13
ATAGGTTCATACAATAATTCGGGTTTATGCATCCATAATGCGACATACGTACATGGACAGTATATTCAAGTTTTGCAAGAAATATGACGACCTTGCTACCGCGTTAAAGGACTGGAAAGAACAGATTCCTGGCGGATTGGCCAAAGGTAAGAAACCTGGCAAGTTCAATAAGCGACAACTTGCTATGGGTCTGGAAGTCGAAATGGAGCATACCGACGATCCTCGCAAAGCCCTTGAAATCACTATGGATCATTTAATTGAAGATCCTGAACATTATTACGATCGTCTTAAAGAGATGGAAGAAGAAATAGACAAGGATAAAAAATGAGCTTTTTGTTTCCTACTAAATCTAAAGATCAAATCAAAGTTTTCCGCTTGTGGGATGCTTTAACCTTTGGTGGTATTGCACTTATTGCGAGCGCTATTCTTGGCTATTTCTTTGTTAATGCTGAAAACATTGACCTACAAGGCAGGATAGGACTAGTTGTTACCGGGCTAATGTTTTGGCTACCATACGTAATGTTTCTTCTAGCCCGCGCAAAATGGATCAAGAAAATTTCCTTTGTTACTAAACATGGTTTGCCAGTTATAACAAATGGTTTTCCGGTGAAGAAAGAAGACATCGAAGAGATTACTGATCATACAATCCAGCTGTGGGATAGTGCTGTTCCTTGGAGCCAAAGCGGAACAGCAATTCAAACTCTTTTCATCGAATTCAAAGAATTTCCGCTTACAGACAACCGCGATACTAACAGGAAATTTGCTGGGTTGTTGAAGAACAAATGGGCTATCATCGGCTACAAGGAAGACTTACACGTAACAGCGTTAGACCACGAGCTTGGTCACGAAATTCACTACGCTCTGACCGGTAGCTACGACAACGAAGGATGCCACGAGTACATGAGGACTCACGGCCTTCCGTAATCAGACAGAAATCAGGTAGAATTTATCCCATGCTCAGAAAGCCAGGCCACTATCCTGGCCACGATCGGTTGAAACGCTGCGGCCGTCTCAGTAGCGCCAGCTTGCCCATCATGTAGCGCCTCACAGTAGAGCTGCCCACCGCTTTCTCTGAAAAGCCAAGCTGACCTCTTTGCCTGACTTTATGCGATGTTATTAGCTATCGTTGACAACCTGACGTTACGTTATTTCGGCGGAAGGGGAGGGATTCGAACCCCCGGTACCTTTGGTACTTCTATTTTCAAGACAGACGCCTTAAGCCTCTCGGCCACCCTTCCAAAATCATTTTCTTATTCTGTCAACAATAATCATTATGCCTTCAACAAAAAAACAAGCTACCAGAACTACAACACCAAGGCCCATAGTAATAGCAACTAACGTATTCATGGGCGGAGGGGGAGGGAGTCGAACCCTCAAGGCTGTTACACTCGCCTCGCTTCCAACGAGGTGCCGTCGCCAATCGGCTAGCCCCTCCTCATATCTTGATGCGTCTAAAGTAGCTGTTGAATAGCTTTGTAAACGGTGCGCGTAGTTTTTTGCTTTTATCCTCAACGCCGGATAGCAATCCCGTTGCCATGTAGGCTTGTATTTCGTCAACAAATACCGACGAATCGTAGCATCTGCTTGCAAGTACTTCTGTGAATTTTTGTCGAAACGATAATGGTAATTCATCGACAAGCTTCGTCATATCATCGCGATACTTTTCGTCAACAAAAAAGAAAGCGTGCGCTATCTCGTGTTTGACAACCTGTATCTTATCGGATGACCGAGCGCCAATAATATAGAAACCGGAGTCTCCTCCATTATCTGCGAGACAATACTCGGCAATGCTTTTCATTAACCGATCGTATCTGCTCTCATCTAATATCTGGCTTCCTAGAATCACGCTCCCCGGAAGATTGAAACCAGCCCAATCTTTTGGGTAGGTGAAAAGGCCATTGCCGTATTTCTTCGAATACCATTCCATCAAATCCACAAGCTCAAAGTTTTGTCCTTTGAACTTTGGCGATTCATATCGTTCTTGAAATCGTACAAAGTGCATACATAGCTGATAATGATCTTTGAATAATATCAGGTAAACACCCGGATAGACTTTTTTTACCTCAAACATGTGCAAGCCTTGATGATGTCAGCTGTTCCGCCGAACACGACAGCTGCTAATATAACTGTTAGAATTGGATGTTCGCCCATAAAATCTAACACCTTAGCCATTTTATCTTCCTTTCTATGAGGTGTGGCGGAAGGAGAGGGAGTCGAACCCTCAAGGCTGTTACACTCGTCTGTTTTCGAAACAGGTGCCATCTCCACTTGGCTTGTCCTTCCGTATATCTGCTGGCGCTATGTAGTAAAATCCTGGTCGATAATCAGCGTATGAGACTCTTGCTTTTTGTAAATATACTTTCGTTTTTAGGTCGTCTTTGGTTTCAAGCCAAATGTACTTAACCGGCCTTTTTGGTTCGCCTGGCCATTTCGGCTGTACATTTTCAAGTATCATGCGTTCTACGGGCACCTCTATGTACGCGCCATAGTCTCCGATTACTATCCGACTATATCCAGTTGCTATCTTTGTGCCTGCGCCGTTGACCAAATCAATCGTCGTCTCTTCGATCGGTATGTCTAAGGCGGCCTTGTACCAGGCGATCACCAGGCTGCGCTCTTCTGTATCTTCGAGCGGCTGGTAGAACTTTGCCGAGCCGTAGCGCTGTCTGAATTCCAGATCGCGCAAAATAGTTTCGATTTTGCGTGGCATTATTTCTTTGCGGAAGGCAAGGGAATCGAACCCTTACCGGGTATTAACCGGCACGGTTTAGCAAACCGTTGCAGCAAACCAATATCTGCCTACCTTCCAAATTACATCGAAAAACTGTTACCACAACCACATGAGCCGGTTGTGTTTGGGTTGTTAAATTTGAAGCCGGCTGTCACCAAACTCTCGACATAATCTATTTCAGTTCCGTCGAGGTACTGTAAACTCAGCGGGTCAACAACAACCACCACGCCATCTTTTTCACTGCGCTCATCCATATCGGTTGTGTTGTCTTCAAAATACAAATCGTACATGAAACCAGCACAGCCGCCACCTACAACTTTTGCGCGAACGGTAAGATTTGTTATTCCTTCTCCGTCTGCAATCTCTTTCAGTTTTTCTATTGCCTTGTCAGTAAATGATATCATCTGCTACTTGGCCTCTAAATTTGCGCAGCCATTCTCTTGTTGGTTTTGTTTTCTCTAACTCTTTCTTTTTCTTTTCGTGCTCTTTCTTTTCTTCTTGTCTACCTGCCCAGTAGCGCCTTCTTTGGCGTGCGGCCAAATCTTCTTTGCGTTCTTCTGGCAAAGCTTTTAAACGCTCTTGCTCTTGTTCAAGGAAAGAAGGATCTATCATAATCTCTCTTTCTCTCCTCAGTTTTGAATACAGCTTTTCGCGCGTTTTGAAATCAAATTCTCTTCCGCCAATTTGCTTATAAATTGAGTATGTGTAAACACTAATCTTACTTGTAGCGTCTGGGTCTTCTTTATGAGGATCTTCTTTGCTTACCAAATCTTTGGCGGCAATACTTGCCTCTTCCCAAAGCAAAAGTTCATCAGGATACCATGGGCCAGTTCTGATAAGCTCATCTACCAATTTTTGCTCGTAGTCTTTTGCCAATTGTGATATGAGATTGTTTTTATCACTATCTGGAACATTCATCTTAGATACGCGATTGATTGCAAAGCGCAAAGCCCTTGATCTGGCCAGCTCTTTGTTTTCTCTAAACCGTTGTTCAAACCGCGCTACATCGGCCGCTGTTGGAAGCTTGCGAATAGTCACTGCCGAAGGAGTTACACGCCTCTCTTCTGGCCTGCCCCTGCGTTTCTTTTCTTTGTATGCCCTTGAGTGCGCGCCGGTTTCTACTTTTGTGCTGAAACCACCCTCCATCCTGGACGTTTCTTTTGCTGTCGGAGTTTGAGCGGCCTCTTCTCGCTCTGTTTGAACTTGTTCTTCTAGCGTTTGTGGCAAAACCTCTTCGCCCGGCTGTAGTGGTAAGTCTGGTTCAAGGCTGCGCACAAAATCAAACTCGCCGTATTCCTGAAGTATCACTTGTAACGCGCTGCGTGTATAAAACTCAATGTAGTCTAAGTCTGGGTTGTTGGCTTCAAGTCTTTCTATGTCGGCAACCGCTTCGATTGCGTCATTTTTGAACTCAACAATCGCCTTTGCTGGCCCAGCGGGCAGGCCGAATTTTGGCAATTTTGATATTTGGACAACAAATGACTCGTAGATTTCCTGAATCTCATCAAGCATCTCTTTTGACGCCGGATTTTGAGCCACTTGCTTCGCGGCACTCAAAGCCTTGGCTGCATCAAAGGCTTGTGCTTGAGACAATAGCTCATACAGTGAACAATATCTTGATAGTATTCCAATTTTCAGCATACGGCTCAATCCGGCAAATCTATGTAAATGCCCGATTATTGCCCTCTACCTTGATCAAATATGTTCTATTCCACTAGCTTCTAACAGCACATTTGTGGCCACTATGAATTCATCTGTACGGTACGTGCAAGGTGGCGGTAAAAACCAAACACCGCGAATAACAGCATTGATGCCCGCCTCCCGAACTACTATGTCAAACGGTACGATAGGGTTTAGCAAATCGTTTATATCGGCTTTCTTAACATCAAGCCTGACGACACTAGCCATGCCTCGTTTCTTTAGTTCATCGTAGCTAAGCGACTTGATAGCCCCAATTGCCTGGCCGTTCAGTAATATGTTTATCATGGTCGTGACACCCGGACTCGAACCGGGATCTAACACCTTATGAGAGTGTCGCTCTACCATTAAGCTATGTCACGCTTATATTCGTCGCCCTCAACTAATATATCAGCATATCTTTGTGACGTTTGCGAAACTTTTTCTTTTCCTCTCGGCTTTATTAATTGGCTGTTCCACAACGGTACCGCCAAAAACAACCATCACCGAAAAACAAATCATCTCCCAGATACAAGATTCGACTGTGATGATTTTGGCAAAAAATGAAAACATGCCAATCATTATGCAGGCAGCATGTACTGGCGTTTGGGTGTCAAAAGATGTATTTGTTACGGCCCGGCATTGTGTAGGCGAAGTAGGTATGGTTGTGTACTACAAATCCTGGTCGGATGTTAGCTCCTCTGATACGTTCAATGAAACGTACATTGGCGGCGCTCGTACAGGAATTGTTAAAGCACTCAATCACAAGGATGATCTCGCCCTTGTAATTTCTGTGGAAGATCCCCCAAAACACTCAATTGCTTTTACGTCCAAAGAAGAAGTGGAGCAAGGTGATCGGCTGCATATTATCGGCCATGGTGGGCGCTTAACATATACCTACATGTCAGGTTGGGTTTCTACCGTCAGGACTATGGATACACCAAATGAGTTCACTACCAAGGTAATTCAAGTATCATTCCCGATATGGTATGGAGACTCAGGTTGTGGAGCATTCAACCAACGAGGCGAGCTGATTGGAATCTGCTCATTCCTTACTCGTCGCGCTCCAAATGCAGGCTTCTTTTCTGATACAGAAGCTGTGCGCAAGTTTGTGACCGAAGAGCTTAAAGAAATGGAGTGGAGCTACTGAGCTGGCACCCCTGGAGGGACTCGAACCCACATGACGCGGCTTAGAAGACCGCTGCCTTTCCATTAGACTACAGGGGTAAGTGTTGGCGTCACCGGCAGGACTCGAACCTGCATCCGCCAGCTTCGTAGGCTGGTGCCCTAATCCATTGGACCACGGTGACGTGTATATCTATGTTCCACTATTAGCACCCCCGGCAGGACTCGAACCCGCAACATCCTCGTTCGAAGCGAGGCACTCTTCCTTTGAGCTACGAGGGCATTTGTTGTTATACAAAGCTTCAGAAACCAGTTCGAGAATTTTCATCTCTTTTTCTTCCAAATCCCACCAAGCGTAATCCATTTGATCGCGAATGTAGTCAGCGTGCACTGAATCTCCTTTTTCATTGTGCATCAGTACATGCAGCTCTAACAAAAGTCGCAAATAATGTTCAAATGGTTTCATGGTGACCCCAAGGGGACTCGAACCCCTGTTACTGGCGTGAGAGGCCAATGTCCTGGGCCACTAGACGATGGGGCCATCTACTTACAATGCTCTATCATCCAATCAATATATTGATCCGGATCGTAAATTAGTCCCCACACGCGTAAAATCTTTACCCGCGATTTTAGATATTGACACCTTAATTCTGGCGCTGGTGGCATCCACTCATTTGGAAGACGAGAGCCTTTAGACCTATTAACTCCGGATGATACGGCAACAAGAGACTCATGATTAGTTAAGTCGTTGTTATAAGCCTTCTTTTGCTCAAGAGACCACTTCCAACCACCAGCGTAGTGAGCTTCTTCTAATGCAATAACGTGATCGATGTCTAATGAATAAGGAGACTCAACCATTGTGCCAGTATATGGGTCTTTCCACAAGCCGGATAAAACCCTACATTGTTTTTCGTCTTCATATGTAACTGGTCTTAAGCTCTCTGAGATGAGAACTTCCTGCCGCGTATCTTGACAGTCCTTATCTGCATCTATCCATCGGCCCCATTGACTTCTGTCATAGGGAGGAATTGAAGCATCTTCAACAGATGCTGACAGAGGGCCAGCGTCACAGCTGGTAACAATCAGCATGAATAGTGCGGCGATTAGTTTCATAGTGAGTGACCCCATCCGGATTCGAACCGGAACCTTCTGATCGAGAATCAGACCACCTAACCGTTAGTAAGATGGGGCCGTTTGTTAGCTGTCTTGTTCCCAAACAGCCACGTAGTAAGCCTTAGAACCGTCGAACTGGTTTGGCAACGGATGATAGTTAACCATTCTCCAGCCGCTTCCTGAAGGCGGAACAGGGTCTTCAGGTTTGATTCCAGTCTTGCTGATTTGAACACAAAAAATTGTTGTCTTATACTTTACGTCTGCCATTTGTCTTCCTTTAGAGTCGAGGGTGGGAATCGAACCCACGCATTATCTGATTTGCAGTCAGACGCCTTACCGTCTTGGCTACCCCGACAAATTGAATTCTGTTAACTTATTGTATGCTTTTTCAGAAATTTTGATCTTGAATGTTTTGTTATCGTTAGAGCATAGCATATAGTATTTGATTTTCTTTGATGGCTTCAAGTCAACCGTAATGCCGTCTTTTTTCTTTGCCTTGATTTTACGCTCTGCGCTTACGTTTACTATTTTCATTTGGAGCGGGCGGCGGGATTCGAACCCGCGACGTTCAGCTTGGAAGGCTGACATTCTACCACTGAATTACGCCCGCGTTGGAGCGGATGATGGGATTCGAACCCACAACATTCACGTTGGCAACGTGACGCTCTACCGTTGAGCCACATCCGCACTCTTGCTTCTAAATATATCTTTCACTTTTTAGATAGTCGAACCATTCTGGCGGTAATAGACCAAACCCAGGCCCTGCGTATTTCCAGCCTTTAGCTAAAGCTTGCTCTACAAACGCAATTTCACCTGGTGGTACAAGACCAATTCCTGGAAAGAGTTTGAAGCCTTTTTCTATTAGGATTTGACGATCTCGCTCAGATGACGGCATATAGTAACTATGCACTTTGAAGTTTTTCCAGCCAGCCTGTTCCATTACTGCTTCTGGAGTCGCTGGTTTCTGCTCTTCCGCGCTTGGATCTCCTACAATCGTTACTTCTCCGCCCGGCCCTGTGTAAGCCCCTGCTGGGAGCTGTTGCGGACTCACCCCTTTTGGTATTGGGGGCAGCTGCTGGGCCAATCTTCCGAAGCGGCTAGCAAGTTCAAAGATATCCATGCAAATAATGCTTAGATATCCACTTTTTCATCTGGCAAAAATTCTAGCGTTAATCTAACTTTTTTGCCTAAATGTGTGCCTAAAACCCTCAAATCTTCATCTGATAGTGTCGAAGGTACAGCGGTTATTTTTGATGTTTCGTAATTTTCGGCACGAAGTTTAATGCGATCATCCGACCAATCGACGCTTACAAGTACGTACTCTCCGAAGATCATTGATTTTCCTTTGCAAAACTCATGGAGAGTGTAGCGTTTACCAAAGTAATCGCCTCATCAAGTGTCTTGACGCGGAAACCAGTAATTCGCTCAACAATTGGATGTTCATGGATATTGCTTCCATCAGGCTCCATAATCAGAATTACTGGCTTGCGGAAAGCATCAGCCCACCCAAGCTCAATTACAGATCCGATCGAAACTTTCTTTGATCCTAAGAAGTTTGCAAAAAGCATGTCACAATTCATTACGTCAAACCGGTCACGCGTAGTAATAGCTTGCGCGCTTGACATGATCGTTTCCTCATATGAGTGGCCGATCTCTCTTTCGTTTTCTAGGTACTTTTTACCGCGCATTGGTGACATTGCTACGATGTCCGGAGCTAAATGTCGCGCGACGTATTTTCTCCAATCAGTACACTCACCATACGAACAACCAGATATTGGGCCACACAAGTAAATTGACTTCATGTATGTTCCTCCTGAATACTGGGAGGAATTGTGGCCTTGGCTCTCGACAGGTTTGATCCAACACTATTATTTGCGTTTTTCTTGCGCCTGAGCGAGAAGAAGCAGCAGTTTTTTCAGAGCCTCTTTTTGCTGCTCGGACATATTCTCGACTGCGCGACGAAGCGCTAGTAAATCGGACTCTTTCATAGTGGGAGCATAGGGAGTTGAACCCTTGGTTTTACCCGAGAAGTTTATAAGACTTCGTGCCAGTAACCGCTGGCGCTGCTCCCAGCAATTTGAGCCCGCAACCAGAATCGAACTGGTATCGCCTACGTACCAAGCAGATGCTCTACCTTTGAGCTATACGGGCAAGTAATGTGGGGATGAATCCATTCTTTCAGAGCCCCACGTTGATGTTATTTTCAGCGTAGAAATGGCACGCATTCGTTTGTGCCCCTATAAAGACTCATCTCCACACACTATCTTTGGGCCGAAACATGTGTAGTGAGTTTCTTTACTATTCCCAACGTTATCTGGGGCGAGATAACCCTTTGAGCCACCATCCAGATTCGAACTGGAACAACCTGTATACAAAGCAGGGGTGCTACCGTTAAACACCATGGTGGCAATCGGTGAATTCATCCACTGCGCAATAGATGTCTTCACCTAGACTCGGGGTGGATTCGAACCACTGTCGCTGCGACTATCCCTGCCTGGGAATCCAAGTCTTAGAGCCCACAGCCAAAATCGAATTGGCATTTCCTGAGTACGAAACAGGCGCTCTACCATTGAGCTATGCGGGCATTATTTCTTCTTCTTAAGTTTAGCGATTTCTTTATTCAACCTATCAATCTCTTCTTGCATCAGGCTTATCTTGCGTCTATATCTGGCGCGCATGGCTTTCGCTTTATTTTTGAATTCCTTGACAGCATCATCATAGCCATCCTGTTCTGCTGTCTTTGCATCTCGATAGTCAGGCTCATATGCCATAGTCATTTAACCTTTAGTCGGCACACCAGGAGTCGAACCTGGACCTTACGCTTATCAGGCGTACGCGCAAAACCGTATACACCATGTGCCGATTAATCTTTACAACAACGAAAACCTATCTGTTCCTGTTTATATGCTTGGTTATGGCCATCGGTCATTGGCCGACATCTATTTCTTAGTGGCCCCCACCAGCCACCTTTTAGGCCGCTCACATATGGAACTCGTGTAGTAGACCCTTTTGGATTAAAAACCCATTCGTCCACATTTCCAGTCATGTTATGGACACCAAATCGACTTAAACATTGCGGAAATTTGTCAATTGTAGCTCTATGGTCTATCAGCTTTCCGTTCTCGACTAATTCCGTTTCATCAATATTACAAACCGATTTATCTCGCACATAACCATATGGATACGGTAATTGATCTTCTCCTTCACAGGCAAATGTCCATTCTTGTTCTGTGCAAAGCCGCTTACCATCTTGTTCACATGTACTTTTAGCTTCAAACCAGCTTTTTGAAACAACTGGCATTTTGCCGTCTTCTGTAAACTCTTCACGATCAATCCAAAAATGCATGCTTTCTTTCGCTGACACACATTTGGTTTGTGCAAACTTTTCGCAACGCCTAACAATGCTGTTAGTCGGATCCTGATATTTCAAACAAGACTGAATAACGTTTGGACAAAACAGGCCAGATATCTCAATCATTTCAGGTTTATGTTTTGGCGGTTGTACAATTTCAATGTTATGTTGCAGTCTAGTTGTTTTCTGCATACGGTGCTTAGGCTGATGAGGTGAACAGGCTAAAAGCATCAACGCCAAGACTGCCAATTTTTTCATACTGTGGAGCTGAGGGGATTTGAACCCCTTACCTCCTGACTGCCAGTCAGGCGCTCTCCCAATTGAGCTACAGCCCCAATTGTTCCCGCTTAGGTCAGCCTAACATCCAGAAACAGTCTGGCGGTTTGCTGTTCGTGGCAGTGCCATCGACGACTTTCTAGCAACCTAAGAAGGGGTGGAACCGATGGGATTCGAACCCATTACCTCCTGCGTGCGAAACAAGCGCTCTCCCAAGTGAGCTACGGCCCCGTTGGTCGGCCTCTCCCGAAGGTCACACAGTTAACGTTTGTGTCACGTTCCTTTTACCGTTGCATGCCACGATACTCCCGGAACGGAGGGTGGAGCTGGCGAGGATCGAACTCGCTACCTTCTGATTGCAGGTCAGACGCTCTCCCAAGTGAGCTACAGCCCCATACAACTACATATATCTTGCCTAATTATGCCTAATCTTCATTAGCAATTTCTGCTAGCACATCGCCGTGACATGCAAGTGGCGCACACCAGCAGCCGAGTATCTTACCTTTCAATTCACGCTTAACTTTTCCCACCAACTCCGGTTTTGATAACAACCACTTTTTGTATTCTTCTACAGCTTGTTCACGACTCTCAACAATAAATTCTGCTTTGGTTCCAGTTTTATGGCTAAATGGATTGCCCCACTCAGATGGACGGCCAACATAAATATCATATTCATCGCGTTTACAGTGTACAACAAACTTACTCATCTTCTGCCATCAGTTCTGCGCTTTTGTCATAAACAAATTTCAAGATTTCTCCCAGAGCTAGGGCTGCGTGCACGTCACAGAAAACATCAAATTTACACCTACCGTAAATATCAACCTTTCCTGTACCAATAACCTCTGGCATTACTTCGCCTTTTACAATCACATTATCGAAAACATCGAACACAACGCCGTCGTATCTGAATGTCATTTTGACACGATATGTAAAGGCACCAACTTTTACTTCTTGTAAATCGCTCATTCCACTTCTTTTAGTTTCTTCAAAAGAACCTCGCGCAAACTATAAAAGCATTCTTTGCCGAATAATTCTGACAGACATACCTTGAAACATTGTCCGTCTACCGATTCAATTGAGAGGCCAAGATTTTCTTCTATTGCCGCAAGTTTACCAGCTTCGCCGTATAGCAAAAAACCTGGATCCAATCTTACCATTGCATCAAGCGGATCTTTACCTGCAAGTTTTAAGGTTACTTTTACCTCGACAAATTCTATCATGGTGGGCCTGATGGGAGTCGAACCCACAATTCGTACAGATTAAAAGTCTGTTGCCATACCATTAGGCGACAGGCCCATGATTTATGTTCTTATACCAACGAAATGTTTTAGCCGTTCTTTTCCTGTGACAATTAGCGCAACGAACTTCACATTTGGCAATTTCTTCTGTTACAGTTTTTAGACTAAGGCCCTGCGCAGCCATCCTTGAAATATTGTATTTTTTATCACGCAAATGATCGAAATCCAAACAACAAGGGTTGCTTTCTCCACAATCAACACATGGATTTTTTCTAAGAAAATCATAAATGTATTGCTGTAACATTTTTCTTTGTTGTTTGTTTCTTGCGCGAATAACAACTAGATGCCTATTCTTGTTTTTAGTATAATATGCGCGCGATTTTTCTTGATTACATTTTTTGCAATGTGATTGTAAGCCGTCTCTCCTATGTTTGTGTTTGTTAAATTCAGCCTCAGGCTTTGTCTTTTTGCATATTGCACATCGTTTCATCCTTTTATACGCTAATATGCGTATAAAAGTCGAACCAGGCCGCCACTTGCCTGGTTCTTGCATCGTTTCTACCCTCGTGGCCAGGGTGCCTTGCAAGCTTGTTACTTCACTGACACGACCACGCCATCGTGAACCCTGATGATGGCTTGGCCGGGTTTCGCAGCCCTCCGGGCTTGTGTGAGACTGCGGTATTCGATTCCTTTTGTCTGGGTGATTTGACCAGGGAGAAGGTCTCCGCGATCAATAACCATGTGTGAACCAGAACGGATTTTCTGACGCGCCCAGAATGCATCAGAAACCGTGCTGTTGTGCTTGGGCTTTTTCATAAGCCACCTCCTTATCGGTTAAGCACAGCAGCGTCACATGGGGCACCTGCCTTTCAATGTAGTCATCAAGTCTCCTAGTTCATGCCAAACAGCTCAGCTAATGACATTGGAAAGTTCTTTCCGAACTTTTTTGTAATCTGTTTAAGTTGAAGGTATTTCTGCCAATCGGTGTATTCGCCAGTATCTCTATTCCAGAACCCCCAGCGTTGAACTCTTTCCCCCGAGATAAACAAAGTCCAAACAGTTGGAGTAATCAAATCAACACGATGGAATTTATTGGCCGGTATGTAGTTAAATCTACCAGGGCTAAGAATTCGTGTCTGAACTTTGTTATTCTTGTCCCTGAATTCCTCTTTGTATACGCCGCTCAAAATCAATGATAGCGAACGTCTCCAGGGATGATTGTGTAGCTCTTGGTCTTCATCACTTGCATGAAAGCAGTGAATGTAAATGCTTGGCAACCAAGTCCTGGGTTTTCGAAAAACATAAAACCTTGTTAGATACAAGGTATTATCGCCGCGATATATTGTGCGTTTCTTCAGCTTCAAAAACTGGGCCAGCTTTTCGAAGTTCATAATAGTCCTATTGCAGATGCCAGTTTTTACTCGACGTTTTGTTTAGCCATCCTATATATTGCTTGAATTGCCAAAATCATCTTTATTCGTGCTGATGAGTTCGCTGAATGAACATGAATAATCGGCGGTATCATACCTGCCATTGCAACCTGTCTCTCGATCCAAAGCAGCACATCGTAACCTGTCCCAATTCGATCGTCGCCTAAATCGTGATCAAGCGATATCTCAGAAACGTTGCCAGTTTTTAGCCAGGCAATCGCTTCATCTGGCCATTTAACATGGATCCAACCTTCTGGAGCCTGGCGTTCGTCGTCCAACCAAACCTTCATTCTATTGGCTCAAAATTGTTGGTAAAATACTCGTATGCCACTAACCATTGATCGTCATGATTTTTAGGATTTCGCGCAATCATATCTCCTTCTTTTGGAGACCCTGCGTCTTTATCGGCCGCGGATATTGATATCCGTTTAGATAATTTTTCTCCTGGCATATAAGGCCGAAGCTCTGCGATATCTTTTCGCCGATATTTCTTAAATTCATCTTTTTTCTTGGCTATAGCTTTTTTCTTTGTGATAGATCTTTCTAAAGATGCACAAAAAGCTCCTGGACTCTTAACTTTGCCCTTCATCTTTTTCATGCAATCGGTTACAGAGCCGCCTACACCTTTCCAGATTTTCTCGCGGTGCTCGATCTCGAAACTTGTCCATGGCTTCTTCTTAGCCAGTGCCAAAAACTTTGATGCCAAGGAGTCTATGAGAGAAATATCCACGAAATTATACTAGGTTTTGCCTAGATTTGACTCAGGCACTAACGATACGGGTGAAACTACCTCCCAGCTGCCATCGTCATTAAGGCGGCATGGTGTAACCACAATACCACTAAGCGATAGCGCGCTTATGTTAAGTAGCGCTGATTGCAGTTCTTCCGCAGTTTCGTAAGAGAACTCCATCTCAAGCCTGATGTTTCCGAGCGGCATTTTGTTGGGGTCTTTACCTGCTGCTTTAGAAATCCATCTTTCAATAGATGGATTTCGTGGTGTTTCCGGGCCAACGATCGTTAAGCAATACACTTCGTATTTCCTATTGTGATGTGAAAGCAATTTTTTGCATCTGGTGGCTTTGTAAACTCACTGTATGGTGGAAGCCCAAGCTCCAATCTAACTTATGTAAGCCGATCGCTGTAAGCATCAAGCCACCAATAGACTACACCGTTTCTTACGGCAGAATCGTACTCGAACTCAACTTCCTCTCCTTCTCGTAACTTCCATTTGCCGATATTTGGCGGCACTTCATTTCTTACGACAGTTATGTGAGGATTGTATCGTTGTCGGTTTAGACGAATCCATGGCGGAACCAACGCACGTGCCAATTCCACTATTCCAGGATCAACATCTACGACAAGCCAGAAGTTATTTTCATTTCTGGAATATCTAAATGTTCCTTTTGAATATCTATTCATTATTGTCACAATCTTCGTCTTCAAACAAAGACCGCCGCAGGCCAAGCCTTGCCAAACATTCATATGCAAGAGATGTTTCGTCCATGTCGTAACATCCACACTCATGAACCGGCACGCACTTACTATCACAGCAGTCAGCATGCGTGAAATCTGCGATTTTCTCTAACGTCTTAATGGCTAATGCTAGTTTTTCTTCCGCAGATAGATCTTCCATAACGTCCTTTGTGTCCAAGGAGGGAGTCGAACCCTCACGTCCCTTACGGGACACCAGCACCTCAAGCTGGCGCGTCTGCCATTCCGCCACTTGGACTTATCTTACAGTTCCAATCGCCAAATCATATATTCGCCGGTCAGTCCATCTTGTTGTAACGTTCTGTATTCGTCTTGACTAAGATTTTGTCTGACCATGGCTAACATCTTTGGGGCATATGTTGTGTTTAAAGTTTTGTACAGAGTTGTGACAACCTTGTTCAACCTAGGTATTTCTTCATTAGAAGGATCATGTGATTTCAACAACTCAAGCTTTTGGGCGTTAACTCGGAACGCTATTTTGGGGCCAGGCACAATAGAGGCCCATACTTCGAACACGTCATCGCCCTGTTGAACGCCAGGAAACTTTGTCATATCTGGCGGCGGCAACTTCTTGAAAAGATCCCACAAAGAAACGCCAGTTTTAGTGACCAACTGAGCGTACTTCTCAACCCACTTTAATAGCTTATCGTAACGCATACTAGCTATACAAAACTATTAACATTTTATCTCATCTCCCAACGCACAAAACGCCTGATAATTACGTTTTCACCAAGCTTAGCAGATAGTTCCTGGCGGAGCTGTTCTATGGTTTTGTCGGAAAAAGCCGGGACAATATGCTTTTGTCTGAGCAGACAGACCTCATCGTACCAAAGCTCAATAAGGTCGTCAAAGTCTTGTTCGGATATCCCTGGCCGTTCCATTTTAAGCCGCGCTGCCTGCCGGCGCATATCCTCATCTGTGATTTCTGTTTCTGAAACATACTTGGGGCCGGCACCAACTATGTGAATAGATAGGTTCTCACAAAACTGACGGAATTCTGTTGTGTTAGCTGCAAAATCCGTTTCACAATTTACTTCAACGATACCCGCTATACGGTTTAGATGATCGAACGCGACAATTCTTCCCTCATGTGCGGCTCTTCCAGCCTTAGAGTCGGCCTTGTCTTGAGCTGAGCCTTGAAGTAACTCGTAAGCCTTCTCGGCGTCCCAATCTGTCTTTTCTAGTGCACGCTTACACTCATCCAGTCCAAACTGAGATTTTGATCGTAGAGCCTTTAGGGCTCTAGCCCGCGACGCATAGATTACTGTTCCCATTATTATCCTATAAGTGCTTTCAAATCTTGTGGTTTGTTCAAGTTGTTGATGTGTATCGCATATCTTGGGCCAAATCCAAAATCCTTGCGTGGTGCGTTAACGAGTTGCTCGTGTGTAGCCCATCCAACTTCTATGAACCCGGCGGATAATGATCCGGCTATCACAATGTACAAATCAGCCCAGCGCTGTGGCTCGTGCGGATTAACGATCAAATGGCCAGTGTCTCTTGGTTTACCGTTGTAAGTACCAAGCCATATTACTTCAACAGTTTTTGACTCGCCATTTATGACAACAGAAAAATCAGCACCGCCATCACCTTTTCTACTTATGTTTTCGTTAAATGGCTGGCCATAAGCCTCGGCTGCGAAACATTCTGCGCCGGCTGCATTGATGTCATTGTCAGGAGAGCACTGACTGCCGTCAGAGCGCGTGCTGGAAATACCAGCTTCGCGTTTTGAGTTATAGCGCGCCGTTCCAAGTAGTTTGATCTTTTCTACATCCATAGAAAGACGGTGGCCGTGCGCGACTAACTCTCGACACTTTTTCAGTCGCCCAAGGATATTTTCGCATTTTAGTATGTTGAATACTGTAAGGCGCAAATTGTTTGGGCCTTCGTTGAACTCAATAGACACGGCTCAGTTAATTGAGTTGCCAGATAACGCACAAGAAATAGAGCTATGCTCAGATCTGTTCAAAGTAATGGAAGTGGATGGATATTGTTTAATGCGTCATCAATTGGAATGGTTTTCCAAGTATATGCACTGGATGTTGAATGGAATGACCATTTCTCCGCTTACCATTAGACTTAGAAAAGAAATTGAGAAATTTGACGATGAAGTAAAGGCCCTTCACGAAAAAACGGAGCTAGTGTGTGTCATTTCTGATGGGCCGTTTTACAAGGTTGCTGATGAAATGATTTGCCCGTGGAAAACATCATTGATTAATCATGAGCGTTGCCACTGTCTTACGTTGCAACACTCTCAGCTTTGGCATAGAATTGTTGATGGTGTGATGCTAAAAAAGTTTGGATCAAAATGGCTTCGCATGACGCATCACGTAGTCGAGCTGCCATGCCACGAGCTTCTAAGACAAGGCTACGGCGACGCGTGGGTTACCGTAACAGAAGCCATGGCAAGAATTGCAGCAGTTTTGTCAGTTGATGAAGTTTACCGCAAAAGAATTGCGTATAACCAGCTACCAAGGCAAAGCCAACAACTTTTTGACATTGCTCATCAGTTTGCCGAGGAGTATTCTAGTATTCAAAACTTCATTAATACGATTGACACTATTGAACAAGCAATAGTGAAAAAATAGTGTCCAGGGAGGGACTTGAACCCTCACGTCCTTTCGGACAACAGCTCCTAAGGCTGCCGCGTCTGCCGTTCCGCCACCTGGACATGTTATTTAATTGATTCACATTCGGCAATCACTGTGTTTTGTGGAAGTATTATGGCCGCCCCAAATTCCAACCCATCATTAGATATTGGGATTACCCCAAAGTATTCGGGATCTGGAACAAACATCAAAGTGTGCTCAGGAAGAAATGGCGCGGAGGATATTCTCCTATTAAAATCATAATGATCAATAACAATGGCCTTTGATCTATCTTTTACAAAGATGTGGCCAACGTTATTGTTTTCCAGTAACGTGGACGCTTTCACATGAGCATCCAGATATGTGGATGCCCTAATTCTCTTCGTCTTTGGGTAGGTGAAGAGTTTTTCGAGGAGAATGTCCAAAGCTATGTCAACTTTTGGATGAACTTTTCTCTGTTTGTAAGTTACATCAAACGACTCTTCAAGTTTTAGAAGAGGAACATGAAATCTGTCGATATCAACGGTTGTTTGAGCTGCGGCATCAAGTCCAGATAGATAAATGACATCCTGTCCCAAGTCAACGTCGTATATCGGCTTTGTAATACTTGACGAAAGAGGATCTTGTACAAGAAATTCAGATTTTATTGATTCCATACGGAATCATATATCTGGTAGTGGCACCGGAGGGAGTCGAACCCTCACCTCCACAAGGGAGACCACGTTCTGAGCGTGGCGCGTCTGCCATTCCGCCACGGTGCCATATTAGTCGAACCACTAATATTGTGCCCAGGGAGGGAGTCGAACCCTCACCCCTTTCGGGACCGGTTTTTGAGACCGGCGTGTCTGCCATTCCACCACCTGGGCGCTTAGTACTTGTCAAAGATAGAGCCGATTTCTTCAGCCCTTTGATATGCTATAAAATCACCATCGTCTTCTGCATAACCATCAACATTTGATGCTATGTAGAAATTGGAACCCTCAATCTCACAGACAAAAGACTTTTCGTCGTATTCAAGGTTTCTAAGAAACTGATCTAATATGCTCATAGCTTTGCGCCCCGCAAGAACAAAAGGAAGCGTAGGCCCATTGCTGTCACTTGGATGGCCTCTTTCATTAGTTGTTCATCTCGCTCCGGGCTGTACTGCATCTTGACAGCATCCCAAAGCTCATCAACCTCCTCATACAAGACTGCCCAACCCTCGTGAGCAGAATGGAAAGGAGCGAACTTAGCCTCTGCGCGCCTAAGTTCTTGAATTACTGGTTGTAGTAGGTCGAGTAGGTCTTTGTCTGTTGCCATGGCCTTTTGAGGCGTGGTCGCCAGGCTACTCGACAAGTTTTCACCAGACAGTGTGCGTTTCGTACGTTCCTGTCTTGGTGTCTATACTCAAGAAGCTATAGCGCCCATTTGAACACGTTCCGCTGTTCATATAGAGCCGGCTATTTAGCTCCGTTCGTTTGGGCACATGCGTATGTCCTGTGACGATTATGTCGGCACCAGGGCAAGATTCAACGGCGAGCTTCTCAAGCTTAGTCAGCACATTCGCTGCGTGGCCTTCCCCCATCCCAGATATCAGCCTGTAGATAGGCCAAAGACCTATGCGCAATATCCAGCCGCCAACCCAAACACCAAACTCAGATACTATGCGAGCTTGTTTAATCAGCCCATCATATTGGTGACCATGTTTAAAAACAATGCGCTGGCCATCTATAACTATCTTCAATTCATCCGGCGTATGCAGATGCTCGGCAGCCACCCAATCATGGTTGCCATGAATGTATGTGTATTTAGCCCGCTCAAATCGAGAGACTATTTCACGATGCGCATTTCGGCACTCAGCAAGCGCGATTTTTGTATCGCCAAATTGCAAAGGCATCAACGTTTCGTATACATCGCCTAGCAAAATGATGCGCTCGAAATTGCTCTCCAGGAATGTGAGGAACTTCAGAAACTCTGTCTCGTCATGCTTGAACTGGTCAACCAAATCACCAGCTCCAAGATGGAGATCAGAGATTACTGCGATCCTCATACTACCATACGATTATTTCCAGAGTGCGACGCATAGTTTTCTTTAATTGGTGTGGGCAGAGGGATTCGAACCTTCGACTTCAACCTTGTAAGGGTTGCACTCTACCGCTGAGTTATGCCCACTCAAGTCCATAGATATCGTCTGATCTTCATCAGGCGAATCAACATCTCTTCTTCTTCTTTGTCGAACTCTTCTTCCGCTTTTTGGAGAGCGTTCCATTTGTGCTTGTCAGGATCTTGGCCTCTATTATTATGCCAATCATGTAACAGGGCTCGACGTTTATTTAGATCAACTTTGCGTTTTACTGTCCAGTAATCATACAGCGCTTTTGCTTCTTCGAGAAAATGAAGCTGATTTTTCAGGGTGATTACGCATCCTTCTTTGTCTTCTTCGATTTCTTTTCGCAGCGCAGCAAAATCTTTTTCCGTTGTTCCGTAGTGGTATTTGGAACTGTTCCTCAAATCAATGTGGTCAACCAAGATATTGAAACAGGCATATAGCATTTGTCTGTCTTCATCAATCCAACCCCAGTCGTAGTCATCGTCAGTCCCAGTATACGGCTGCCGCAAGTCTAGTTTGTGATAGCGATGTACCGTGTGTGTACGCAGCCAATACCATGCATGCTCGATGTTCATCGATATTTTGACGCGCCACCACATTGGCACTGTTTCGGATAGGAAATAACGCACAGGGTAATCCCGCATAGCATCCGCTTCCCAATCTTCCCAGGTGTAATCACCAGGCTCAGCTCCAAATGTGCGCATTGGTAGAGCAGAAGGCTTGGGTATTCCAAACAGTTTTTTGAATGCCCAATTCACGATTCCTCGATAAGGCCATTTATTTCTGAGTTTGTTGACGAAGCTCATCTCTAACCTGCATTAGAATTTTCCCAAGCCAGTTTTTGCCGACACCATCTACAGCTCCCCAAATCTTGTCTCCCCAATTATTTCCTTCAATGAGGGTAGCCGATCCGGTGGCAAGAAGCTTTTGAGCAAGGTCTGGGTGCTGAGCGAATTTGGCGCGAACGATCTCAAGCATCACATTGTACTTGATGTTTTCCCAATCATCCCGCATCGGAACAAGCTTGCCTAGTCGCTTTGCCAGCCCTGGCTTTTCGGCTTTTCTAATTCTGCGTCGTGAGGCCGGATCCATTGTCTTTTCGGCTTGGAAGGCGTGCTCGCTTGTGCGGTACGTCACGCCATTGTACTTGACCTGACTGTTGTAGAAATTTGATAGAAAGAAGTTGTCACCAGTAAAAGAGTCTATCTTTGTCATTTCTTGATTCCGTAGATAGCAGAGCTGCCAACCCAGCCATTTATACCACCACGATTGTTGCCTATCAAGAATCTGTCGCCTTGCACAGCTTTGACTAAATGTAAATACACATTGCCCTTGACACGAACAAGAACAATATCTCCTGGTTTCAAGTCTTCGGTTACTGGCTTCAACTCAACACGCTCGCCGCTTTTAACGAGCCCTTTCATTGAGTTGCCATGAGGGATGACGACAGTTTCTTTGCCATCCCTTAGATCGTCTATTGCTCTTTGTGCCCAATTCATTACCAAACCACAATATCTGGACACCAGCAATCTCTACATGAGCCGTGAGCGCCAGTTCCAAAAATGCCATTAATTTCTTGCTTCGTTTGCGGGATAAAAACCATACCCAAATCTACTTCGTATTTTCCTCTATAGAGCTTCTCTTTAATGCCCTTTATTTTCTCAGAAGCAAAGTACAATTCTCGCGGCCCAGTTCCACAAACAACCAGCAGCCCTGATTCGCGCACTTTTAGTTTGCCAACCCTGGAAGTGATGTGCTCACGAACCAGCTCATCACGTGTCTGAAAGAAATCTTTCAGAGAAGACGGATGGCTCTGCGATATCTTAACAGAAAAGATTCCGAATGGTACAAGTAGTCTTGTTAGCTTTCGTTTGTTGTTGTATTTCCAGCTAGAGCTTTCTTCATTCCAGGTGTAATATCGTCCAGACTCTACTTCATAGTATGCGCCGGCTTGACCGATGTGGTCGATTAGTACTTTTGCGACACGCCAATCTTTCATTTGCTGAATCGCTTTCTTTAGATTTTGGCAGGCCGGGAAGGAATCGAACCCTCATCAATGGACTTGGAAACCATCATGTTACCATTACACCACCGGCCTAAAGACCGTCCGCACTCTTTGGCGGACGGGAAAAGCAACAGCCACCACCACGACATCTGCTACTTTTCATTCTAGTATGGCGGCCCTGAAGGGAATCGAACCCTCGTCTACTGATCGACAATCAGTCATCCTAGCCGTTGAACGACAGGGCCATGTAAAAACATACCACGATATTACCTGTTTGGTACCCCCAGCAGGAATCGAACCTGCATCTGACGCTTAGGAGGCGTCTGCTCTGTCCATTGAGCTATGAGGGCTCAGACGTGCGTTGGTTCGTACATTATACTATGGGTAGCCAGTTATCTAGCTTCTCTTTCTCATGACAATCAGGACAAAGCAAGATTGTTCTCTCTATTGTATCACCATTCAGAGGTTTTGCAAACTCAAAATGCCAAAGTGGCGGAGGTTTACGATCTCCTTTGTTCCCGATGTAAACTATTGAATGCTTACATTCATCACACTCGGCTATGAAATGATTTATTTCACGTATCATTTGGATTGATCCTGTATATATCCCTGCCTATGGACTTAGCATACTCGACACAATTTCCTGTGCCGCCCCTCGTGCCATCCCATATAGCAATTAAAGTTCCACAGTGATCAACCATCCATTCGTTGCGTTTCTGAAGTTTCCAAGCGGCATATTCTCCGTCGCAAACTATTTGTACAGTGTCCGCTTTCTTGAGAAGTTCGCGAAACTTTTGCTGGCTAGCAGCCGGCCATATTTTTTCTTGACCAAGAAAAGGTACGGCGGCAATGAATGGTATTTTTAACTCAACACAAATCTCAGCAGCCCATTGGTCTACACCAAGCGCCATACCAGAGATTGCCTTTTCTGGTTGCAGCTTAATAAGGGTGTCTTTTATTGCACGCCGAATTTTTTGCTGTATTGGATTGTCTGAATATCCACCAATTTTGTTTGGGCGGTGTCCGGTAAATGCGACTATCACTCTTTCCTTAAGAGCTTTCTCCTGCCAGCCGAACGAGCATAGAAGTAAAGCATTGAGCAAAAGACCAGCGGAACCAACCAGTACCACCAATCTATTTGGAACCAGAACTTTCGTGCCAGTTCGCTTACTAGCTCAATCTCGTTCAGTTGCTCGACAAATTGTTGGAGCACACCAAACATGCAGATGCAAGAAACCATTCCGACCAAAACTCCGGTCAGCAGTAGGCTGCTTACTTCTGAATTGATGTGCTCTCGTCGTCGTTTGTCTGGATCGGTGTCCGCAACAACAACAAGCTCGTCATCATCCGCCATACAAATAATGGCAGAATATGTAGCAAATCTCTCGACAGATTTATGGGGTGACCGACGAGAATCGAACTCGCGTACCTGGAGCCACAATCCAGTGCTCTACCATTGAGCTACGGCCACCGTATGGAAGAGAACCAAGGCTCTCTTCCTTTTTGATCACTTCTTGGAGCCGACCTTTTCCACCGCCGCCTGAACGGCTTCGAGGGCAGCCTTTCCGCTCTGCGCCTCCATGGCCGAGGTAGCCATCTGCTTGACGTTTTCGCGAGCCTTTTCCAGCTCGGCATTCAGGGCATTGATCGTCCTGTCACGGTCAGCAATGCTTTGCGTGAGATAGGTGATCTTCTGCTCCTGGAGCTGAGCCACGCTGTTGTGCTGTGCAGTGAGCTTTTCGATTTCCACCTTGTGATCTCGTTTGATCGAGTTCATTTCGATGTACGAAGCCTTGAGCTTCTCGCTCGTCTCGTCGAACTTGGCGGCCTTTTCCACGGCCTCGACGAACTCGGTCTCACGCGCCTTCAGGGCCGCATCGCGATCGAGGAAATCTTTCTCGAACGCCTCGCGGCGCTGAACCTCCACGAGCTTGCGTTGCCGAACTTCCTCTTCGAATGCCGCGCGCTCGTTGCGCCGATCGACATCGAGTTTGAAGTTGTAGTCGTCGATTTCGCGCTTGCGGCTCTTGTCCAGATCCGCGTTGCGCTCCCTGACGGCTTCGTTGTGAGCCTGCTGTTCGCGATCCCAGGCCGCACGAAGATTTGCGATCTCTTCTTTCAGCTCCGCTTTCTTTTGCTCGTGCTGGTCGATGAGATCGGCAGTCGCAGACAAAACCACGTCATTGTCGTGGAGCGCCTGCAATTCCTCGGTGGCAATCGCAATCGCTTCGTTGACCTGACGAAGCTCTTCGAGCTTGCCGTTGATCTCCTCGTTGAGCTGATCGAGGGTTGAGGTGATTTGCACCTTAGCGCTGGCGACGGCCTTGGTAGCTTTCTCGATGGACATCTCGGCGACGTCCTTCTTCACCTTTTCTTTCCGAGCAGCAGCGGCTTGCTTTGACTTCGGGTCGATGTCACCGGCACGTTTGGCTCTGGCCTGCACGTCTTCCAAAGCGTCTTGATTTGCTGCGCGCGAACGAGTCGTGCGACGGGTGGTAGTTCCGTTATTTGCGGTCATGTTGTCTCCTGTGTTTTGTTTCGCTCTCTGTTGTAGCTATGCTACTTTTGAGCTTTTGTCCACTAGCTTAACTACGCGAAAAAACTCGCGTTTGTTATCTTTTATATATCAGTATATGCAGTGATTTTTGACCGCAAAACAGCTTACTTTTCAGCCTTACAAGTGCATGTTGATGAAGACTTGAACAGCAAACCGCACAACCAACAGAGTCCCCAAGCCTGCAAGAATGTGATTTCTCGCAAGTGAAAAAGATCTGGCATCAGAGCGTTCCACAAAAAGTACATTGGAACGGCCATAATCAACCCTACTACCAAAGCGAATATGAATGCTGCGAGAACTGCTGCAAGAACAATTGTGAATATGAATGTAAATGCTTTTCCCATTTCAACCTGCGCTGCCAAAGGGATTCGAACCCTTGTTTTACGAACGTTTTAGAGACGTCGTCCCAACCAATGGGCTTATGACAGCGAAGTAATTGATGGTTGTTTCCTCGACAAAAACCTTACGAGCGCACAAGGTAAACGGCTGTGTTGCCGTATTTAACAATATCACAACGAGACAGTATACTGCAAATGAAATGTTCCGGATAATAGAAAAACCGATGAACCATCTGCCAATCTTCGTCGTCTGGTTTCAAACTGTGCTCAATCATACCAAAGTCTCCCCCAGACACAAGTCTGAACTTCTCGACGCCGGCTCCGCTTTTGCTTTCATATCGTCGTTCGCCCTCAGATGGCCTGATAAAAGTGTTGAAGGCAAAAATGCCGTTGAACCTTTTTGCCAGCGTTTTAATCTCTTCTGGCACTAAGTAGTTAAAAGAGCCTCGCGCAACAATTGCGTCGAATGCTTTATCACTTAATTCGTCCCATCGAATTGTTGGCAGGCTTGTATGAACATACGGATCTAACAAAAAGGTTTTAGAAACGGCATCCCACAGATATCGCGTTCCGTAAACTCCGCCACCAACATCTAGTGCGTTTTCAAATCCAGCCCCTGCCAACGCACTTTTGATTATCGAATCTGATTTTGATGGCAACAGATATCTGTTTGGAAACAACAAACTATACAACTGCCAATCAATATTGCGCTGTTCCATGGTATTTTTCAAGCCATTTCAGCAGCGATTCTTGATCGTTAAAGACAGCATAGTAGCCGTGGTTTTTCACATTAAACGCTTGCTCAAGCCTCAGTTCATCTTCTTCATGTGTTCCAGGAAAAGCGTATGGGTAAGTTTTGAGTTCTGGAATTTGTTTATGTGCGTGTAGGATAAATGAAGCGTCCTGGAATCTGGTAAACAACCTGGCCAACAATGGAGCGTTCATTGTAGCCTTTGTGCTAGCGCGGACGACCTTATTCTCATAATCTACAGAGAATACTCTACATAGTCCACGACCACGTTTACCACGAGTCGTTGTGATGAACGCTGTTGGCCACGCATCTCGTGCCGCAAATGTTCCAAAAGACATCTCCCCATTAGTGAAAGCTGATGTAGCTACAAAATCAAACAAACCTTGCCAGCTTTCAAAGAGTTTTTCATTGTTGGGAACGGGCCCGAGCCGGCTGTCAACAATCTCAGTACGGTACCATTGCAAATCAACAACTCTACGGATGAAATGAATGTGTTCTTGAAACGACATTCTAATATTTGTACCGTCAGGTGTTAGTGCGATTTTTTCAGATTTCGCAGTGGCTGGATGGTTACAGAAAACAACATTAGCCAAACTATCTCTGAGAGTCTTTGTTCCAGCTACAATTAGTTCTTCTTCTGTGCCATCAAATAGCTTGTATCCGATCAACGTGCTGCGAGGGTTTTTCTTTTTAATTGCGTCTATAACACGCGGCGCAATTTTAAACCTAATATCAAACTCCTCGTTCTCTTTGTATAGATGAGATGGGAATTTTCCAGTCCATGCAAATGGATTGGCCGGCATCAGATTAGCAACGGCCGCAGCCAACACATAAGCATCTGCTTCTTGGTTTAAAACAATTTCGTAATACTCTTCAACGTCATTTGCGTTGATTACATCAATGTTTGTTGGCAAATCTAGCTCGGCATGCTTCCATTTAACAACAGCAACATTGTAGAGCTGTGCGAGCGCGGTTGCTGTGGCCGCCGCCAAGCCGCCTTTAAAAGTGTTGGTGATTACCTTTACGCTATCGAGCCTTGCAGGAATTGGCCCGGCCGTAACAATTACTTTTTTCATTTTGTGGGCCATATGGGATTCGAACCCATGACTCGCGGTTTTAGAATCCGCTGCTCTGACCACTGAGCTAAAGGCCCGACCGCCAGCTTTACGCTGACTTTTTAAGTCTCCTTCCCAGTGCCAAAGGCAGATTGGAGCAAATCTTACGACTTTTAGACCCTGGTTCCAAAACGATGGCCGTGATTTCGTTGTTGATGTCAGGCTCTTTGAAGATAGAGAACCTCACGTTTCGAGCAGCTGCTTTTTCGCAAAGTCTAATCAAATCATCTTCTGTCGGAACCGACAAAAGAGCAAGATAATTGGACTCTTTGAACCAACTCTGCTCGACAATGGGATGCTCTTCGACAAATTGCCTGAATGCATGACAACTTTGAACGGCTTGATAGCCTGGATCCAGATCTTCTCGCGTCACAATGTATAGCTTTCTGGTGTCCTACGTCATGGCGACACCTGCTGAACTTGCGGCACGATCTCTTGTTGCTCCCAGTGTGACTTCATCCACTGCATGATCTCTTTACGGAGTTCATCCGGTGGAAGTCTTTCTTTGCCGCCAAAAGCCCTGTGTACTTCGATGGCAGCATAGAATGCGAGATTGGTGTAGTAAGTCACCTTTCCCGTGGGGCAAAGGTTCTTTGCTTCCGTGGTTTTCTCGGCCGTTTCATAGGCACGGCCACGGATAAACGTGAACGCCAAAAGGCGAGCACGTTGCGAGCTGCCGCCAGCAGATGCTCCGTCGATGATCTGTTGCCGCAATGACTTGAACGCTTCTTTTGCAGACACTTCGTATTTGTATTCCATTGTTTCCTCCTGTGCATTTTAGTATCTTACCCAATTTTCTAAACTGAGTAGACACAGGAGGCCCACGGATATAAAGAGAGCCGTTATGTCTGAGAAAAACCTACGAGAATTTAGTGTTGTCCATTTCTTTCCCTACGATACTAATTCTGTGGCTGGTTGTCAAGCCTATCTGAACGGATGAGCCGGACTGTACACGAACTCACTTGACTTGTCCAGCTTTTTCTAGGCTCCGGCCCGCGGGCCGGCCCTACAGTGATGGCCCGATATTAGTTGGCTTTGAAGTACAGACGGCCGTACGCGTAGTTTGCCTCATGCCGCACTTGCCACCCTTTTGAGCAATACTGTTCGATTAATCCTTTGTATATCTCAAATGGCATTACACAAGGAATCATAACCTCTTTGCCTTCTTTCAGACGATCGGCATTCTGTTTAAGTTCGCTGTCGATTAGTCGCTCGGCATTTTTGAGGTTGCGATTTATCGTTTCGCTCTTACCCTGTATTTCTTTAAGTGTGATTACCATTCTTTCCTTTTGTGCCGCATACGAGAATTGAACTCGTGTTACCAGATTGAAAGTCTGATGTCCTAACCGTTAGACGAATGCGGCATTTTTCTCTTCTCTTGATTTACTTTCTGAGGCCCAGCAAATAGTAAAACATCTGCTGCTTGCAAAAATTCTACGTGCTCAAGATCTTCTAAGTACTCAGTTGGGATTTCTTCAGCCCCAATGTAAGCTCCTGCTAAGGCTCCAGCAATCGCTCCTCGCGTATCTGTGTCACCGCCAATTTTGATTGCATTACACACGACATGCTTGAAGCCATCGTCACAGTATCGAAGCAAACAGAACATGGCCGATGCTACGGTTTCATGAGCGGTACCAGATGCACCAAGCACAATAGCATCGTCATAACGCTTGCTTTGTTCTGCCATCTGTTTAGCCAACACAATATGTTGTTTTACGTTGCCATCTGAAAGCAGCGCAATTGTTTCCTCAACAGCCTCTAGTGGGCGCTCTCCATTTGCGAGCAACGAAACCGCGTATGCTACGGCAACACTACCATCTCTTGCGTCTTTGTGGTCATGGGTCAATACCGCATCGTCTTTTGCCGCTTTTATGAGCTTGATTGGCTCATTACGGAAAAAAGATCCAATAGGTGCTACGCGCATTGCTGTGCCATTCCCACATACATTTCCTTGACGAATAATCCTACCGCACTTATTAAGCGGTTCGCCTTGGATCATATTGTGCAGTGCCCGCGTTGTCTGAAGACCAATTCCACGCAAGTCTCTAGACTGATACCATTTTACGTATTCTGCCGCAACATCTTTGGCATCAAACGCGCCCATATTCAACAGTGAGCGTGCCAGGCAGATTGCCATCTTTGTGTCATCTGTCCATTGTCCCGGCTTGAGCGTTTTGTACACATTGCCTGGTAGATACTCGCCATGCCAGTCGCTAGCGGCAACCATTTCGTGATTACAGAACTCGAACGGTTGCCCTAAGGCGTCACCAATTGCGAGCCCAACCAAAGGTGCTGGTCGTTTCATTGTCCGTCTATATATCCGTCCACCAATCCTTGGTGAACTTCAGAGTGGCAGTTTAGACACAGAAGATGACACTTGTCCAGTTCGTTCTTGAGCTTTCGATGTGTAACTATATTCATTATGTCAGAGATGCCAAAGTCCTTCTGCGATGGATCTCGGTGATGAAAAGTAAGGGCGGCAAGACACCTATTATAACCGCAAATTTCGCAACATCCACCTTTATAAGCAACTGCTTTTTTCTTGATTTCCTGACGAGATTCCGACCGGCGTGGAGTGCCACGCCCACTGTTGTTTGGCATCACCAATATGCGTGGTTATGCTAATGAGATGGAGCAGATGGTTCTCTATCAGGCAGCGAAACGCTAAATGAAAAGTAGTCTGGCATCCTAGATTGTCCACCAGGAATGGTGTCTCCATTTGCATACATGGCGTGCAATTTTTTATCTATAAGGTCGCGAGCCTTTGCACGATATTTGGTATCTCGATACGTTTTTGTATCCAGCTCAACATCCGCGATGTAAATGTCCGGGAAGTCTGGACAAACAAGAACCCACTTTTCTTTTAACTCAGAAAACTGAGAATCTTGTTTGCATATCAGATACCAATAGTAGGTATACATGGTAGGCCGAGTGGGAATTGAACCCACGATCTTTAGCGTGTCGAGCTAACGCTTTGCCACTAAGCTACCGGCCTATGTATGTATGCTGAATTAGTACCTTTGTGAGCCAGGTGGGGGTCGAACCCACGAATTCTCCTGATTAAGAGTCAGGGGCTTTTCCAAGCTAGCTTCTGGCCCGTTATCTTGTTCTTACCCAAAAATTTATGCATTCATAGCATTTGAAAAGTTTGCTCGGTTGATTTGGTTCCGCCCAACGCACTCGTTGATGACAAATATAACACTCCATTTCCCAGGAACCATCAGGAAGTTTTATCTTGGCTTTAAGCGCCTCTGGCGATATCCCAGGAAGCGTAATTTCGTCATCGCTCCAGTCATCAGCTGAACCAGAAACATCGGCCCCAAAGAACCAAATCATACTTTGATACGATATTATTACTGCGACGACAATCTGTAGATGTAGACATTCGCCTTACCTTTCAAGTGATCTGCGAGCTTGTCAATCAGTTTGTGATATTTTTCCCAGTCGTTGCCCGCTGCACCACAACCGATTCCCCATGGAAAAGCAACACTATCAAGATCTGGGATCTTCGCGATCTTTTTCAATCCATCAAAGAAATACCGTGTACGATGTTCGAAATCATCTTCTGGAGCAGCTACACGCGGACAGCCTGGATATTTTTGTCCGAGTATTGCAATAACATATCTTTGGTCTTTTCCGTCGCCTTTTACAATTATCTCTCCGGGCGTATCTTGATAATACGCCTCTCTTCTCGGAGAATAAATATCTGCATATGGGAAGCGCGCAAACATATCTTTGGCTAGATGGGCGGCCGACCAAGTTACACAATTACATTGATGAACAATGTACTTGGCATCTGATTCAAACAAATCGCCGTCTACAATGATTGCTGGCATTGTTACCCTTATTTCTTGGGCGCTTTAGAACACCACTCTGGTTTAACCTTGAAAAGTGCCATGCTAAGACCACAAGCTTTGCAGTGGCTTGCGTAAGGTGCCATGCGCGTTCTACCAGGATCAACAAATGCTTGCGAGCCCGCCCATTGGTGGCTCTTTCTCATGAAACCAACCTCCATGAAACGCTCGGCTTCAAGTTTCTTTCGCTCTTCATATGATAGTGGCTTTAACGGTTCTGGTTTGGCTTCTTTTTTTACTTCGTTCAATGCGGCTTGGAATAGCGCAGCACACTTCTCACAATGATTGAGAACACCTTTGTCGTCAATATGACATGACAAACATGCTCCTCTCTCAAGGTAAGCGAGAATCAAATTACTTGACATCTTATAGCCTTCATCAAACTTCCAACTCGCCATACCTGGTAACATGTACCACTCCAAATAATCTCAAAAAGAACCAAGCAATATTCGATCCTAAACTGGCAAATAGATTTGCAATCCACCAAAGCATCACTTTGCCTTTGTTAGCTTTTCAACCCCATCAACAAACATCTCTAATGCTTTTGTCAATTGGTTTAGTTTTTTAACCAACTCTCGACTGTCTGCTATTCCATCTATACCGATGTCTGTTAAATAGTCAAGCTGTGTCGCGGTGAGCGCGTTAGATTTTGAGTAAACATCTGATAACAATTTAAGCTCTTCAAGAACAACAGGAATATCTTCTGAAACTTCACGAAAAGAGTGCTTTAGCTGATTTACAATATCATATGATAAAATCGACAATTTACTATCTTTGGAATTATCTAAAATCTCAGATGCTATTCTGTTTTCTATCATACCACGCTCCTTAGTGACCCCAGACGGATTCGAACCGACGTTTTACTGCTCGAAAGGCAGTCGTCCTAGCCGCTAGACGATGGGGCCAAAATAGCGGGGAACCGTGCAACCAGTTATCGTAACATAACGGTCCTAAGGTGTTCAGCGTATTCCTTATGCACATGGCATAACAAATGACTGCACTGCCTCGGGGGATAGTTACACGGCTCCCCACGTTGTATATATCGAACGTCAGATTGTCAAAAAACGGGGCCAGATATTTCGAGAGCGTGACCCTATTGCAACTGCGCTCTGGTGGGTGTGGTGGGGTTCGAACCCACAACCTATATAAATAGACCGATTTTACAGACCGGTTGCCGTTCCACTCGGCGTCACACCCATAAGTTTTCATTCTTTATCCTCCGGTTCCCGCTCGTAAATCGGCATTGCTCCCGGAGGTAATTCTTGTATCGGTATCAATTTCTTTGCGATGTCATCCATCAATCTTCGTTCTCGGAATCTCCCAAGCATCATGGCTGCAATAGGCGCGTTTATTTCGTCTGGCACTCCTTGTTCTTTGAGATGTTTTACTGTTTCTGCGACTAATTTCTCTGGTGAGAAACTTTCATTAAATGACTTATCGATCTGATCGGCTTTTTGAACCAACGCTATTGCCCCTTCTATTTCCTTGAGTTCTTCCAGTTTCATTTGGCTCCAGGAGTTGGACTCGAACCAACAATGGGATTTCTCCACTACGTTAACAGCGTAGCCGTTTCTCCAATTCGCGCACCCTGGAATGTTCTTTTTTTGTATGTGTCTAATATTCTTCGTTGTTCTTCTCTTGTAGGCTCGTTTAAACGATAATGTTCTTCTGCATGACAGTTTTGACAGAGCAAATCGCATTTATCTATTTCTGGTTTTAGACGCGACCAGCTTACACAAATATGTATACCTTTAGAGGGCCGTGTTGGATTTGAACCAACCTTGGGCAGTTTAACAGACTGCTGCCTCACCACTAGGCTAACGACCCATTAGTGTGTCGGCGCGGAGTTGAACCGCGTACAACTGGGCCACAACCAGTCCGCTAGCCATTTGCGTCCCGACACTCAGCTCACTACCAACTCGGCTACCCTGGAATACGCTTACGTGAAAAATAAATCCACAATCCTTCTCTGCTATCTCCTGTTTGTAACGTTGCTACATGCTCTGCTCCTAAAACCTTTGCCACTTTTTCAGGATCTATTGCCCTTGTTTTAGGCGGTGTTAGTTTGATCTTTCTCGTATTTGATTCTTTGATTTTCATTTGGCGGGCCGCCTCGGGATCGAACCGAGTTATCTGGCTCTTCAGACCAGCGCTATGACCACACTAGCTCACGGCCCATTTGTTAATTCATCTTGTTCTTTTCTTTACCGTCATCTTTTGATTCTAATTCTGATTCTTGTTGTGCCTCTTGCATCTTTTGATCGGCCAAGTCCAAAATCTTCTGTGACAATTCTGGATCAGCTAATGCCATCATTATTGCAAATCCGTGCATTTCTGCGTCTTCTATAATTGCATCATCTTCGCGATTCGGAACAAACAATTCCATGTCCAGGTTTTTTCGTATGATAACGCAAACATCTTCTGGCCCCAATTTTGCCAGCTCTTGATCTTCTTCGCTCATTATTGTAAGACGTGGTTTCTGATGCTTTTGCTTTTTTGGCATTTTTGGCATTTCATTTCCTTAGTTGAGGCGGAGGGAATCGAACCCCCATTCACTGATTCAAAGTCAGGTGTCCTGCCGTTGGACGACGCCTCAATGTTCTATATCGACAAATCATTTAACCAATGCTTTTCGCACCCATTCTGGTAAGCTGCGGAAATAATTGACGTCATTTTTGCTGCATTTCGAGCTGCGGCTCAAAGTTATCGGATATTTGTAGTCTGGCGTTCCATAGTAGCGGTACGATGAGAACGTCAGCCCATTGTGACCCCAATGAGCATCAGCTGGAGAATCCGGCAAATACCAGAACAACACTCCTTTGTAGAACCCAAGACTACGGTTGCTCAACCACTTCATCATTTCCAATTCTTTGTCTTTTGGCAATGGCTCATGATTCACCATAAAATATCTTGGTTTACGATAGCTTTGGAAAGCTGATTTCCGCAAGATGTTGTTTTTGTCGATGTAATAGTAATGAAAGCTCCTATCAATCTCCTTTTCTTGTATTTCAGTACCAATCGAACTCAGCATGTGCTGATGCACGATATGGAATCCTGCCAATGTTCTGTCGTCGAACTTTTCTTTGAGTAACCTTCTGGTTTTTGCCCAACTCTTACCAACCCGTTTGTCCAGCCAGCGATAGACTGGCGACAGCTTGTCTGTGAACCCTTGATAAATCGGCTGACGTCGAGGCGGCTCGTACTCCTCAGCAAACTCTGCATCCACAATACATGCGGAGATGTATTGGCGCATCTCCGCGCGCTCGGTCTTGTTTGACTGGTATCGCTCGAACTTGTTTCCGTTGTGTCGGCCGCCTTCGAGGACTGTCCTGGACAATCGTTTCGTTGACATTACGTTTCTACTACTTTCATTTCCCAGCTTTGCTTTGCAGCAAAAGATTTCTTGATCTCTGGAACATCTGCTACTGACTTTGCCAAGCCAGCACCTTTCATGGAACGCTTTTGCATGTCGATGTAGTCACGCGCCATTTTTTCAGGATTGGCCCATTTGTCTGAGCCAAACTCTACAAACTGTGTACCATTCATCATTACTACGAATTTAGTTACCATTTGTCTTTCTCCTAGAAATACAGTCTTGCGACGTAATCTTCTCTTGTTATTCGCCAATATATGAGTCTTGCCATTTGGTCAGAACTCATGCCGTCAATTTTTAGACGCATAAACCTGGCCAATCTCGAAAGATTTTCTGGCTTAGATTTACGCAACTGGTACTTTTGTATTGTCCAAACTCCTGGATTTTTCCACATTGGAACTCCATGGTTGGCGGAAAGGGATTCGAACCCCTATATTCAGAACCAGAATCTGATGTCCTGCCGTTGAACGATCCGCCAAAACTAAAAAAACCGGTGAGAGCTTTTTGCTCCACCGGTCTATTCAACCTGAAATACTAAACCAGTAGAGCTTAACTGTGACGATCCTGATAGCTATTAAAGCGCACGCATTGGAGCTGCTGCTTTTCAAGCTTTGAATGCAGCAATGCCCAAATACCGGATGTGGTATTTTGAACGTTATGTTGCAACATTCTAGTAGTCATTGTTAGCCCTGGTTTTGTTTTCCAGTATTAGAATTGCGCCATTATTAGTAGGTGATACGAAGTATAGTTGTAAAAATTCTCGTGTTTCTCGACAAGTTTTCTTAGCGGTTTTACCGTCCTATCAATTATCCGGGTTTGTAGTATGAATACCGCTCGAAAAGACTTGCTTCTCAATATCTTTGCTGCTTCCAGGGGAGCCCAAATCTCCCGTAAAGAGCTGGAGCGTGGTCTGGCCAAATACCGCCAACAATTCCAGGATGCAAGAGATTTGTATTCTGCGACCACTTCTAAGCTTGAGGAGCTACAACAAGTTGCCGATAGAGCGCGGACAGAAATGCACAGCGCTCAAGACGGCATGGGTAAAACCTACGACAGCCTTCAAACAATGGACTTGACAGGCGCGCATGGCGCGCGTGATCGTGGTGATGTCAGAACCTATTTGGTAGACGGTAAAGAGTACCATGTAGACAAGAGCGATGCGAACGATGTTAAGATGACTCCTTGGAAAGAATTTAAGAAGGAAAAGAGTCAAAAAGAAGAAGAGGAATGTTTGGATTGCTTCGATGCCGACGACTCTCCAGATCTAGACGTCGATGAAATCGCGGACGCGGCCGATGCGTACGCAACAATGTGCGAGTGACAAATGACTGAGACCAAGCGTTCTACAGGTGCGTTGCACGAGAAGAACGAGCGCCTCAAGATTTGGGTTAGCTTGATCGCCCTAGTTGTAACAAACGCAGTAGCTTTGATTACGTCTATCTCAGCTCACAAGCGGGCCGATGACGAGACAAAGGCTAAATCTGCGTACAAAGAGCTATCAAGTGCAATGGCTGAAGTATCGAAGGACAATATCCAAATTCATAATGATTTATCCAATTTGCGTGGTTATTTAGCTGGCTTAGCGCAGAACGGCGCTCTGTCTATCCCGAAGATCGATAATCCTTCTGCCCCTGCGCTGCGGCCTATTACCAGGGTAGGTACTATACCAGCTCCAACGGCGAAGTCAAGCCCTCCGACCATCACGTTCAAAGCAGCGCCAGAACCGCCAAAAATGAGCGAAAAACCGCCACCATATCTGCCAAAACCAGTGGACAAGCTCTAATGGTCGCCGTTCCTCCTGCCATCATTTTCGTCAATCGCGATTTGGTTGACCAAGTTCGCAGTTGGATTGTCAAGCAGTTGCACATTAACGAGGCAATTGATGGGAGCACTTTTGATGCTCGAATTGCAGCTGATCCAAGTTATCCAGATAAGGTTCACCAATTGAATCTAAGGATACTTGTTGAACGCCCATTTACAGAGTGGCAAAACAGAGAACTTGCTGACGTCGCTATCTTCGTAAAGAATGGATTGGCTTCAGTAGAAAAGAATAATTTCGGGCCGCCAGGAGCAACGTTTCCAGTGATTAATATACACTGGGGTCAGCTTGGCGTATTTCTCTGATACGCCTTTCAATCTCTTGTTGTACGTATTGTTGTGTTGCAAATAGCGAAGCAACCGTACCTTTGCACATCGAACAAACAAGATGTGCACCTTTATTACACAATAAGCAGCCACACAAACACTCGACTCGATCTCTACGAGCAGATGTTTGCTCAGCCATCCCTTTTAGTGTTTTGATTTCTTGCTCAAGCTCGCTTATATGCTGGCGAGCCTCGATTAACATCATACGCAGCGTGTCGGGATCGTTGATATGTAACGCCATATCTTCTTCTATTTCGCGCGGTGTCCATGTGTTCTTTTTGCAGGAACAAAAACGATTATGACAAATGCCACACGTTTCGTAGTGACTCATTTTAGGCTCATTCATGTGCCCTCTTTCAGAATACAGCTACGGCCGTTTGTCCAGCTTGCCGCAGCGCAGTTTGCTGATATTGATTCATCCAAGCTAACGAATCTCTTATCTGGCGCATTGGCAGATAGATTCCTGGCAGATTCATAACTGGGCCTACCGCATAGCTTGTACGAATTGTTTCAAATGTGCCAGCAATCTGATTAAAAAGCGGTATCATGTCGGCAATTGCTAAATTTGGCGTACGTAAAACTGAATTGGCGAACCGAACAACTAAGTTGCGTAATGTTTGTGCATGGCTTAGCGCTTCTGGCTTGAGCAATGGTTGGCCTGTTAATGGCGTTGGCCCAAAGGTCGGCGTTACGATATTGTACCTTTGCCACTCAGGATGCTGCGTTCTTACAATCTCCGGATGCAAAACAGAGTACATCGAATCAACCAGCTCGTTAGTTTGCTGGTCAATACGAATCAGATGGTTTCTGTATGTCCGCTGTTGATTGGATAGACCTGTAGTAGTTTGCAGGGATTGAGCCTGCTTCATGTACCGGTCTGCATATGCCAGAATGTCCATCCAACATATGCAATATTATCACTACCTTACAGGCGCAAATTACGGTCGAATTCTAGTTTCATTTTGCGCAGATAGTCACGATCAATGCTTGCACGATCTACGGCGTGGCCTAACCAAAGCCATTCTTTCATGACATTTTCAACGTCTTTTGACTTCAGCCCTTTTAGAGCATCACGATATTCCGTTGAAGATTTTTCGATAACTTCGCCCGGTACCCCAGGGCGCTTATACCTGTGATGCGTCATTACGTTAAAAATTAACGCGCCCAAGGCTTCAATAGGATTCATATGTTGGCTTCTTTGGCGTACGATCGATTTTGTTTTCAGTTATCCAACCAAAAGCGTACACGCCACCAACGCTGGTTGCGTAAGCAATCCGCTCATCAAACGAATATGTCGAACTAGGAATAGCCAACAACTTACAACCATTTGGAACTGGCGTGCTCCATAGTGGTGGGCCGAGCGCGTGGTTGAATCCAACAACCACGACCTCTACTTTCTTAAGATCTCCGCTCCAAGTTGACAGATACGGCTTGCCTTTTGAGTCGTACCAGCCAAGTAGGTAAACGTGATCCCAATCAAGCTTTTCAGTGGTTTGATGCTCTGTACCAGTCATCGTACCTATCTTTGAAGACTCTTCTTGCTTCGGACTCCATCTGCGCTGCCCAAAGTTTAATCTGCTCTTTACTATCTTCAGAATAGTTCGGAAAATCTTTGATTGAGTCTTGCATTTGGTGAATATAAAAGAACACCTGATATGCGCTCATTTGTTGGAAATCCATGTTTCCAATCTTGCCGCCAACAGATGGCTTGTCGCGCATAACCTCCAACATAGAGAGGCGGAAGTCCTGTACGAATGACCGCAGGTTCCCCATTACATTCTCTTCGCTGTCGTCTACAATAAATGTTGTCATGCGAATTGTCTTAAGCCCCTGTTCATGCAATCAAATTTCACAATAGGCGCTCACACATGTTGCTACATGTTTTGGTGCGTTCCCACACTCCCTCAAACGTAATCTCCCACATACACCCGCACAGGTACTCTTTCCTTCTCTTGCCAATATACTCGTGCTGATTACATACGAGACAGATATCGTTTCCAAACGAATTCTTACCGCGTTTGTCTTTCGGATGCGCGCATGCCTTATACTCATCACAAGCGCAGCCCTGGCCAATCAGATCTCCTCCTGGAGTTTCCCAATAGCACCGTGTCCCAGAATGATCTCCATGTCTGCAATTCGCACAATTACTTGATCGCGTTTCGGCTGGCAGCTCTACTAACTTCGAAACTATGCCGTAACCAATCACTCGGTTGCCCTCTCTGATCAAAAACGGCAGCCCTGTGTGAACTTTTCCTACGTGCGCCTCAGGCGTCATGAATGTCAGATACGCAATCGATTTGCTACCAGGAGCCACATATCCATCTACAAGCTCGTACTGTGCATCCCAATCACATCCATCATAGTAAAACTGCGGACGATATCCAGACGCAATTGCTGTTTTTCTACCACCATGTTCAGTTGGTAATAGCCAAAACTCAACCTCAATATGCTTTTTTATCACTTCCCAACCATTGGTAGCTCATTTTGGTGAGTAATAGTTCTTTACCTGTGTCTCTCCAATATCGCGAGCAGACAGATAGCTTCTGGTGCTTTGCACAGACATTGCTGTGGCAACTTTCATTCCATCAGCATCTGCAACGAATGCGCTGACATTTCCCTTTGGGATACCCATCTCCTCGATGATGGCCAGATCCTGGTTAGCACCA
>JAANMU010000691.1_pt1 | contig 37872 bp, 37 predicted proteins | sample 7279701 | NCBI WGS metagenome assembly JAANMU01 (sample SAMN14094539, study PRJNA606508) | bioreactor metagenome | isolation source: A lab-scale SPAN reactor treating ammonium-rich wastewater day 57 | place: Ireland: Galway | collected 2017-03-13
CTAATCGTAATGACCGCGATCTTCACCGGCCTGTACTTTTACCGCCGCAAGCGTCTTGGCCTGCTCTATAACGCGCGCAGCCTGTTGATGGTGGCGGCGGTCTACCTTGTGTTCCTGATCGGCGCGCGCTTCGCCATTCCCAACAACGTCCTGCTTCCCTATCTGTATCCCCTGCCGGCGGTGGGCATGTTGCTCGCCACCTTGTTCGGCATCGAAGCCGGGATCGTCATCTCCATCATCACCGGGATTCTGGCCGCATACGGATTCAATTCCGACCTTCTGCCTTATTACCTGTTCACCTCGTTGTGCGGCGTTCTCGTCCTTGGGCCGGCGCGCCGCTTCTGGGACTACCTTTGGGCCGGGGTCGCCGTGACCGGGGCCGGCGCGGCCATGCTGGTCGCGTTCCGCTTTAATGCTGGCGGTCTCGATTGGCTGGGCGTCGCGCAACTCCTGCTGGCCGCGGCCGGTTGCGGCTTCCTCTCGGCGGCCTTTGCCCTGCTGGGACAATACTTCCTCGCCCAAACGCTCGGTCTCGTCACGCCCCTGCACCTGCTCGAGATCTCGCGTCCCGATTTCCCGCTCCTGCAGCTTCTGCTCCGCAACGCGCCCGGCACCTACCAGCACAGCCTGCAGGTTGCCAACCTGGCCGAACAGGCCGCCGAAGCCATCGGCGCCGACCCGTTGTTGACGCGCGTCGGCGCGATCTTCCACGACATGGGCAAAGCGAAGAACGCGGCTTTCTTCATCGAAAACCAGGCGCCGGGACAGGAGAACACGCATCAAGACATGGACCCCGCGGAGGCTGCGGCCACCATCATCCGCCACGTCACCGACGGCGTCGCGCTGGCGCGCAAATACCGCCTGCCGCGCCGCCTCGAAGACTTTGTGCTGGAGCATCACGGCTCCATGTTGACGCGCTACCAATACAACCAGGCTCTCGAGCGGGCGGGCGGCGACGCGTCCGCGGTGGACGTCGAAAAATTCCGCTACCCGGGCCCGTCCCCGCGCTCGCGCGAGACCGCCATCCTCATGCTCGCCGACGGCGCCGAAGCGCGCACGCGCGCCCAGAGTCCCCGCACGGAAGAGGAAATACGCGCCCTCATCCGCGGCGTGGTGGACTACGTCCAAAAGGAAGGCCAGTTGGACAACACCACGCTGACCCTGCGCGACATCAACCTCATCATCGAATCCTTCGTCGCCACCCTGCGCGGCGCCTACCACCCGCGTATCCAATACCCCGCGGCCGAACCCGCTCCCGCCGCCAGCGAATCGCTCGCGACGACCCCGCGAAAATGATCTTCATCGAAGCCTCCCTCGAACCTCCCTTCGACCTCGACCTGCTCGAACAGGCCGCGCGCGCCGCGTTAACTCATCAAAGCGCGGACGGCGACCTGACCCTCGTCCTCGCCGACGACGAACAACTCCGCCGCCTCAACCGCGACTTCCTCGGCGTGGACGCGCCCACCGACGTGCTCTCCTTCCCCGCCTCCGAAACCGACCCCGAAACGGGCGCGGCCTACCTCGGCGACGTCCTCCTCTCCATCCCCCGCGCCGACGCGCAGGCCCGCGCCGCCGGTCACTCCCTCGCGGACGAGGCGCGGCTGTTGGTTGTGCATGGCGTCCTGCACCTGCTCGGTCACGACCACGCCGAAGCGGAGGAGAAGTCGAAGATGTGGCGGGCGCAGGCGGAGATCATGGACGGACTGGGGCTGGGGCATGTGACTATTCGCGAAGAATAGACGCGTAAGAGACTTTAACGCCAAACGCTTTCCATGAAACAATTTCTGCTCTCCCGCCTTCGCTCCTTCCGTTACGCGTTCCGCGGCTGGTGGTATGTGATGAAAACCCAGCGCAACGCGTGGATCCACGCGGCGGCAGCGACGGCGGTTTTCGTTGTTGGTCTCTGGCTGAGACTTTCCGCGCGCGATTGGGCGGCGCTCATCCTGAGCATCACCCTGGTCTTCACGGCGGAATTCATCAACACGGCCATCGAAGCGGTGGTGGACCTGGCGACGAAGGAACGTCATCCGCTCGCGAAGATCGGCAAGGATGTGGGCGCGGCCGCCGTCCTCATTGCCGCGTTGGCCGCCGCGCTGGTGGGACTGCTGATCCTCGGCCCTCCATTATGGTCGCGGCTCACTCAACTGCTCGCCGCTCACTGAACACTGAACACTGCTCACTGATGACTGATAACTGATCACTGGAGATACCATGACCCCCTCGTTCAAATTTGGCACAGTCGGTTCGCCCATCGGCACGCCCAAGAAGCCGGGCGGAAGCGTCGGCGCGATCGAATTTTCAAAGTCCATCGGGTTGGACGCGCTGGAGTTGGGCTGGGTGCAGGCCGTGCGCGTCAGCGAGGAGACCTGCGCGGCGATCAAAGCCGCGGGCGCGGCTCATGGAGTCGCGCTCAGCGTCCACGCGCCGTACTTCATCAATTTGAACGCGGACAAGGACGAATGGCCGAAGTCGCGCAAACGTCTCATGGACGCGGCCCACTACGGTCATCTCGCGGGGGCGACGGAGATCGTCTTCCACCCGGGGTCGTACTTTGGCCGCGACCCGCGCGAGGTCATGAAAGCCGCGCTGCCGCGGTTGGAGAAATGCGTCGTCGAGCTGCGGAAGGCCGGGAACCCGGTCACGCTGCGTCCCGAAACGATGGGGAAGTCCGCCATGCTGGGGTCGTTCGAGGACGCGCTGGAGATGTCGCGGCAGATCGCGGGAGTCCAGCCCTGCCTCGACTTCGCGCACCTGCACGCGCGTCCCGGCGACGGGACGGTGAACAGCGCCGACGAGTGGTCGCGCCTGCTGGAGAGGTACGCCCAGGTTCTGGGCGCGCAGGCGTTGACGAATCTGCACATCCACCTTTCGGGCATCGAGTATGGGCCGAAGGGCGAGAAGAATCACCTGCCGCTCGACGAGGCGGACTTGAAATGGAAAGACCTGCTGAAGACGTTGAAGAAGTTTGGCTGCGGCGGGCGCATCCTGTGCGAAAGCCCCATCATGGAGGAGGACGCGCTGCGGATGAAGAAGGCGTGGGGGAAGATGCGATAGTTTCGCGGCGCTCGGTTTGGAGAAAACATCAGCCGTCGGATGCGGGACATGGCATCCGACGGCTGATCCGCGTGGGTCTCCTCTACGCGGCCGCGCGCTGGAATTCTTTTTTACCAGATTCGTTCCACGTCATACTCATCAAAGATCTTATCCGTGCTGATAATGGGGATTTGTTCGACCTTCGCCTGCGCGATCAACAAGCGGTCAAAGGGATCGCGGTGATGAAAAGGAAGGTTTGCCACCAGCGCCGCGTGACTTACGTTGATATGCAGCAGGCCGATATTGTTATCTTCCAGTTGTTCGGGGATTAATTTCTCGAAAGGCTCCATCAGTTCGAGTTTTCCCAAACTGACTTTGATGGCAATTTCCCACAGGCTGGCAACGCTAAGGAAGGCGGCGTTTTCAGCGTTTTCGATCAGGGCTCTGGCCTTCTTGCTCGTGCTGGCGCTCCCCGCGGCAAACCATAGAAAGGCGTGGGTATCCAGCAAAATATTCATTGCATGTACTCGCGGAAATCGTCCAGCGGGGCGTCGAAATCTTCCTTGATCTTGATCTTTCCCTTCGCGCCTCCGAATTTGCGTTTCCCGGCGCGTTTAATCGGGATAAGTTCCGCCATCTGTTTGCCGTCCTTTACGATAATAATCTTGTCCCCTCGTAAAGCGGCTTCGATCCAATCCATCAAGCGGACCTTCGCATCGTCGAAATTGACCTGGCGCATCATGGCTTTAACCTTTCACTCTGTTCAGAGTATATCATCCCTGGCGCGCTGCATGGGAAATACCCGGGCGTTTAGTTCACTTCTTGCTTTCTTTGGTCATCTGCCTCGCCGTCTGCAAAATTTCGTGCGCGGAGCGGAGCGTCCCCTCGCCGACCTCGCCGAGCATCTGCGAGAGTTCGAGCAGGCGCGCGTCGCCGTCCACTTTTTCCACGCGGGTGAGCGTGCGGTTCTTTTCGACGAGTTTCTGCACTTGGTAGTGCTGGTCGCCGAACGCGGCCAGTTGCGGCAGGTGCGTCACGCAGAAGACTTGGTGGTTGCGCGCCAGCCGCCAGAGTTTGTATCCCACCACCAGGCCGACGCGTCCGCCGATGCCCTGGTCAATTTCATCGAAAATGAGACTCGGAACCTCGTCGGCGCGGGCGAGGACGTTTTTGAGTCCCAGCATGAGGCGCGAGGTCTCGCCGCCCGAGGCGATCTTCGCCAGCGGTTTGAGTCCCTCGCCAGGATTCGGCGCGACGAGGAACTCGACGCGGTCGAACCCGTTTTGATCGAACGCGGCGCGCGTCCCGTCCGCGAGGGGAATCCCGTTCGGGTCGGGACGCGTCTGGAAGTCCACGCCGAAGCGGGCGGCGGCCATCTTCAGGTCGTCGAGTTCCGTCTCGATGCCGCGGCTCATCGTCTCCGCGGCCTGCCTGCGTTTTTCGGACAGTTTCAGCGCCTGCGCGGAAAGTTTTTCGAGCAGTTTCGCTTCGGCGGCGGATAATTCTTCGACGCGCTCTCCGGCGGTGGAGATGGTTTCGAGCTGCGCCCGCGCCTCCGCGCCGAATTTATTGACAGCCTCGATGCTCCCGCCGTATTTGCGCGTCAACTGGAAGACGAGGTTGAGGCGTTCTTCGACTTCGTCCAACCGCTTGGGATTGAACTCGATTTCTTCGAGATAGTCGCGCAGTTCGCGCGACAGGTCTGCGAGATTTTCGGACAGGATGTCCATCCGCTCGGCGAGTTCTTTTTTCGACGGGTCGGTCTTCGCGAGCGCGGACAACGCCTGCACGGCCTGCCCCATCAGGTCGGACGCGGCGGAGGCCTCGGGCGTGGATTCGTCGAGGACGGCGAGCGCTTCCTGCGCGTGCTGCGCGAGGGATTCGGCGTTGGCGAGGCGGTCGCGCTCGCGGCGCAGTTCCTCGTCTTCGCCCTTTTTCAATTTTGCGGCTTCGATCTCTTCGGCCTGGAAGGTGAGCATTTCGACGCGGCGCGCCGCGTCGGCCTGGGCGGCGCGCAGGTCGGTCAGTTCGCGGCGCAGGTCGAGCAGCGCGCGGTAGGTCTTGCGATACTCCGTGAGGAGCGGCGTCACGTCCGCGAAACGGTCGAGCAGGCCGAGATGGGCGCGCGGGTCGAGCAGGGAGAGATGCTCGCTCTGCCCGTGGATGTCCACGAGATGCGCGCCCACTTCCCGAAGCAGGGACAGGCTGACGGTCCGGCCGTTGAGGCGGGCGATGGAGCGTCCCTCGCGGCGGACTTCGCGCGTCAACGTCACGTGGTTGGGATCGTCGTCCAGTTCCTCGCGTTTCAGGATTTCGTTCACCGCTTCTTTCGCGGACCCGGCGAGGGCGTAGGTTCCCTCGACGAAGGCCGCGTCCGCCTCGGCGCGGATGACGGACGCGTCGGCCCGTCCGCCGATGAGCATGGTGACGGCGTCGAGGATGATGGATTTGCCCGCGCCCGTCTCGCCGGTCAGGATGGTGAGTCCGGCGCCGAGTTTGAGATCGAGGCGGTCAATGATGGCGAAGTTCTGGATGCGGAGTTCGGCGAGCATGTTATTTTCTCAGGAACACGCCGGAGAATTGCGAATACGCGGCGGGCGTGGCAATGACGAGGTAGACGACCTGCCAGAGCAGGGGAGTGAAGGCGAGCAGGCTGGCCGGGGACGCGCCGCCTCCCTGACCGAGCGCGATCATGCCGAGCGCCCCGCCGAGACCAAGCGCCAGCAGCATGGGCAGCGCGCCGACGATCATACTCGCGCCGAAGATCAGGTTGAGCCAGCGCGAATGTCGTCCTTTGACGAGGCGCCGCGCGAGGTTGCCGATGGTCACGCCCGTGATCGGCGCGAGGATGATGACGATGAACCAGATGAAGGAGGAGATCGCCAACACGAGCAGCGAGGCCAGTCCCGAAAGGACGGCGCCCGTGAAGAAGACGATCACGTAATCGGACCAGAGCGCGGTGTCGAATTTTTTTTGCTGCCCCGAGACGCATTCTTTGCAGCGGTAGCCGGTGGGCGTCCGCACCGCGCAGGAGATGCAGATGGGACGCTCGCATTGGTTGCAGCGCAGAAGCGTGGGGCGGTCGGGGTGTTTGTAGCAGGCGAGTTCGGTCATGGGTTGAGGTTGAAAGTCGGCGGGTCAGAGAGAATTCTGGTTCATGTGTTCGGTGAGGTTGCGATAGAAGTAACCGGGGTTGCCGAAGCGGACGAACAGGGCGGCGGCCTCGCTGGCGCGCACGTTGACGCGGTCGTCCTCGGCCAGCATGATCGGTTCCTGTCCGTCCACGCTCAGGACGGTGTTGTCGCCTTTGACGAGGATGTTGACGGTCGAGCCTTCCGACAGCACCACGGCGCGGTCCACGGAGAGATGCGGCGCGATCGGGACGATGAGGATGTTCCGCAATTCGGGAGGCAGGATCGGCCCCCCGGCCGCGAGCGCGTAGGCGGTGGAGCCGGTCGGCGTGGCGGCGATGACGCCGTCTGCCACGTAGGTGGTGAGCAGGCGGCCGTCCACGTCCACTGAGAGACGCACGGGACGGAGCGTCTGTCCGCGGCTGACGGCGGCTTCGTTGAGCGCGTGCGAGACGCTGCCGCTCTCTCCGGCGCGGAAATATTCGACCCGCAGCATCATGCGTTTTTCGATCCAGGCTTTGCCTTTCAGCAGCAGGTTGAGATGTTTGCGGCTTTCCTTGTGTTCGACCTGAATTAGAAACCCCAAACGTCCGAGGTTGATGCCCAGGATCGGCACGTTGGACGGGGCGCAGAGATGCGCGGCCCGCAGCATGGTCCCGTCGCCGCCCAGGGCGATGAGCAGGTCGAACTCGTTCTTTTTGACGCGGCGGCGCAGGCTCTCGTCGTACAGGGAGCCGGTCGGCGCGTCCAGGCCTTTTTCTTTCAAGTAGGCGGCGACGGCGCGGGCTTCCACGAGCGCTTCGGGCATTTTAGGATGGACAGCCACAACCGGGCGCTGCGGCAGGAATGGGTCGGGCATATAGAACAATTATACTAGTTTCGTCAAGCGGCGAGGCGGTTTTGCAAGGGGATAATTCACGGCAATTTTTTACGCCAGTTTCTGGTCGCAGACGTTCCGAAAGCCGCAGCGGACGCAGCGCGGCGGCTCGTCGTGCGAACACTCCACGCTGGAGCGCGCCTCGTCGCGGCGCATGTCGGCGAGCAGGTCGAGCAGGGAGGATTCGAGCGCGGGGGTGTACTCCACTGCGAAAGTGCGGGACGGATAATGGATGATGCCATAGGGCGGGCGTTTGCCGTAGACTTTTTCCACGAGCAGGCAATACGCCGCGAGTTGATAGATGTGCGAATCGTACGGAGAGTCGGGGGCGCGTCCGCTCTTGACCTCGATGGGGATGATCTGTCCCTTTTGCTCGACGAGGTAATCGGGTTTGCCGGTCAACCCGAGTCTGGCGTCGAAGAGCGGCTCCTCGAGCGGACTTCCCCAGGCGCGCGTGTCGGTATAGATGACGCGTCCGCCGGGCAGGCCGGCTTGTCTCTGCTGGCGGCTGGATTGCCAGAGAAAGATGATGGCGAGGAGGATGAGGAAGAAAGAAAGATAGAGCATATTCGTAGGGGCAGTCCTGCGTGATTGCCAGGAGTAGGGGCAGTCCTGCGTGACTGCCCAGATATCGGACGCGTAGGAGCAGTCCTGCGTGATTGCCAGGAGTAGGGGCAGTCCTGCGTGATTGCCAGGAGTAGGGGCAGTCCTGCGTGACTGCCCAGAGATCGGACGCGTAGGGGCAGTCCTGCGTGACTGCCCCCAATTAGCGGAGGAAAATGCCGACGAGGTAAACCGTCAGCAGGGTGAACGCCAGGAGCAGCAGGAGCAGGCCGAAGGTCCGCAAGAGACCCGCCGCGAGGACGGCGCGTCCGTGCTGTCGGTGGAGAGTCGTCCCGGCGGTCAGTTCGGACTGGTTGGCGGATTCCACGCCCTGCTTGCGGTAGAACCAGGCGCGGCGGCAGTAGAGGTAGGTTCCGATCTCGGAGGCGCGGATAATTTGCATGGCGGGATTTTATCGCATTTGAAGGTATATGTTTTATAATGAGCGCGTATACCAACCCTCATATCCCAAAGGAGAGTGCAGTATGAGAAAGATTCTTGCGTTGGTCATGGCCCTGGCTTTTGTGTTGGCCGCCTGCGGATCAAAGGCGGACGGGGGAGGCACGGTGCGGATCGGCTGGGCGGGAAGCCCCGATTCGCTCAACCCCGGGGTGGCGATCTTGACCGAGTCGTATACGATCTTCGAACTGGTCTACGACTCGATGTATGAACTGAACCTCGACGGTTCATTTTCTCTCGCGGCGGCTGAAAGCGTGGAACGGTCTGCGGACGGTCTGGTCTATACCTACAAGATCCACAAGGACATCAAATTCCACGACGGGCAGCCGTTGACCGCCAAAGACATCAAGTTCAGTTACGATTTCTACGGGGCGCACGAAGACTTTCCGTACATGAATCCCTATACCCAGTACTTTGAGACGGTCGAAGCGCCGGATGATTCCACGGTGGTGGTGACGCTTACCGAGGCCATCCCGAATATTGAAAGCCAGCTGGTGTATCTCTATATCCTCCCGGAACACATCTGGAAAGATTACGCCGAAGGCTCCGCTGCGACCGAGTTCGACAATCTGGAAATGATCGGCTCCGGGCCGTTCGAGATGGTGGAATATAAACAGAATGAGTTTGTTCATTTGAAGGCCAACAATAAGCATTTCCTGGCGCCGCCCAAAGTGGACGAAGTCATCTTCCAGACCTTCGAAAGCCAGGACGTGCTGGTGCAGGCCATCAAAAGCGGGCAGGTGGACATGATCGCGGAAATGCCCGCCACCGCCGTGGAAACGCTGAAAGGCGATCCCAACGTGCAGGTGGTGTCCGGCGCGCCGTTCGCGCCGACCGTGACGGACGTCATCTTCAACCAGGTCTCGCCTGAAAACTGTCCGACGGACGCGGGCGGCATCTGCACTGGGCATCCCGCCCTGCGCGACCGCAATGTGCGCCTGGCGCTGGACCACGCCACCGACAAGCAAAAATTGATCGACGTGGTGCTGCTCGGGTACGGCACGCCCGGCGTCACGCTCATCCCCGACGGTTTGGGCATGTGGTTCAACAGTTCCATCCAGGGCAACCAGTACGACGTCGCCCGGGCAAACCAGATCCTCGACGACGCCGGCTACAAGGACGCGAACGGCGACGGCGTGCGCGACATGCCCGACGGTTCGCGCCCGCTGACCTTCCGCCTGAACTGGCCGTCGGACAGCGTGGACGACCCGCGCGTCGCCAAGATGCTCTCCGAGATGTGGACGCAGGTCGGCGTCAAAGTGGAGATGCAGGCGGTGGACCCCGACGCGTTGACGGCGCAGTGCTGTCCCGCCTTCGACTTCGACATCATCATCTGGGGCTGGGGATCCGATCCCGACCCGAACCTGCTGCTGGGCGTGATGACCACCGACGAGATTCCCACCGGCTCCAGCGAGACGGGTTACTCGAATCCCGAATACGACGCGCTCTACAAACAACAGTCCACCGAGTTGAATCTACAAAAGCGCATCGAGCTGGTCTGGAAGATGCAGCAGATCGCTTTCGACGACGCGGTGTACGTCATCCCGTACTATCCGGACTCCATCCAGGCCTATCGCACCGATCGCTTCACCGGCTGGCTGACCGGTTTCCCGAAGTTGGAACTCACCGATGTCAGTTCTCTGGTGGTGATCGAAGTGGTGAAAAAATAAGACTGCTCTCCCGCCCTCCCCAAACCGCGCGCTTCGATTTGGGGAGGGCGCGGTAAAGGATTCCTGTGAAACGCTGGCGTTACCTCCTGGGCAAGATCGGATGGGCGGTTTTCACCGTTATCTTCGTGCTTGTCCTCAACTTCTTCCTCTTCCGCGTCCTGCCCGGCGACCCGGCGCGGGCGGGCATCCACGACCCGCGTCTCAAAAAGGAGGCGATCGAGGCCATCCGCGTCCGCTTCGGGTTGGATAAGCCAGTTATCAACTGCTTCGAGTCGCTCAATCCCGTCAAGTTCGGCTCGTGCGCGGTCAACCCGCTCGACACGCAGTTTTTCATTTACGTCAAAAACCTGCTGCAGGGAGAGATGGGCATCAGTTACCACACCAACCGTCCTGTGGCGAATATCCTCGCCGAACGGTTGTGGAATACCATTCTGCTCATCGGCGCGGGGCAACTCCTGGCGATCTTCATCGGCGTGATCTTCGGCGTGTTCGCGGCCTGGAAGGCGCGCACGTCCATTGACTACGGCGCGCTCATCGTCAGCCTGCTGGCGTGGAGTTTGCCCACATTCTGGCTGGGGATCATCCTGCTCTTTTGGGGCTCGAATCACGGACTGCCCGTCGGCGGGATGCAGACGCCCGGCATGAGCAGTCAGCCGTTCTTCGTCCGCGCCGGCGACGTGTTCCGTCACATGCTCCTGCCCACGTTGACGTACACTATCGTTTACATGGGCGAGTACATGCTGATCATGCGCTCCAGTCTGTTGGACGTGCTTTCGGAAGATTATGTCCTCACCGCCAAGGCCAAAGGACTGAACACATTCCAGGTTTTGAAGGACCATGCCTTGAAGAATGCCATGCTCCCGCTGGTGACGATCATCGCCATCAACCTGGGATTCACGATGGCGGGCGCGGTGCAGATCGAATCCGTCTTCTCCTGGCCCGGACTGGGCGGCGCCATCTACGAGGCCGTCAACCGCCGCGACTTCCCCGTGCTGCAGGGCGCGTTCCTGCTTATCGCGGTCGCAGTCATCGTCGCCAATCTCATCGCCGAGCTGACCTATGCCTACCTCGACCCGCGTGTGCAGAGTGAGTGACCGCGGCGAGCGCGGAACCACAGATCTCTTGATGGGCCCTCAGCGCTCCATGAGCCTTGCGGACAGAAAAAGACCATGACTGAATCAGCCTTAGTCTCAGCCCCCGCCACTCCTTCCATCGCGACGCGCTTCGCGGATTTCTGGCGCGTCTTCCGCCGCAGCAGGATGGGCATCGTCGGCTTTATCATGCTCCTCGTCATCGTGTCTGTGGCGGTCTTCGCCCCCGTCATCGCGCCGTATAGCCCGAACGCCCAGCACGGGGTGGGGACGAGCGACATCTACAATCCGCCCAGCGCGGCCCACTGGCTCGGCACCGACGACGCCGGGCAGGACGTGTTCACCAACTTCGTCTACGGCGCGCGCGTTTCGCTCATCGTCGGTTTCTTCGCCGCCTTCATCTCCGTCTTCATCGGCGGGTTGATCGGCATCGTGGCGGGATACTATGGCGGACGCGTCGAAAACGTCCTCATGCGCTTCAATGACATCATGCTCGTCATCCCCGACCTGCCGCTGATGGTCGTCATCGTGGCGCTCACCAAACCCTCGCTCTTCAACATTATCTTCGTCATCGGCCTGCTTGGATGGACCACCACCTCGCGCATCGTCCGCTCGCAGACGCTGGCCGTCAAATCGCGCAAATTCGTCCTGCGGGCGCGCGCCATCGGCGCGGATAACCGTCACATCATCCGCCGCCACATCCTCCCGCTGGTCATGCCGATCCTGGTCGTCAACGCGGTGCTGGTCGTCTCCGCGGCCATCCTCGACGAAAGCGTGCTCTCCTTCCTCGGCCTCGGCGACCCGACCGCGCTCTCGTGGGGACAGATGCTCAACTACGCGTTCGGGCGCGGCGCCATGTCCACCGGCGCGTGGTGGGCGCTCGTCGCGCCGGGCTTCGGGATCGTCTGGGTCGTCCTCGGGTTGACGCTCTTCGGTCACGGGCTCGAGCAGGTGTTGAATCCGAGGCTGGAAACCCATCACTTGATGCGCGCCCGGCCCACCGTCAGGCATGAGGCGACGGGCAAACCGCTTCGCCCCGGACCGCGCACGCGGCTCCCGTCCGAGGCGCCGATCGTCCTCCAGGCGAACGACCTGTCCATCTCCTACGTCAGCGACGACCGTCCCCCGGCGCGCGCCGTCGAGAACGTCTCGTTCTACCTGCGCGAAGGCGAGTTGATGGGGCTCGTCGGCGAATCGGGCTGCGGCAAGACGACGCTGGCGCTTTCGCTGCTGCGCCTGCTCCCTGCGGCCGGGCAGGTCGTAAACGGCGAGATCTGGTTCGGCGATACCGAGCTGACCGGCCTGACCGACGAGGAAATGGAACAAGTGCGCTGGAAGGGAATCTCGATGGTCTTCCAGGGCGCGATGAACGCGCTCAACCCGGTGCGCACGGTGGGCGACCAGATCGCGGAGGCCATCGTCAAGCACGACCCGACGATGAAAGACGCCGCGCTCGAAGCGCGCGTTTCGGAACTTCTCGACCTCGTCGGCATTTCTCCCGAACATAACCGGCATTTCCCGCACCAGTATTCGGGCGGGATGCGCCAGCGCGCCATGATCGCCATGGCGTTGGCATGCAACCCGAAAGTCATCGTCGCGGACGAACCCACCACCGCGCTCGACGTGATGATCCAGGCGCAGGTGCTGGAACTGCTCGACTCGCTCCGCCGCAAACTTGGACTTTCCATCATCTTCGTCACGCACGACCTGGGCGTGGTCGCCGAGATGTGCGACTCGGTCCTGGTCATGTACGGCGGCGTGACCGCCGAGTACGCCGACGTGGACACCATCTATAACGCCGCGCGCCATCCGTACACGCAGGAATTGTTGAAGGCTTTCCCCGATCTCACGCATCCCGAAAGACGCCTGGTCTCCATCCCCGGCCATCCTCCCAAATTGGACCAACTGCCGCCCGGCTGCCGATTCGCGCCGCGCTGTCCGCTGGCGTTCGAACGCTGCCTCGTGGAGCAGCCCGCCATCCATCAATTGAGCGACTGGCACTATGCCAGTTGTCATCTGGCGGAGGAAACGAAACAGCCATGAGCGCCGACTACTTCCTCGAAATCCACGACTTGAAAAAACGCTTCCTCGCCGGCCGGCCGGGACTCTTCGCCCGCCGCGTCGACTACATCCACGCGGTGGACGGGATCAGCCTGCAACTGCGCCGCGGCGAGGCGGTGGCCGTGGTCGGCGAGAGCGGATGCGGCAAATCCACGCTGGCGTTGACGTTGATGGGACTCGAAGAGCCGACCGAAGGGCGGATCGTCTTCGAATCGAAGGAGATCACCCACGCCAACGAACGCGACCGCAAACTCCTCCGCCAACGCATCCAGATGGTCTTCCAGGACCCGTACGAGTCGCTCAACCCCACCCAGACCATCGGCGAGATCGTGGCCGAGCCGCTCGACGTGCATGGGCTGGTCCACGCCAAAGCCGAGCGCGAGGCGCGCGTCGTCAAAGCGCTGGAGGACGCGGGGCTGAAACCCGCCGCGGACTACATGCACCGCTTCCCCCATCAACTTTCGGGCGGACAGCGCCAGCGCGTGGTCATCGCGGGCGCGCTCGTCCTCGAACCGCATTTGCTCATCGCGGACGAACCCGTCTCGATGCTGGACGTCTCCATCCGCGCCGAGATCCTCAACCTGCTCGCCGACCTGCGCCAGACGCGGCAGATCTCCATCATCCTCATCACCCACGACCTCGGCACGGTCGGCTACTTCGCGGACCGCATCGCGGTCATGTATTTGGGGCGCATCGTCGAGATCGGTCCCACCGCCGCGATCCTGGCGAATCCGCAGCACCCCTACACCAAAGCCCTGCTCTCGGTCGTCCCCGTCCCGAACCCGCGCCTGCGACGCGAGCGCGTCATTTTGCAGGGCGAGACTCCCAACCCGATCCATCTCCCCGGCGGATGCCGCTTCCACCCGCGCTGTCCCATCGCCATCGAACGCTGCAAGACCGAAGACCCTCCGTACGTTGACTTGGGAGACGGTCACCAGGCGGCCTGCTGGCTGGTGAAACCATGAAGACGACCATCTTCACGACTCCCATCCTGACCGATTTTTTCCGCGCCCTCACCCGCTTCTTCTTCCGACTTTTCGGCTGGCGCGTGGATGGACGCATCCCAGACGCCCCGAAATTCGTCATCGTCGGCGCGCCGCACACCTCCAACTGGGATTTCATCGTGTTCCTCGGCTTGGCTCTCACCCTGCGCGGCGACTTCCGCTTCATAGGCAAAGCCGAGCTCTTCCGCTCTCCCCTCGGCGGATTCTTCCGCTGGTGCGGCGGCTACCCCGTGGACCGCGCCAAATCGCAGGGGCTGGTGGACCAGATGGCGGAGGCCTTCCGCGCCAACGAACGCTTCATGCTGGTCATCACGCCCGAGGGGACGCGTTCCAAAGTCAACGAGTGGAAGACGGGTTTCTATCACATCGCGAAAAAGGCGGGAGTCCCCATTCTCACCGGCTACGTGGACAGCGCCGCCAAAACCTGCGGCATCGGCCCCGCTTTCAACGTGACCGACGACATGGAAGCGGACATCCGCTCGATCAAAGCCTTCTACGCGGACAAGACCGGGATTCGCCCGGCGCGCACGAGCGAGTTGTAGAGCGCTTTAAACCGCTCCGCCGATCACCCGCCCAGCGCCGCTTCCACGTCCGCCGTGGACTTGAGAATCAAGTCCGCGCCCGCTCTCCTCAATTCCTCCTCTTCGCCAAAACCGCATAACACGCCCGCCGTCTGCGCGCCCGCGGACCTGCCGGCGCGAATGTCCACGGTGGTGTCGCCGATCATCAGGCAGGATTCGGGCGCGACGCCCATCTTCTCCGCCGCGTAAATGACCGGGTCGGGATAGGGCTTGGTGTGTTCGGCGGTCAGCGCGGCGACGATTACGTCGAAGTAACGCGTCAGGTTGAAGCGGTCGAGGAAGGCGCGCGTCCCGTCTTCGTCGCGGGCCGAGACGACGGCCATCGGGTAACGTCCGTGCAGGCGCGCCAGCATGGCGTCCACGCCGGGGACGAGGAGGTAGCGCTTCCAGCGCTTTTTGCGATGGCGGTTCATCCAGTTGACCAGCGCGGCCAGCTCGTCGTCGAGGCCGAAGCGATCGGGAATCCCCATCAGCGCGTTGCCGGGGGATTCGATCCACATCACCAGGCGGCGGGCGGCCCGCTGGGGGTCGCGGAAGAGGAAGCGGGGCAGGAAGCGCGCCGCCTGGCCCGCGTAGAGATCGTCGGTGTCGCTCAGAGTCCCGTCCACGTCGAAGCACAGGGCGCGTATGCGCGAGAGGTCGAGAGGCATGACCGAATTTTACCGCAGCGAGGCGAATGTGCTATACTTTCGTCGAGAAGGCCGACGTGTTTCGTTCATTCTCTAAACCCGCACACGAAGATCGCACCCGCGCTTTGCTGGAACTCCTCTATCACGTCAGCCGCGAGGTGGCTACCGCGCTGGATTTGCGCACGGTGTTGCAGCGCGTCCTTTTTGAGGCCATGCGAAACGTGGGCGGCGAACGCGCCAGCATTGTGGTGCTGGACGACGATAAAAAACCCGTGGACGCGACCATCGTCTACGGGCAGCAATTCCACGAACATACCACCCAGCAGTTGCGCGACACGGTCGAACGCGGACTGGCCGGCTGGGTGGTGAGTCACCGTAAAGCCGCGCTCCTTCCCGACACCATGAAGGACGAGCGCTGGCTGCGCCGGCCCGACGACGCGCTGGAGAAGACGGGGTCAAAATCGGCCATTTGCGTGCCGCTGCTCGCCCGCGAAAAACTGGTGGGCGTGTTGACGTTGGTCCATTCCGTCCCCAACGCGTTCAACGAGGAACATCTCGAACTGATGCAGGCCATCGCCGACCAGGCCGGTGTGGCGGTGCTGAACGCCCGTCTCTACACCGAAAGTCAGCGGCAGGCGCGCGTGATGACCGCGCTGGCCGAAAGCGCGGCCTCGATCAACACTTCACTCCGCATGGAAGATGTGTTGCAGCGCATCCTGAATCAAACCATCCAGGCCCTGCAGGTGGAGACGGCCGCGGTGGCCCTCCACGACGCGCAGACGGGCGATCTCGTCTTCCGCGCCGCGACGGGGCAGAACGCCGGAAACATCATCAACCGCCGCGTGCCTCCCGGCGAAGGGCTGATCGGGCTGGTGTCGCGCGAGGGACGCGGCGTGGTCATCCCCGCCGTCGCCTCGGACAAACGCTTCACCGACGCGGACCGCTTCAGCGGCATCCGCGCCAAGGCCGTGGTCGCGGCTCCCATTCAGACGCAGGCCGGGGTCATCGGCGTGATCGAGGCCATCAACCCCGTCAGCGGAACGTTCGACCCCGACGCGCTGCTGGTGATGACCGGTCTCGGTTCGCTCGCGGGGACGACCATCCAAAACGTCCAGTTCTACGAACGCATCGACGCCGCCCACCGCCGCTACCGCGAACTGTTCGAAGGCAGCATGGACGCCATCTTCATCACCGATTGGGATGGGCGCATCCTTGAAGCCAACCGCCCCGCGGTGGCGATGAGCGGATACAGCGACGGCGAGCTGCGGGCCATGTCCATCGCCGACCTGCACGCGGTCAAATGGGAACTCACCGGCGAAAAATTCAAAACCATCTATGAAGGCGACGGGTGCGGATACGAATCCGCGCTCAAACAGGCGCAGGGGACGAAAATGCCGGTCGAGGTCTACGTGCGGCGCGTGGACTTCGAAGAATCCGATTCCATCCAATGGCTGCTGCGCGATATCACCGAGCGCAAGGAACTGGACGCCCTGCGCGACGACCTGACCTCTATGATCTATCACGACCTGCGCTCGCCGCTGGCGAACGTCGTCTCCAGCATCGAGGTGCTTTCGGGTTTGATCGATTCCTCCGAAACCTCGGCGCATTCCATCCTGGACATCGCCTCCAACTCCACCGCGCGCATCCAGCGCCTGGTGGATTCCCTGCTCGACCTGAACCGTCTCGAAGCCGGCCAGTCTGTTGTGAACCAGCAGGCGACCGACCCGCTGCCCATCCTCCGGCAGGCGCTCAAAGACGTGACGCCCGCCGTCGAGGGCCGCCGCCAGACGCTGGTCTCAGAACTGCCCGAACAACTCCCGATCCTCTGGGCAGACGCGGGCATGGTTCACCGCGTGGCGGTCAACCTGTTGGAGAACGCCATCAAATTCACGCCGGCCGGCGGAAACATCACGATCGGCGCGAAACAGGACGGCAAATGGACGGAATTCTGGGTGAACGACAACGGGCCGGGCATCCCGCCCGAATACCGCGAACGCATCTTCGACAAATTTACCCGCCTGCGCGGCAAAGACAAACCCGGCGGCCTGGGCGTGGGACTGGCCTTCTGCCGCCTCGCCGTTCAGGGACACGGGGGCCGCATCTGGGTGGAAGACCTGCCGGAGCAGGGCTCGTCCTTCCGCTTCACCCTGCCCATCGCCACCGCACAGGAAATCAAAATGCAGGAAAAATAATACGGAGTTTGCATGCAAGCCATAGCCGACAGAGTCTATATTGAAGACGCCCTCCCGGGCGTGACGCTTGGGGTCGTCAGCGCCCCGCGCGGACTGGTCCAGATCGACGCGCCCCCCTCGCCCGACGACAGCCGCACCTGGCGCGCCTCCCTTATGAACCTGGGCGCTGGCCCCGACCGCGTCCTCGTTAATCTCGATTCACATCCCGACCGGACGCTGGGCGCGCGCGCCATGGACTGCACCGTGATCGCGCACGAGAAGACCGCCCACGCCTTCCGCAACCGCCCCACCACCTTCAAGGCCCAGGGCGACGAGACCGGCGCCAACTGGGAATCCATCCCCGGGCTGGGGTCTGTCCGCTGGGCGCTGCCGGAGATCTCCTTCACGCACAACCTCGACCTGTATTGGGGCGGGAACCCGGTCCGCATCGAACACCGTCCCGGGCCGGCTTCGGGCGCGGTGTGGGTCGTCCTGCCGGTCGAGAAGATCGTCTTCGTCGGCGACCTCGTCCTCAAGAACCAGCCGCCCTTCCTCTCCAACGCCAACCTGCCCCAATGGATCGAAGCGCTCAAGAAACTCACGAGCGCCGACTATAAGGGCTATTCTATTGTGAGCGGGCGCGGCGGCGTGGTCAACGCGGCGGTCGTCAAAACTCAAATGGAGATCGTCAAGCATATCCACGACCGCCTCGAAAAACTGGCCGCTCGAAACGCGCCTGCCGACGCCGTCGAAAAACTTGTGGAGCATTTGCTCGGCGCGTACAAGGCGCCCGCTTCGCGCCAGAGATATTTCGCCCAGCGCCTGCGCTACGGACTTCGCCACTATTACGTCCGACACTACCATCCCACCAACGGCTTTGAAGATGAATAACCCGCCCGCGCCCCTCCTCGAAATGCTTCGCGGCGGCATCGTCGAATCCACGCACTTCGGCTCCATCGCCGTCGTGGACCCGGACGGCCGCCTGCTCTATTCTGTTGGCGACCCGAACACGGTCGCGTTCCTGCGTTCCTCCGCCAAGCCCTTCCAAATCCTGCCTTTCGTGGAAGGCGGCGGCCTGGAGCGTTTCGGATTCACCCAAAAAGAACTCGCCCTGGCCTGCGCCTCGCACGAGACCGCGCAGATCCACCTCGACGCGGTCGCGGCCCTGCAAGAGAAAGTTGGCGTCCGGGAATCCGACCTGCAATGCGGGCCGCACCTGCCCAGCGACGCGGACATGCTGCGGCGCGTCATCAAAGAGGGCATCCGTCCGACCGCCAACTACAACAACTGCTCGGGGAAACATACCGCCATGCTGGCCTGCGCCAAAATGCGTGGACTGCCCCTCGACGACTACCTCTCGCCCGACCATCCGATCCAGCGCGACATTCTGGCGGTTCTCTCCGACCTGAGCGGACTGCCCCCCGCGTCCATCCGCCTCGGCGTGGACGGCTGCTCGGCGCCCAACTTTGCGCTCCCGCTCTTCAACGCCGCGCTCGCCATGGCGCGTTTCTGCGACCCGCGCGGACTGGGCCAGGTCCGCGCCGAAGCCTGCGGCCAGATCGCCTCCGCCATGACCGCGCATCCCGAAATGGTGAGCAACTTCGGCGAGTTCGATTGCGAGTTGATGAAGGTTGGCGGCGGGAAGATCGTCACCAAGCGCGGCGCGGAGGGATTCCAGATCCTCGGTCTCCTGCCCGGCGTAATCGGCGAACGCGGCCTGGGCATCGCCTTCAAAGCGACCGACGGCGACCCCGGCCGCATGAACGACTCGCTCGAAGCGCGTCCCCGCGTCCGCCCGGCCGTGACGCTGGAGATCCTCCGTCAGCTCGACGCGCTGGACGAGGAGCAGTTAAAGCGTCTCGCCGCGTTCGGTCCGAAGCGCGTGTTGAAAAATTACGCCGGCCTCGTGACGGGAGAGTCCCGCCCGGCCTTCGAACTGGCCGCGCAATACGCAATGGCCGCCGCGTAGCGCATGTCGCAAAACCATTCGCCCATGACCACACTGCAAAAACGCGCCCTTGCCATTCATAAAAAATTGATCGAAGTCTTTGGCGAACCCGTTTGGAAGAACCCGCCTCCGCCGACGGACGTGCTGGTCTCCACGATCCTTTCGCAGAACACGAACGACGTCAACCGCGACCGCGCCGACGACGCGCTGCGCGCCAGGTTCCGCACGTGGGAGGCCGTCCGCGACGCGAAGACGGAGGCCGTGATCGCCGCCATCCGTCCCGCGGGACTCGCCAGTCAGAAGGGGCCGCGCATCCAGCAGACGTTGCGTCAGATCACGGAGGAACGCGGCAACCTCGACCTGTTCTTCCTGAAAGACCTGCCGCTCGAAGAGGCGCGCAGCTGGCTGATGAAATTCAAGGGCGTCGGCCCGAAGACGGCCGCCATCGTCCTGTGCTTTTCGCTGGGACGTCCCGCCTTCCCCGTGGACACGCACATTTACCGCGTCACCGGGCGGATCGGCCTGCGTCCGCAAAAGATGACGGTGGAGCAGGCGCATCCGTACCTCGAAGCGCTGTTCCCGCCCGAGACGCATTACGCCGCGCACCTGAACCTGATCCGCCTGGGACGGGAGTTCTGCCACGCGCGCAAACCCGATTGCGCCCATTGCCCCATCCGAAATCTGTGCGATTACGGCCGGGCAGCGCTCTCGAAACGTTAGTTCATCTCAGATCGCGAAATCCTCCGCGTGCCAGAGACCGTGTTCCGGCGCGTGCAGCGCGGGGACCTGTTCCCCGCCGCCGTTGACGCGCCGCTCCAGCGAGTTGACGTGCGCGATCAGCGCGGCCAGCGTCTCGCCGATGGTGTCCGGCAGGTTGCCGTGTTCCAGGTCCGCTTTTTCGCCGGGGAGGCGCTGGCGAGGCTCGCGCACCACCACCTGTCCCGGCACGCCCACCACCACCGAATCGGACGGCACGGACCTCACCACCACGGCGTTCGCTCCGATGCGGCTGTTCGCGCCGATGGTGATGGCTCCCAGCACTTTGGCCCCCGCGCCGACCACCACATTGTTCTCCAACGTCGGGTGACGCTTCACCTTGTTCAGGCTCGTGCCGCCCAGCGTGACGCCGTGATACAGCGTCACGTTGTTGCCCACTTCAGCCGTCTCCCCGATCACCACGCCCATGCCGTGGTCAATGAAAAAATTGCGTCCAATGACCGCGCCGGGATGGATCTCGATGCCGGTCAGGCCGCGCGCCAGCTGCGACAGCCAGCGCGCGAAGAGACGGAGATTGCTTGTCCACAAACGGTGGGAGAGACGGTGCGCCCAGATCGCGTGCAGGCCGGGGTAGCACAGCAAAACTTCCAGCGCGTTGCGCGCCGCGGGATCGCGGTCGAGGACGGACTGGATATCCTCGCGAATGAGATGAAACATGGGACGCTCGCTTTCATCGCCTGGCGGCGCGCGCCGCGGTTTGCCCGCGGCGCGCGCCAAACGGCGTCACGCGGCGGACGGCGCGTCCGCCAGGTCGGCGTACAGCGGGGTGGACAGGTAACGCTCGCCGAAGGAGGGGATGATCACGACGATCAATTTGCCCGCGTTCCCGGCGCGGTTCGCAACCTGCAACGCGGCCCACGTCGCCGCGCCGGAGGAGATGCCCACGAGCAGCCCCTCTTCGCGCGCCATTCGGCGCGCCATCTCGAAGGCAGATTCGTTTGTCACGCGGATGATCTCGTCGTAGATTTCGGTGTTGAGCGTCTCTGGAACAAATCCCGCGCCGAGTCCCTGGATGAGATGCGGGCCCTTCGTCCTGCCCGAAAGGACGGGGGAACCCTCGGGTTCGACAGCCACGGCCTGGAAGGACGGCTTACGCGCCTTGATGACCTCGCCCACGCCGGTGATCGTCCCGCCCGTGCCGACGCCGGAGACGAGGAAGTCCACTTTGCCGTCGGTGTCGCGCCAGATCTCCTCGGCGGTCGTCCGCCGATGGACTTCGGGGTTGGCGGGATTCTTGAACTGCTGCGGCAGGAAATACTTCCCCGGGTCGGAGGCGGCGATCTCCTCCGCCTTGCGGATCGCGCCCGCCATCCCGTCCGGGCCGGGCGTGAGGACGAGTTCCGCCCCGTAGGCGCGCAGCAGCATCCGCCGCTCCCTGCTCATCGTCTCGGGCATGGTCAGGATCAGTCTGTATCCGCGCGAGGCGGCGACCATCGCCAGCGCGATGCCGGTGTTGCCGCTGGTCGGTTCGACGATGACTGTGTCTTTTGTGATCCTGTCCGCCTGCTCCGCGGCTTCGATCATCGAGAGTCCGATGCGGTCCTTGACGCTGTGCGCGGGGTTGAAAAATTCGAGTTTCGCGGCCACCTCGGCCCGCGCGCCTGCGGTGACGCGGTTCAGGCGGACGAGGGGCGTGTTGCCGATCAATTCTGTGACGTTCCTGGCAATGTTCATGTTAATATCTCCTGGCGGTTAAATAAATAAAACGACTGTCTGCGCGCCGTTCGATTGGCGCTGCAAACATGGATGACCTTAAAGCCGTTTGCGAGACGACTTGTGAATTGCGGGGTCAAACCACCGTTTGCGGCAGACAGCCGTTTACTCGAATAGGGAGGCGGCGGTTAAGAACCCCGCCGGGTACAGAGGCAATGGAACATGAAGAGTTTCATCATTTTTGCGATTCCATTCCTGGAAGATGGGCGGCATTATATCAACTTTATTTTCAAATAGCAATAAAAAAAACCAGCCAAATCATGGCTGGAGCAGAGTCGGGGTTCATCTTCGCGTTCTGCGCGGTTCAATCGGTTTTGAAAAAAAACATATTGACAAAATTCAGCCGCTGAATTATGATAAGGCTATAAAGTCCATTGAGATAGTAGATTATAGGCGACAAGGTCAAACATGCGACTGTCCAAACGCGGCGAATACGGTTTACGAGCCATGATCAGGCTGGCGGAGCCTTCCGCAGACGGCTCCTCCCCGGCCATGGTGCAGATCAAAGAGATCTCCGAACGGGAAAATATCTCGTCCAAATTCCTCGAGCAGATCCTGCTCACGCTCAAAAACGCCGGGCTGCTCCACAGCAAGATGGGTCTCGGCGGCGGATATTATCTCGCCAAACCGCCCGGCGAGATCACCCTCGGTCAAATCTTCCGCACACTCGACGGCCCGCTGGCCCCGGTCAAATGCGTCAGCCAGATGGCCTACGAACCGTGCGGCTGTCCCGACGAGCAAACCTGCGGCCTGCGCCTGGTGATGCTCGACGTCCGCAACGCCATCGCCAACATCCTCGACAATACCAGTCTGGCGGACGTCGCCGCCCGGCAGGACGCCGTCCGCAGGCAATTGGGACTGTGACTTCCGACCGATGCCCCTGGAAAGGGCGCTTTTTTGTGGCATAAAAGTCTAGTATAAATATAGACTTTATAGACTTTCAGACAAATTGGAGTAAAAATGCGTAAATTGACTCTCTGCCTCTTTTCCCTGTTGACGATTGCCTCGCTCGCCCTGGGCGCCTGCGGCCCGGCCGGGGGATCCGCCTCCTCGTCCGGACCTGAGGCGGGCGCGTCGGACCCGGGCGCTCTCTCCGGGACGATTTCCGTCTCCGGCGCGTTCGCGCTCTATCCCATGATGACCGTCTGGGCGGAGGAATTTTCCAGGCTTCATCCGGGCGTTCAGTTCGACGTGCAGGGCGGCGGCGCGGGCAAGGGCATGACCGACGCCATCGCCGGCGCGGTGGACATCGGCATGATCTCGCGCAGCATCAAGCCGGAAGAGGAGGCGCAGGGCATCTTCTGGGTCTCGGTGACGAAGGACGCGGTCTTCCCGATCATCAGCGAGAAGAATCCCGTTGCCGATGGGGTCATGGCGAAAGGCATCACGCAGGAAGTCTTCAACAAGATTTACGTCACCGGCGAGATCACCACCTGGGGACAGGTGATCGGCGATCCGTCCGTCACCGACGAGATCCACGTCTTCACTCGCTCCGACGCGGCCGGCGCGGCCGAACAGTGGGCCAAATACTCCGGCGGCAAAGCGCAGGAAGACCTGCTGGGTGTGGGCGTGAACGGCGAGCCTCCGATGGTGGACACGGTGATGAAAGACCCGCTGGGCATCGGCTACGGCAACCTGAACAGCATCTTCGACCTGAGCGGCGGCGGACTGGTCCCGGGCATCCTCATCCCGCCGATTGACATCAACGGCAACGGTCAGGCCGACGCGGACGAAACCTACACGGTCAAGGAAGACGCGTTCGGCGCGGTAGCGACCGGCAAATATCCCTCCCCGCCGGCGCGCTTCGAGAACCTCGCCACCAAGGGCAAACCGACGGGACTCGTCCTCGCCTTCATCCAATGGATTCTGACCGACGGTCAGCAATATCTTGAAGCCGCGGGCTACGTCCCGCTCACCGCGGAGCAGCAGGCCGAGTCGCTGGCAAAGTTGAAATGAGTCTCATCCGCGCCCGAACCGATTCCCCTTTTAGAGCAGCCGCGGCAGACCGCTCTGCCGCGGCCGCCCGCGCCCGCAAGGACGAGAACGCCCGCCGCGCGTTTTTCGTCATCACGCTCCTGCCGGTGGCGCTCATTCTTGTCATCTCGGCGGCGCTGTTCGTACGCGCCTGGCCCATCCTCAGCGTCTACAGCCCCGCCGATCTCTTGTTTGGCAAAATCTGGAAACCCGCCAGCGGACAGTTTGGCTTCCTGCCTTTCATCCTCGGCACGGTCTGGGTCACCGTCGTCGGACTCCTGCTGGCCGTCCCGCCGTGCATCCTCGTCTCCATTTACCTTTCGGAATACGCGCACGACCGCACCCGCGCCCTCGCCAAACCCGTCCTGGACCTGCTGGCCGCCATCCCGCCCGTCGTCTACGGCGTGTGGGGACTGCTCGCCATCGTCCCGTTCGTGGACGATGTGTTGGCGCCTCTCGCGGACCGTTGGCTGGCCGCGGTCCCGATCTTCCGCGTCACCCAGCCGACGGGATTCGGGATCCTGGCGGGCGGGATCGTCCTGGCGGTGATGATCGCGCCGCTCATCATCTCGGTCACGTTCGAAGTGTTTCTAACCGTCCCAAACGACCTGCGTCATGCCTCGCTCGCCGTGGGCGCGACCCGATGGCAGACCATCCGCACCATTGTCCTGCCCAAAGTCATGCCGGGCATCGTCGCCGCGGCAGCGCTGGGGACTTCGCGCGCCTTCGGCGAGACCATCGCCGTGTTGATGGTGGTGGGGAACGTGCCGAACATCCCGACCTCCGTCTTCGATACCGCCTATCCGCTCCCCGCGCTGATCGCCAACAACTACGGCGAGATGATGTCCATCCCGCTGTACGACGCGGCCCTGCTCGGCGCGGCGCTGGTTTTGCTGGCGGTCGTCCTGGTCTTTAACATTTTGTCCATGCTGGCGCTCCAGAGAATGACGAGGCGAACATGAACATGAAGAAAAACCGCTTCGAGCGGCGGCATCTCACGGAAGCGCTGATGAAGGCGCTGATGCGCGGCTCTTTCGTGATCGTGGCCGGCGCGCTCGGCCTGATCCTGTGGACGGTGATCGCGCGCGGCCTGCCGTCCCTTTCGTGGAACATGGTCTCGCAAGTCCCCAAAGGCGGATATTACATGGGCAAGGAGGGCGGCATCCTGAACGCCATCATCGGTTCGGCCTACCTTGCTTCGGGCGGGACGCTGCTGGCCGTCCTTCTCAGCCTGCCGATCGCCCTCTATCTCAAAACGTATCTTGGCGAGTCCAAATGGGGCGGGTACGTGCGCCTTTCGCTGGATGTGCTGTGGGGGATTCCGTCCATCGTCTACGGCGCGTTCGGCTTCGCGTTGATGATCCTGTTCGGGATGCGCGCCTCCCTGCTGGCGGGAATCGTCGTGCTGGCGCTGGTGGAACTTCCCATTATGACCCGCGCCATGGACGAGGTCATCCGCCGCATGCCCGCCGACCTGGAGCAGGCCGCGCTGGCCTTGGGTTCGACCAAACTCGAAGTGGCCTTGAGCGTGGTGACGCGTCAGATGCTGCCCGGAATCGTCACCGCCATTTTGCTGGCGTTCGGACGCGGCATTGGCGACGCGGCCTCGGTCCTGTTCACTGCGGGCTACACGGACCGCATCCCCACCTCGTTGATGCGTCCCACCGCGTCGCTGCCGCTGGCGGTCTTCTTCCAACTCGGCTCCCCCTACGCCGAAGTCCGCGAGCGCGGATACGCCGCGGCGTTAATTTTGACGATCATCGTGCTGGCGGTCAGCTTCGGGGCGCGGTTCCTGTCTGGCCGCCTCAACCGCTACACGGTCAAGTAGGCGCGCAGCGCGGGCGGATTACTAATCCGCCCCACGGTCAAAAAGGAAAAATTTATGGACGCTCATATTCAAGTCAACAATCTCAACGCCTTTTACGGCAAACAGCAGGCGTTGAAGGAGATCAACATCGAAATCCCCCGGAGGCAGGTGACGGTCATCATGGGACCGTCTGGATGCGGCAAGACCACCCTGCTCAAGACCTTCAACCGCTTCTTCGAACTGACCGAGAACGCGCGCCTCACCGGCGAAGTGCGGGTGGACGGACAGAACATCTACGACCGCGATGTGGACGTGACCGAAGTCCGCAAGACGGTGGGATTGCTGGCGCAGCGTCCCTCGCCTTTGCCGATGTCCATCTACGATAATGTGACCTATGGAATGCGCCTGCACAAAATGAAGAAAGACCGCAAGGAATACAAGGCGGCGGCGCGGCATTACCTGGAGATCGCGGGATTGTACGAGGAAGTGAAAAAGCGGATGCACGATCCCGCGACCTCCCTCTCCATCGGACAGCAGCAGCGTCTCTGCCTGGCGCGCGGGCTGGCGGTGGAGCCGGAGATCATCCTCGGCGACGAACCGACCTCCGCGCTCGATCCGATCTCCTCGCAGAACATCGAGGCGCGCCTGCTGGAACTGAAGCAGCAATATACCACCGTCATCGTGACGCATACGCTGCGGCAGGCCAGACGCCTGGCGGATTATATAATCTATATGTATATGGGCGAAGTGATCGAATCCGGCCCGGCGAAAGAGGTCTTCTCCAACCCCCGGCACGAGCGGACGAAGCAATATCTGGAGGGACTATTCTAGCGGACGCCGCGCTCGCTCAGTTTTAACAGGATGGGGACCGCGTCTCACGGTCCCCATTTCATTGCCCGGGCGTACGGGACGAGCGTGACGCGCGGGCGGCCGTCCACATAGACGAGTTCCGCCTGCCCGCCCAGGTACATCTGCTCGCTGGTCGCGGACGCGACGATGACGAAACTCGCGTCGGGCGCCCACAGGGCCTCGGTCATCTTGTCGAAGACGTCGGGGAGGAGCGTCGAGCGGCCGGCAGCCCCGTCAGCCGAGGCGCGGACGAGTTGCAGGGCTTCGCGTCCGCCGGTCTCGTTGGCCGCGGGACGGCTGGCAAAGAAGAAGTACAGCCACCCGTCTGGGGCGAGGAAGGGGGCGTCGGCGAAGTTGAAGGAGCCGTTCCCCGCGTCGCCGGGGATGAGGGTGGTCACCTGCCCGGTGGACGCGTCGATGCGCCACAATCCCGAGTTGAACATGCCCATCGAGGGGTTGGCCGCGTAGAGGGCCGAACTGTCGGCGGTCCATTCTTCCTCGTTGCAGCAGATCAGCGCGCCTTCCGCGCCGCTCAGCCGCGTGAGCGAGTTGCCCGCCGGCGTATAGATGGCCGCGGACGCGCCCTCGTAGTAGCCGAGCGTGATGAGCAGTTTTGTCCCGTCGGGGGAGAAGCGGTCGGGCCAGTAGAGTTCGTCGGGGAATTTGAACTGGTCATCCACAGCGCGGATTTTGTTGTCGAGGACGCGGTTCGAGACGCCGGTCGCGACGGAGTACAGGTTGAGTCCGCCGAAACCGTAAGCGATGGTCTCTCCGTCTGGCGACCAGGCCGCGCCCTGGACGGCGTTCAGGAACGGGTTGTTGGCGTCCTGCGCGCCGCCGTCGAGGAGCGTTTGCCGGCCCGAGCCGTCGGCGTTGACGATCAGCAATTGGTTGTTGGAAATGTAGACGACGCGCCCGTCGTTTTGATTCACGTCGTAGGCGGTCACGTTGGCCGGCTCGAAGGTGAGCTGCGTCCGCGTCGCGCCGTCAGCCGCGAGGCGGAAGAGTTGCTCGTGCGCGGCCGCGTCGGGGGCGAGGAAGTAGAGGGAGCGCGGGAGCAGGCTGGCGGCTGGCTGTGGAGCGGGATCGGTCACGGCGGGCGGGACCGCCGTCAGCGCGGCCATGGTCTGCGCGACGATGACGTTCACGTCGGGAGTGGAAGTCTGCGCGGGTTGGGGCGCGCAGGCGGCGAGTAAAATCCCAAAGAGGAGGAATGATGCGAGCAGGGAATTAAATCTGTTCATATCGGTCTACTGGTACGACGAATAATGTGGCGCGCTTTTCGCCTGCCTTGCTCTCGCTGAGGCCGCCGCGCAGGACGCGGATGGCCGCGTCCACGTCCGCGTCTTCCACGCCGATCAGGAGAGTAGCCACGCCGGAGCGCAGGAATCCGCCTGTGGAGGCGACGCGCGTGACGCGGAAATTTTCGTTGGTGAGCGCCTGCGTCACCGGGTCGGCGTCGTGGTCTTTGACGATGACGATCATCATTTTCATGGTTGCGTCTCCTTCAATCCGTGCCGCGTTTAAATTTCCTCGTGTCGTTCCACCGGCAAGGCCATTACGATGGCGCCGCCCACGGTGACCGGGACGGGCGCGGGCAGGGGCAGGGGCGTGCCTTCCATCGGCAGGGTTAAATATTCCACGCGCTGGCGGCAGACGCGGCGCAGGATTTCGAGGACGCGCTCTTCGCTGTCGAGCGGCAGCCCGACCAGCAGCGTGGCGTTCCGCCGGCCGAGGAAGCCTCCCGCGCTGGAGAGGAAGGTGACCGGCGCGCCGGCTTCCGTCAGCGCGCGCGTGGCCTCGTCGAGGTCCTGTTCCTGGACGACGGCTAACAATAGGCGACGGATGGGGGTAGTCATCATAGTTGACTCCTCGCAATATGTTTTGATTATAGCGTGATTATCGCAAAAGTCGAGATTGCCGGCGGTCCGCGTCGAGTTGGGATGCGGTCATTCGCTGAACAGGGATTCGTTTTCCCGCAGTCCGTAGACTTCGGCCACCGGCAGCACGATGAGGATGCCGGTGTGCGGCGCGGCCAGCGATCCCGTCACTGCTTCCGTCGCGCGGATCAGGGCCGGGAGGTCGAATGAATCCGGTACGACGCTGATGATTGTCCGATGGGTGCGTTCCTGCGCGCGCAATACGGCGCGGATGGAAGGGATCAGAGGCAGGTCGTCGCGGGCGGCCAATTGACGCCCGATGCCGCTGCTGTCGAGGATGGTGGCGCCGGAGACCCCGGCTTGCGCCCACGTTTGCAGGACGTCGCTGGCCTTTCCTCCGTCGGCCATGACGAGGATGATCATTTTGCTCATGACTTTTCGCCTCCAAATGCCCACCGCAGCAGGGGTGGGGTGATGAATGTCGTGATCAGCACGACGAGAACGATCACGGTAAATTCCTGTTCGGTGAGCAGTCCCAGTCCCTCTCCCACGCCGGCAACGATCAGACCGACCTCGCCGCGCGAGATCATGCCTACGCCCACGCGCAGCGACTGGCGGTTGGTGAAGCCGCCCAGCCGCGCGCCCAGTCCGCAGCCGAGGATCTTCGACGCGACCGCGATCGCGACCAGCGTCAGTCCGAGCGGCAGGATGCCGAAGTCGAGATTCCGCACGTTGGCCTGCAGTCCGACTCCCACGAGGAAGAGCGGGACGAAGAAGGCGTAGTTCATGGTCTGGAGGTCGCGCGCGATCTCCTCGCGCCAATGCGTCTGCCCCAGTCCCACGCCGGCGATGAAGGCTCCGGTGATCGCGGCGATGCCGCCCACAAATTCCGCGCTCCACGCGAACATGAGAGCCGCGACGATGACCAGCGCCATCATGCCCTGGCTGACCGGCAGAGCGCTGCTCCAGTCCGCGAGTTTGGGCAGGATGAAATACCCGATCGCGCCGGAGGCCGCGAGGGTGAGCGCCATGCGAAGGATGACGACGGTCAGGCTGCTATCGCCTCCGCCGGCAAAGAGGCTGACGAAAATTGACAATCCCAAAAGGACCAGCACGTCGTCCACCACGGCCGCGCCCAGCAGGGCCATTCCCTCAGGAGTGCGCAGGCGTCCCAGCTCGACCAGCGTCTGCACGGAGATGCTCACGCTGGTCGCGGCGAGGACGATTCCCAAAAGGATGGATGAATTGATGGATGCCTCGAACGGCAATGCGGCGAAGGCGGTCAGTATGATCGGCAGCAACATGCCGAACAGGCCGGCCAGAAACGCGGGCCGTCCGCTTTTTCGCAGGTCGCTGAGTTCCACTTCCAGCCCCGCGGAGAACATCAGAAAGATCACGCCCAGTTGGGAAAGTTGAAAAACTGTGTGTTGGGTGAGGCCGGAAGGGTCTTCCAGGAAAGGAAGATGGAAGATGTCTATTACGGTGGGACCGAGGATCAGCCCGGCCAGGAGTTCGCCCAGGACTGCCGGCTGTCCCAGTTTGACGGATAGCGCGCCGGCCAGTTTCGCGCTGCCCACCAGGATCGCCAACGCCAGCAGCAGCGGCAGGAGGCTGGAAGTCTCCGCGCTGGAGGCGGGGATGTTCGAGATGACATGCGAGATCTGGAATTCCATGTTATTTCGACTTCCTGCCGAAGAACGTATCCTGGCGGAGGCCCAGGCGGACGGGAAATACGCCCTGTTCCACCGAACGCAATTCCTCCACCGTGAAGAAAGTTTTGGGGTGCGTTTTGTGGATGGCCTCGATCACATTGGGCAGGTCCTTGCGGTTGACGATAGTATAAACGAGTTTGACCGGTCCTTTGCCGCCGTGCGCGTCCACGCTGGTGACTCCGTACCCGGCCGCGCGCAACTCGTCTTCCAGCCCGGCCTGGCTTTCCGGCAAAATGGCGCGGATGACGAGACTCCCGATCGCCATCCGCTCCTCGATCCAGATCCCCGCGAAGGTGCCGCCGGCGAACCCGGCGGCATAGGCCAGGTATGCGACGATATTGTGCGCGCCGCGCGTGACTTCGGCGATGACGCTCACCCAGATGAAGACCTCCACGAAGCCGAGCAGGGGCGCGATGGTCTTCCTGCCGCGCGAAGTGAAGATGATTCGGATGGTGCCGAGGGTCACGTCGGCGATGCGGGCGGCAAAAACGAGAAGGGGGAGAAAGACGAAAGAGTTCCAGTCGAATTCGATCATTGCGGCCTCCTATGATGCCTGTGTTCTTTTGGTGCGTCCCATCCAGGACAGGTCGTCAAATTCGCCGAAATATTCACGGAAGATGCGGTAATAGAGGAGCTCTTCTTTTGAATTCAGGCGGCTGCCGTCGGGCAGGCCGCGCTCGCGCTCGAAATCCGCGTCGCTGACCTTTTTATCGGCGTATTTCTCCAGAAAATCTTCCACGCCGGCGCCCTGCCAGAATTTTACCTTGGGACGACGCAAAATCGGACCGGGCAGCGCGTCCTTCATAGCCTCGCGCAGGACCCATTTTTCCACGCCGTTGCGGATCTTCAGCCCGGCGGGGATCTTCAAGGCGTATTCGACCACCTCGGAATCCAAAAAGCCGACGTAGGCCACCATCCCGAAAGCCGACGAACACCGGTCCACGCGCTGCAAGGCGGTGTTGTGTAAACGGTTGACGATATCTATGAGTTCCTCGGGGAGGCCGGCCGGGGGAAGTTTCTTCAGATATTCATACCCGGCGAACAACTCGTCGCCGCCCTCGCCCGAAAAAACAGCCGGAACATAATCCGACGCGCTCTCGGCCGCCAGGTAATTCATTACGCTGGATCGTACCAGCAGCGCGTCGAACGACTCGAGGGCGTGGATCGCCTCTGGCAGGACGGCGGGAATCTCTTCCGGCTGGACGACGCGTTCGTGATGCTCGGAGCGGATGAAGTCGGCGGCGAGGCGCGCAAACTCGAGGTCCGGCGCGCCCGGCAGCCCGGCCGCGAAGGTGTGGAGCGCGCTCACAAGCGGACGCGCCAGCGCAGCCAGAGCGCTCGAGTCGATCCCGCCGGAGAGCCACGCGCCGACGTTCCCGTCGCCGATTCGCGCTTGAACGGATCGCTCCAACCGCCGGCGCAGTTCACGCGCCATGACTTCCGGCGCGTCCATATCGGAGGGTTGAACGGCGATTTCGGAATTCCTGCTCAGGCGAGCGCCGTCGAAGGTGTGGCCGGGAGGCATTTCGTGGACGTCGCGCGTGGCGGCCAGCAGGCCTTTGACCTCGGACGCGAAGCACAATGCGCCTTCCGAGGTCCAGCCGTAATAAAGAGGCCGCACGCCCAGCGCGTCGCGTTTGAGGGCGAAGCCGTTTGAGTTTGCCTGCGCCTGGGCGAAGCGTCCCCTGCCGGCGCGGTCGCGGACGAGTCCGTTCGATTTCAACGCGTCCAGGTCCTGCGTTTGAATGTCCAAACCGAGCGCGCCGAAGGTGACGCCGTCCTCCTCGCGCACAGCGCGCCAGTCGGGACCGCGATGCGCCATTCGATCCAGCATTTGGTTGACAAGTTCGCTTTGCCCGGGTTGGGCGATCCCTGCGATTCCAGCCATTCGTTTTTCCTTTCCGGCTCTTTCACAATTACGGAAAAGAGCCTAAACACAAAGGGTCACAAAGGCGCACAAAGAATGAAGCGCCCTGATTGTATGAGATCTTCCATCGCGTTAAAGAAATTTTCCGTTACTCGATCACGCCTTCCTGCACGAAGCGCGTCAATTCGCTCACGCTCCATTGTTCGAGTCCCAGCTTTTCCACGGTCCGCCCGCGCCTCCAATAGTCGGTGCGATGGATGATGCTGCCGATCTTGATGACGCTCTCCATGGCGCCGACGGCCACGCCGTATCTTTTGCCGATGGAGGCGATCGGCACCAGGCTCATCGGGATGTCCTCGAAGAGATAGCGGTGCTGTAATGTAGGCGGCGCTTTGATGCCGTAATAGCCGGGCTGGTTGTGGATGGCTTCGTAGAGGTCTTCTCCCTCCGCGGCGTAGGCCAGCCTCAGCCATTCCAGCGCGGTGCGGGCGCGGATGCCGAGCGCCGAAGCCACCGTCACGCGTTCGCGGTCCAGCACCTCCAACATGCGCGCCACCGAGGGCGTCACGCCGTCAATGTAGAACTGATAATCGCCGTGCGTGGATTCGATCCAGCCGGCGTTCAACAGCGTCAACGCGGGGTGGAAGATGGCGCCCATATTGTTGAGGCCGGTGTTGAGCACATCCACCCCGTCAATGAACTGGGGATAGGCTTCGTGGATGACTTCCAAAACCTGAGCGGTGCGGCTGGCGGGGAGCGCGGCGAGCGGCACGGCCTCCTTGATGCGGAAAATACGCGCCTGCGCGGGACCGTCGGAGCGGGAGGCGTAGATGAAGGTCTCCGCCTCGGCCACGGTGACGTCGGCCGCGCAGCCGCGGTCGCGTATCACTTTGACGAATTCGAGCGCGCCGCAGGTGCGGCCCGGGTGCAGGATGACGACCTGTCCGTCCTTCAAATGCGGCGCGGCCGCCGCGGCGATGTCCGCGTGGGCGGAGGAGGGCAGCGCCACTTGGATTACCTCGGCCTGCTCCAGCGCCTCGCCGATATCGGACGTGACCTTGGCGAGTTTGGCGAAGCCGCGCGGCCCGCTTTCATCCTGGCTGTCCAGTTCGATGCCGCCGCGCTTTTTGATGATCTCCACGTGCGAGGCGGTGCGGTTGAATAGCGTGACGGAGAATCCCATCAACGCCAGATGCGCGGCCATGGCTTTTCCGCCGTGGCCCGCGCCGATGACAGTGTGTTTGCGAGTCATGTAAGTCTCCTTCGGGTCTTCAACTCCGAAAGTAGAACTTTCGGATTCCTGTGACGACGATGACGATCATATTAATTTCGCGATCCGTTCGCGCTCCGAAATGGGATTCCCCGTCCCGTCCACGCTGACGCAGGCGCCGTCCACGATGCGCGTGCGGACTTCCCCGCGCCCGAATTTGTTGTTGACGAGCTGTGGCGCGTCGAGGATTCCCGATGTGACCGCGCGGGCGAGGGTCGCGGCGTCCGTGAACGGGTCGGCCGCGTCGGGTCCCGCGAGGGCGCGGATGGCGTCGAGGATGGCGTTCGTCTCGGAGGCGAGTTCGGCGCGGCGTCGGGCGACGATCGGGTCGGTCGTCGGATCGGGCGCGCCCAGCGCGTTTTCGATGGCGCGGCGCGCGACGCGGCTGGCGACGATCACATCGTCCGCGGTCGCGGCGTGATGCGCCTCGGTGTGACCGACGATGTGGTAAATGTGCGGACGCAGCGACATCTGCAGGTAGGTGGAAGCGGCCAGATGGCCGCGCGCCGCTTCGGGGTCGAGGGGATGCGAAAGCAGTCCGATGCGGGTTTGCTTCCAGATGCGGAAGCCGTTTTCTCCTCTCCCTCTGGGAGAGGGGGCGGGGGTGAGGGCCAGGGGGGTGATGAGATCCAGCGCCGTCAGCATTTTCGCCAGATCCATTTTGTCGCTGAGACCGGGCGGGCTGTTGAACATCATCTGCGCGATGTAATCCTGCACGCCAAAGGCGCGCGCGTTGTACGCGGAGAGGAACGCCGCGGCGACGAAGACCGCGTCGGAGGCGTCGCGCATGCCCCAGTGATGCGGCTCGTTGAGCTCGGCGGGGATGCCGCGCGCGCCGTACCACTGCATGACCTGCTGGTGTTCGCGGATCGAGCCTTCCAGGTCCCAGGGGCCGCGCCCGTCCATCTGGTTGAACCAGAAGAGCGGGATGGCGCACCAGGCGATGTGGATCGTGTCGGCGTACATTTCGGCCAGGCGGATGAAATCGTCCGTGCCGGAGTAGGCGCGCAGGAGCGGGAAGTTGCCGCGGCGGCTGGCCGCGTACAGCGCGCGGTAGTCCGCCTCGGAGCGGACGGGGACGCCGCCCGCGCCTTTTCTGCGCGGGTCCTGCCTTTCGGGATGGTAGAAGTTTTCCTGCGCGTCCTGGTCTATGCCGAGCGAGATCACGTCGAGGGCCTGCGCCTCGGCGATCTTTTCAATACCCGCCAGCGTGTCCTCCATTGTGGGTAAACCAAAGTGATGCCGCAGGATCGGGTACGGCGATTTCCAGCGGATGCGTTCGATCGCGGTCTGCGGAAATTGTTGACTTGATTCCCCCGCGATGTTCTGACCTTTGAGATAGCCGAGGACGGCCTCGACCGGTTCGCTGCCGTCGAAGACGCGCTCGAAGAACTGCAACGCCTTCGCCCGTTCGGCGACCGGCGGCGTGCCTCCAAAGGCAAAGCGGACTCCGCTCTCGCGCAGTTCATCCGCGGCTTCGGCGAATTCTCCCAGCAGGCGTTCGCCGGTCTCCGGCGTCAGGCGGTACGACACGCCGACCAGGTCCGCGTCCTCGCGCCGCGCGGCGGCCAGGACGTCTTCCGTCGCGACCGCCGGGCCGAGGAACACGGTCCGCCATCCGGCCGCTTCCGCCAAACGGAGGAAGTTCATCACTCCCGCCACATGCACGCACTCTCCCAACGCGGCCGCGACGACAGTTCTCCTGGCGTTCGTCATGGGGATTACCTCCTTTCGTTGGAGAGCGCCTGAAAAACCGTTTTGGCGCGTACTCTGCGCCCAAGTCTTCAGACACTTTCTTAAAGAATGGTTTGCTCTGTTCGTCTCCGTATTGAAAATGAAGATGTAGAGACAATCGCTACTTATGGCGGACGCACGCTGGAATTTCGTCGAGCCGCCATATATGGGACGAAAAAAATTGTAACATGAAAAAAAGCGACTCCGTTCGGAATCGCCAAAATTGGGAAAATTTTAAGTTTTACAGGGCGCTTTCCGTTTTGCGGCGCAGGCGGAACGCCTCTGTCAGAACCTGCCGCGCAGTTTGCCGGCGCGGGGCGTGGAATTCGCGGCCGGGGATTTTATTCCGACGAAGCCTGCTGGCTGACCTCGCATGGACGCGGGTCCGTCACCGTGACAGATTTGCCGTTGGGGAAGACGACCTCCGTCGAGTCCGCGCCGCGCTTCACGGTGAGGCCGCGGTAGCGGATCGTCACCGGCCACGGGAAGGGGTTCCGCCCTTCGAGCCGGACGCGCGTGGCGGAGAGGATCGTCACGCCCAGGGTTTGCAGGAAGAGTCCGAGCGGCGCGAGGCCGGTCAACGCGTGACGCTCGCCGAGGGGAGCGCCCGTCTGCGCGTGGTGACGCTGGTGGAAGGCGCGCGTCTCTTTAAGGTTCTTCACGACCGCGGCCATGATGTGTTCCACGAGGCGCGCGGCCTCGACGCGGAATCCGTAGGCGAGCAATCCCTCGCCGACGAGGTGGTTGAAGGGCAGGTGAACGCTGGAGGAAACCGAGTCCGCCGCGGGGTCGGAGGGAGAGGCGAGGGCGGGGAGGCCGAACGGCCGGTCGAAGCGCGCAGCGTCCAGCAGGGCGCGTCCGATCATCGTCTGGGCGCGCTGCTGGTCGGGCAGTCCCGCCCAGAGTGGGAGGAGGAGCGTCTGGTCCTGCGCGGTCAGGTCAACGGACTTGACGATGACTTTGTCTTTCGCGCTGAGGCCGAGGACTTCCACGCGGCCGAGGCGGGTGAAGACGGTTCGGCTGGCCGCGACCAGGCCGCCGCTTCGCCATTGGAACGCTTCGGGCGCGATGATCTCGACGGGCGGCTTGGTGGCGAACTCGGCGAGCCGGGCGGCCGGACGTTTGGCCGCGGGGTTGTCAGTCTGCGCTTCGATCAGCAGGCGGACGGGCTGCTCGAAGACGGCCTTCGGTTTGAGCGGTTTTCCGCCCGGGCCGCTGGCGATGACCGCGCCCGCCGGGCTGAGATGGGTGGCGAGGTCGCGGTAACGGTAGAGGGCGGCGCGTTCGTCCCAGCCCGCGGCGACGATCTCGTCGAGACGTTCGGCCTGGCGCTTGACCAGCGCGACTTCGTGGACGCGCCCGAGTCTTTCAGCCATCAGAATGAGACAGGCGGCTTCGCGCGCCAGCATGGCGTAGAGGCCGGGGTTTTCCACCGTGTTGATGTCCACGCCCTGCGAGGCGGGATTCCAAATGTCGAAGAGGGGATTCTCGTCCCAGCCCGTTTGGAGGAGGTGGTCCCATTCGGGCAGACCGTCGCGGTCGCGGTCGTGCGCGGGCGAGAACCAGTTCCAGAAGAATTTCAGCAGGGGCGGAAAGACTTCGGCGAGGAAGGCCTCGTCGTTCGTGGACTGGCCGACCTGCCACGCCAGCGAGGCGAGCAGCGGCGCGGACAGCATCTTCGCGCGCTGACCTGCGAGGCCGGGGCGCGCGTCAACGAAGCCGTCTTCGGCCTGCGTGGAGAGGAAGTTGCGGAGCAGGCCTTTCGCGAACTGCGGCGCGCCGGGCAGGAGACTGGCGAGGTAGTACGCCTCGAGCGGACTCTGTCCCGACCAGCCGAGGGGATAGTCGCTCCCGTCGCCTTTGGGCGAGAAGCCGCGATCGGGCGCGCGGGCGAGGACGAAAGACGGGCAGGGGAGCGTCTCTCCGGCCGGGAGGAAGGAACGCAGCGCGGCGGTCTGCGCGAGGGCAAAGGCCGCGTCCCAATCGGGGTTGCCGGTTTCGATGTCCACCATCTGCGAGTCGGCGGTCATTTCGATGCGGGCGGTTTCGGCCTCCCAATGACGCGCCACAGTTTTGCGCGCCAGTTCGAAGGACGGCCCGGAGGCGGTCAACGCGGCCAGCGCCCAGGAGACCTGGCGCGGGGCGGAGGGCTTGAGGTCGAGTTCCACCGTCAGCGCGGGATAGGGCGCGGAGATGGCGGCCGGTCCGCCCGTCATGTAGAGAAGCGGGGCGAGTCCGCCCGTCGTCCCGGTGATGACGTGCACCATCTGCGATTGCGCGGCGAAGAAGGCTTGTCCGTCGAGCGGGGCGAGGACGGCGCACAGTTCGAGGTTGACTTTGCGCGGTTTCGCGCCGCGCTGGACGAGGGTGTAGCGTCCCGCGACGACCTGCGAGCCAGCCGCCCAAAACTCGGCGGTCACGTCGAGATCGGTCAGCGGGGAGAATTCGAGTTCGAGGAAGTTGGGGCGGAATTTTTTCAGGCGCGGCGCGCGGGGAAATTGCGCCGGGTCGGCCGCGGCGACGCGGCCCTCGCGGAAGCGGGGGAAGACGCGCATCGAGCGGGCGCGCAGGCCGAAGGTGGTGTGCAGCGAGAGGGCGCGCGGCTCGCCCGAAGCGAAGTCGAGTTCCCAAACGTGGTCGTTGAGATAGTCCGCGCCGCCGAAGCGAAAGTCCGCCGCGAGGGTTAGATGGAGTGGATCGCCGAGGGCGAGGTTCCAGTCGCGCATGGGTGTATTTTAGCAGAAGGTATAATTTGGTGGTGTAGTTTGGAAGGTAGTAGACACGCAGACAAAAAATGAGGAGACTATCATGGCAGGCTTATATTTTGAAGAATTTTCCGTCGGACAGAAGATCGCCAGCGTCGGGCGCACCGTGACCGAGGGCGATATTATGACCTTCGCCGGGCTGACGGGCGACTACAACCAGATTCACACCGACGCGGCCTTCGCGGCCGGCACACAGTTCGGCCAGCGCATCGCGCACGGGCTGCTGGGACTGTCCATCGCGGTCGGCCTGCTCATGCGGACGGGCG
>JAANMU010000692.1_pt1 | contig 37850 bp, 31 predicted proteins | sample 7279701 | NCBI WGS metagenome assembly JAANMU01 (sample SAMN14094539, study PRJNA606508) | bioreactor metagenome | isolation source: A lab-scale SPAN reactor treating ammonium-rich wastewater day 57 | place: Ireland: Galway | collected 2017-03-13
CGTGGACGCTCTCGGGAGTCGGACGACACGATTCTTCGCAACGCGCGGGCAAGAACTTAGAAACTCCCATCGGCGGATGCGCCGAGTCGGCAAGGAGGCATGGAAATGGGGTTGGCATCAGCTTTGACCACCGCGTTGACGGGGCTATCCGCCGCCGAAACGCAAATCGACGTGATCGGCAACAATCTCGCCAACGCCCAAACGACTGGGTTTAAACAGTCTCGGCCGAACTTTGTAACGCAATTCTTTCAAACCCAAAGCATCGGGTCCGCGCCCACGGCGGGAAACGGCGGCTCTAACCCGAGGCAAATCGGCCTGGGGGTGGCCGTGGCCGAAATCAGCCCTGACTTTACCCCCGGCACGGTCGAAGCCACGTCGAGTCCTTCGGACTTGGCCATTGAAGGCGATGGTTTCTTCGTCCTCGACGGTGGGCAAGGCGGCCGCCTATACACGCGGAGCGGCGCCTTTGGACTGAATGCCGACCAGCAACTCGTCAACTCAAGCGGGCATCGTGTGTTGGGTTATTCGGTCGACGAGAGCAACCAACTGCAAACCGGCGGTTTAAGCCCAGTGACGATTCCGCTTGGCGCCGCTAGTGTCGCGCAGGCGACGACGCAAGTTACGCTGGAGGGCACACTAACGCCGACCGGAGATGTGGCCGATACCGCCGAGGTCATCGAAACGCTTACCTTGGGCGATGGTTCGATCCCTCCTCCCGACGCCAGCGGCGTCGGCGCTTCGCTCGCGACCGTTCCGCAACCGCTGCTTGCTCCGACCCAAGCCGCCAGCACGACCGTTGCGGGTGGAACGCTCGCCGCTGGGTCCCAGTACGAATATCGGTTTGCGTTTGTCGACGCCGTGGGGACCGAAAGCGCGCCCTCGGCCGCATTGGAAGCCGTGGTGGGACAAGTCGCCGCAGGACAGAATGCGATTACCTTGTCCGACTTGCCCGTTCCCTCGGGGAATCCCCCCGATTACTCGCGGATCAACGTCTACCGGCGACAGGTCGGCGCCGACGCGGATACCCCGGCCGGTCAGTTCCGCCTGGTCGGCGCTAATGTGGCTGCCGGCGGGGTCTACACCGACAATGGCTCGACGGACATCGCCGCCGCTACGACGCTGGATACGGGCACGCTCAACGGCTCCTATACGTACATGCTGACGTTTGCCCGCGCCAATGGTGAAGAAACCCGGCCCGCCGCGTTGCCTGGAGGAGCGATCGACGTATCGAATGGTCGCATTCATATTCAGAATCTTCCAGCGCTGCCGCCCGCGGGCGAGAACGCCTCGCCCTACACGCAGGTCCGGCTTTACCGTAACCTGAGCAATAATCCGAATGCGTTCTACTTGGTCGACACGCTTCAACCCGGCGACTCCTACACCGACGGCAAAAGCGACGCCGACATCAGCAACCTGTCAATCTCCGGCAATCAGGCCTTGAATATGGATGGCCCGGGCGTCAACGCGAGTACTCTCTTGACCGATGTGATTCGCCGCGACGGCAACACTTACGAGCATGTGTTTGAGGAAGGCGTGCTGAGTCTGGCCGGTCGCAAGGGCGGCCGTGGCTTGGCTGCTCAAGAACTAGTGATTACTGAATCCTCGACCGTGGGAGATTTGCTGGCATTCATGGAGGACGTCTTGGGAATCCAACCCAATGACGTTAACGATACCCATCCGATTCCCGCTTCGGAGAACGACATTCCGGGCGAAACGGGATTGTTGGCGCCTGGCGCGTCGCTCCAAGACGGACGCATCCGCCTGGTGTCGAATAATGGGTTGGCCAACGCGCTATCGCTTGAGCCGTCGAGCATGACGCTTGTCAACTCTCAGGGCGAGATCACTTCGCCAGGCTTGGCGTTTAACGTGCTGCAAGAGGCGGAAGGCCAGGGCGCCATTACCGACTTTGTGGCGTACGACTCACTGGGTGTCGCCGTCAACGTGCGGATTACGACCGTGCTGGAGGACCGCACCGATACGGCGACAACGTACCGCTGGTTTGCTGAATCTCCCGATAACGATCCCGCGTCCGGCTCAGAGATCGCCGTCGGCAGCGGATTAGTTACGTTCGACGGCAATGGCAAGTTGGTCTCGGCCACGAATTCGACGGTGGCCATTGACCGGCGCAATATTGCCTCGGCAACGCCGCTTGATTTTCAGTTGGACTTCTCCAAGGTATCGGGGTTGGCCGCGCCCGACGCCAGCCTCGCGGCGACGCGGCAGGACGGCTTCCCCCCCGGCAAACTTGACACGTACACCGTCGGGGAAGATGGCGTGGTGCGCGGCGTATTTAGCAACGGCGCCACTCGCACCCTGGGGCAGGTGGTGCTTGCTCGTTTCGCCAATCCACAAGGTTTAGAGCAGCGCGGCCAAACGACGTTCGCGGAAGGCATCAATTCGGGAATGCCGGTCGTGGCGTCGCCAGGAAGCGAAGGGACAGGCTCGCTCGTTTCTGGAGCCTTGGAGCTATCCAACGCCGATATCGGCGAAAACTTGACGGACTTGGTTCTCGCCGCCACGTACTATCGAGGCAACACGCGCGTCATCACAACGACTCAACAATTACTCGACGAGTTGTTGAACATTCGCAGGTAAACAACTTGATCGACCGCCGTAGTTGCATGGGCGCCTTGGGTAGATCACTCCCGGAAGTGGTCTTCGAGAAGTCTTAGATTCTTTACATTGGCTTTCCAGGCGACATCGAACAGGTCCCCGACGACCGGGAAGACGCCCAGGAGGCAATCGACCGCCAGGTTGGCGTACATCCGCGCCACGACGGGTTTGCGCACCCCAAGCCGGCGGGCTTGCTCGATGAAGTAAATCGAAACGGCCGCCGTCGCCACGTCGCCGACCACGGGCGCCAAGCCCGCAATGCCGTCCAGACCCACCGTGATTCTCGTGCCGGGAATGCGCACAGCCTGATCCATCACGCGAACCAACCGTCGCAGACGCCGCAGCTTTTTCTGCGCGACGGCATTCTCGCTAATGGGAATAATCAGTTCTGGCGGCCGACGTATAGCCGTTGCGCTGGTTCCTGAAGTGGAAGCGTTCATCGTGGACCTTGGTATTCTGTTTCATTGACTTGAGCGTTGCCACGCGCCTGCAATTCTTGAGAGGCAATTTGCGCGCCAAACTATTTAGCGCCTTTCTGGTTGCACCGGACCGGCGGTACCTTCTATGTTGAGTGGGGCAAGCCGCGGCGCCTGCCGCTGCGTGTTCGCAAATGTTGCCATGGAAGATGTGTTTCCGGCCCTGGCGCGAAGGAGTGACGCCCCCGACCACCCCCCGCGCCGGCCAGCGAGAGGAATTCTGTTCATGGGGTTTCGGTGCGCTCACTTTAGGAATCAACAGTTCGCGAAGTTTGCTTTGTCCGTCCCGGCGGCGCTGCTCGTATTGGCCGCCTCCTGCGTTCGCGCCGATCTTGCCGATGCGCAAAAGCTGTTCCAGTCGGGCGAATACCGCGAATGTAGTCGCACGGCGCAGGCGGCGATCGACGCAGGTGAATGGCTAGAAGCGTGGCGATTGTTGAAAATCGACGCTGACTTGGCGTGCGGCGAGTACCCGTCCGCGTTGAAAACATTGCAGGATGCGCTCCCACGTTATCCTTCCAGCGTTGTGTTGCGGTTTGCCGGCCGCCGCGTCATGCAACTGAACAATCGGCCGGAAGAAGCGGACCAGTTAATCTCCGAGATTGAAACCCTAGTCAATCAAGCAGCTTGGCGGTTCAGCGATCCAGCGGGCCTCGTGGTGCTAGGCCGGGTGCTGCTCATGCGCGGGGAAGACCCCCGTCGCGTACTGGAAGGATTTTATGACCGCGCCAGAAAGGCCCAGCCCAACTATCTCGAAGCCTATCTTGCCACGGCCGACCTGGCGCTTGCCAAACACGATTTCGCGCTCGCAGCCGAGGGGTTGGAGAACGCACGGAAACTTGCACCCAGTTCCGCGGACATCTATTCCCGATTGGCGCAAGCCTACGCACCATCGGACCACGCGAAGGCAACTGAGTTTCTGGAAAAGGCGCTAGCACTCAACCCGCGGCACGTGGAGTCGCTATTGATTCAGGCCGAGAACCACATCGACGCCGAACAGTACGACGAGGCCAAGGCGATTCTCGATCAAGTGCTGAACGTCAACTTGCGCGAACCACGCGCTTGGGCGTATCTTGCCGTACTGGCTCATTTGGAGGGCGACGCGACCGGCGAGCGGCTATGGCGCTCAGCAGCGTTGAGTGTTTGGAGAACGAACCCAGAGGTCGATCACTTGATCGGACGCAAGCTCTCGCAAAAGTATCGCTTTGCCGAAGGCGCCGCGGCTCAGCGTCGCGCCTTGACTGTGGACCCAAAGTATCTTCCCGCAAAGGCGCAACTGAGCCAGGATTTGCTGCGACTGGGTGAGGAAGAAGAAGGTTGGCGTCTTGCGAACGAAGTTTATGACCGCGACGGCTATGACGTGCTCGCGTATAACTTGATGACGTTGCGTGACCGGCTGCAAAACTTTCGCACCCTGGAAGCGGTCGACCAAGACGGCGGCGGCCTGATCGTGCGCATGAACGCTCGCGAGGCCGAAATCTATGGCCAACGCGTGATCGAACTGCTCCAGAAAGCCCGCGCCTCGCTCGGTACAAAGTACGATGTGCGACTGGAAAAACCGACCGTGGTCGAAATTTTCGATCAGCAAAAGGACTTCGCCATTCGGACCTTTGGGTTGCCCGGCGGCGCCGGGTTTCTGGGAGTGTGTTTTGGCAGCGTCATCACCGCGAACAGTCCGGCGGCCCTGTCCGGAAATCTCTCGAACTGGGAAGCCACGCTTTGGCATGAGTTCTGCCACGTCGTCACGCTTCAGAAGACCAAAAACAAGATGCCGCGATGGCTAAGTGAAGGCATCTCGGTTTACGAAGAACGGCAAGCAAACGTGGCCTGGGGTCAGACGATGACGCCCCAGTATCGGCAAATGATTCTCAATGGCGACCTTACGCCCGTGAGCGAACTTAGCGGTGCGTTTCTATCGCCCCCCAGCGGACTTCACTTGCAATTCGCCTACTACGAGTCGTCGTTGGTGGTTGAGTATCTGATAGAGAAATACGGGATGGATACACTGCTTCGTATTTTGACGGACTTGGGCGTCGGAATGACGATCAACGAATCGCTCCAGCGGTACGCGGGTTCGCTCACGGCGCTGGATGTGGAATTTGCAGCGTATGCTCGGCAAAAGGCCGAAGCATTGGCGTCCGAGGCTGACTGGGGTGATCCGGACTTGGCGCCTTCGGCCGACTTGGCTGCATGGGAACAGTGGAGCCGCGACCACCCGCACAGCATCTCCGCCTTACGAACGGTCGCCAAGAAGCTAATCGAGGCGGAACGGTTCGAAGACGCAAAAACTCCCCTCAAGCAATTGCGAACGCTGTACCCGGACGACGGCGGTGCGGACAACGCGGAGCAACTTCTCGCGCGGGTCCATCGTGAACTGGGTGAAACGGCCGAAGAACGACAATCGCTGGAGTCCTGGGCCGCGCGCGACGCCGAAGCGATCGGGGCTTACGTTCGCCTGATGGAGTTGGCCGCTGCCGAGGAAGATTGGCCCGCGGTGCGCACAAGCGCCGAGCGCATGTTGGCGGTTAATCCTCTCCTTATCGCTCCCCACGAGTATTTGGCGAAAGCCGCCGAAGCAACGAATGATTCCTCGGCCGCCCGCGCTGCGTATCGCGCCCTGTTGGCGTTAGACCCGCTCGACCCCGCCGCAGTACATTACCAACTGGCTCGACTCTTTTTTCAAGAAGGAGAAACCGCCGAGGCGAAACGTCATGTCCTGCAAAGTCTCGAAGAAGCGCCGCGGTTTCGCGCTGCGCATCGATTGTTGCTGGAGATGGTAAACCGAGAGTCGCCCCAATGACCGGCGCGCCGCGGACATGATTCGCTCCGAAAGGCTTGTCCCGTCACGACGGTTGCAGGAGTTTTCACTGTGGGAAAAACGTCGATTGTCTTGTTCGTATTATTTCCGGTGGTGCTGATCACCTTGGGCGAATCCAGTGCGCAACGCTGGCGGCGGCAACGGCAAGAGTGGTTTGATCCCGCGGACCGCCGTGGTGTTCCCACTTGGGAACAGGACGAGCATTTCGGAAAGGATGTGTTTACCTTTGTGCGCATTCGCTACGACTCGGGTTGGGGTCGCGGTTGGGGCGGGGGAGGTTGGGCGACGGACTTTCCGGACAGTGACTTGAACTTCCCTTATCGACTGCAACAACTCACCTCGATGCGAGTCGATCCCAATTACAAGGTCGTCGAGTTGACTGATCCCGACCTGTTCCAATACCCGTTTGTCTACCTCATTGAACCAGGACGCATGACCTTAAGCGAACCAGAAGTCCGGGGACTGCGGCGGTACCTGCTCAACGGCGGCTTTATGATGGTGGATGACTTTTGGGGCGAGGACGAATGGGGCAACCTTCATGCCGAATTGAAGCGAGTCTTTCCGGACCGCGAACCGCAAGAATTACCGTTGGAGCATCCGATTTTCCACTGCGTGTACGATTTGAAGGAGAAGCCTCAGGTTCCTAGCATTCATACCTGGCTTAGTTCGGGCATGACCTATGAGCGATGGGACGCACAATCGCCGCACTACCGGGGGCTGTTCGATGACAACGGCCGCATGATGGCGATCATCTGCCACAACACCGATCTGGGCGACGGCTGGGAGCGAGAAGGCGAGAATGAAGAATATTTCCGTGAATTCTCGGAGAAGAAAGCCTATCCCATGGGTATCAACATCGTCGTTTACGCGATGACCCATTGATGTTCGGCGCCAATCAACGCCTCGCCTCCGATAAACTACATCCCGTTCCCATTGCAACATTCAACCATCGTGAACACCTCCTTGGACGCTTATGAACTGGAGCAAAGCTCGGTTCGCCGCTTGCGCGAAAGCCGCGACCGCATTGATCACGAACTATCGAAGGCCATTGTCGGTCAGAAGGAAGCGATCGAGCAAATACTGATCAGTCTCTTCGCGGGAGGTCACTGCCTGATTACCGGCGCTCCTGGCTTGGCGAAGACATTGCTTGTACGGTCGATCGCGCAGATTTTTCACCTCAAGTTCCAGCGTATCCAATTCACCCCGGATCTCATGCCCGCCGACATCACGGGTATGGAAATTTTGGAAGACACGGGAGAAGGTCGGCGCCGGATGCAGTTTGTCAGGGGACCGATTTTCGCCCAGGTGATTCTGGCCGACGAGATCAATCGAACACCGCCCAAGACGCAAGCCGCGTTGCTGGAGGCGATGCAGGAACATCAGGTGACTGCCGCTGGAATTCGGCATCCGCTGGATGAGCCGTTCTTCGTGTTGGCCACGCAGAATCCGATCGAGATGGAAGGCACCTACCCGTTGCCCGAGGCCCAACTCGACCGATTCATGTTCAATGTCGTGATTGATTATCTTCCCGAGAATGACGAGGTGGAGGTCGTGCTGCGCACCACCGCGGCGGCGCCGCCGCCGATTGAGCCACTTTTTTCCGGCGACGACGTGCTGCATTTCCACGAAGTGGTGCGTAAGGTTCCCGTGGCTGAGGATGTCGTGCGGTACGCCGTCCGTTTGGCGTCGGCCAGCCGGCCGCATCGTCCTGAATCGCCCGACTTTGTGAATCACTGGGTCAGTTGGGGCGCGGGGCTGCGGGCGGCGCAGTTCTTGGTGCTAGGTGCCAAGGCGCGTGCGATCCTATCGGGACGGGCGCATGTCACGCCGCAAGACATCCAGGCGCTGGCCCACCCCGTGCTACGTCACCGCGTGCTGGTTAACTACCGCGCCGAGGCCGAAGGCGCCACGGTCGAAAACGTCATCGCGCGGTTGTTGGAGCACGTCAAGCCAACCTAACGGGGAGCGGCGAACCATGACCTACGGTCAAGCTCGATGGGTCGTTCGTGGCATGCGGTGATCGCTTGCTTAGAAGTGGCGGCTCCACGTCGGAGAATCCATGGTTTATGGCGAACTTCATTGATCCCGCCGCGTTAATGCGCATCAAGAACTTGGAGTTGCGGGCCAAGATCGTCGTCGAGGGCTTTCTAAGCGGCATGCACCGCAGCCCGTACCACGGCTTCTCGGTCGAATTTAGCGAATACCGTCCTTACACCGCGGGCGACGACCCACGCTACCTTGATTGGAAGCTCTACGCCCGCACGGATCGGTGCTTTATCAAACGGTTCGAGGACGAAACGAACCTGCGCTGCTACCTGGTCGCCGATCGCAGCCGCTCGATGACCTACGGCACGCGCGGTTACAGCAAGGCCGAGTACGCATCGTCGCTCGTGGCGACGCTGGCCTACTTTCTCGCCCAACAACGCGACGCGGTCGGTTTGTTGACGTTTGCCGAGCAGGTGATTGAACTCATTCCCGCGCGTTATCGCCCTGGCCAACTGCACCGACTGATGACCGCCCTGGAGCGCGAGCCTTCGGGCAATGCGACGGATCTTGCGGCTCCGTTGGAGCGCATCGCGCAGCGCGTTCCCAAGCGAGGCGTCATCGTCTTGCTTTCGGATCTGCTAGCGCCGTTGGAAGCGTTGGAGACGAACCTCGGTTACCTGCGATCGCGGGGGCACGAAGTAATCCTATTCCGCATCCTTGATCCCGCCGAGGTGGAGTTTTCACTTTCCACTCCCGCGATGGTTCACGACTTGGAATCAGGAAGAGATGTATACATTGATCCAGAAGCGACGCGGCAAGAGTATCTACGCCGCTTCGGCGAGCATGCGGCCGCCCTGGAGTCGTTGTGCGCGAATCTAGGCATTGATTTTTATCCACTGACGACGGACCGACCGCTGGAGCTTGCGCTGTTCGATTACCTTCGCTTCCGCCAGCGCCGAGGTCGGCAGGTGCTGCGTAGCGGCAGGATGAACCCGCGAGCGCAGCCATAGCGGCTTGAGAACACCGAGCACGAATACGCGCGGTGGATCATCGATAGGTACGGGAATTCATGGATTTTCTCACGAAGTTATACCTTGCCGGGCTGGCGGCGTTGGCGTTGCCGGTGATGTTTCACCTGCTCCGGCGCACCCCGCGCCGGCAGATTCCCTTCAGCTCTCTCATGTTCCTGACGCCGTCGCCGCCGCGCATAACGCGCCGCAACCGGCTGGACCAGTTGTTGCTGCTCTTGCTCCGTGCACTGGCATTGGCGCTGCTGGTGTTGGCTTTTGCTCGACCGTATTTTCGCGAGGACGCGCAACAATTCGCCGACGAGTCGGTTGGCCAGCGTATGGCGGTCATTGTGGACGTTAGCGCTAGCATGCGTCGCGGCGACCTATGGCCGCAAGCACAACAGCAGGTCGCTACGTTGTTCGCGGAATCCCGGCCCACGGATCAGCTCGGGCTTTTCCTCTTCGACCGCGAAGTAAAAACGTTGATCGATTTCACCGATCCGGTTGCTGCACACCCGCAGCGCCGCGCGGCGTTGGCGAAAAGGCGCATGGGGGAGCAATCTCCAACCTGGGCGGCCAGCGACCTGGGAAACGCATTGGCGACAATTGCCGATCGGCTCGACGCGATTGATCAGGGAAAGGCGGAAGACGCTCGGGCGTCGCGGATCGTGTTGATTAGCGACTTACAACAAGGGGCGAGCATCCACGCGCTCCGGGCCTATGAGTGGCCCGCGACCGTCCAGTTGGAGACGCGCCTTGTGGCGCCCGATGACCCCACCAACGCGGGCTTGCATCTTGTCGCCGGTGACGCGGAATACGCCGAAACTCTCACAAAGGCAAAGGGCGCTCGTGCCTCAAACGCGCGGGATGACGCCGATCCGAGCCGAACGCACCGAGTCCGCGTTGTCAACGCGGCGGACTCTCGTGCGGAACAGTTTCAACTTGTTTGGCTGGCTGCGAACGGTCAAACGCTTGGCGCGCCGCTCTCGGTGTACGTGCCGCCTGGGCATGGGCGGATCGTTCGCGTTCGGCGTCCCACCGCGTCGGGCGACATGCGTCTCGTCTTGCGCGGCGACGCGCACGCGTTTGACAATACGTTGTTCATCGCTCCCAACCAGCGCGAAACTATCACGGTCGCGTACTTAGGCGCCGAGGCGCCCGACGATCCCCAAGGTTCTCGCTACTACCTTGAGCGCGTGTTTTCCGGTAGCACAAGCCGTCGCGTCTTGGTGACCGTTCCCGCGGTGCATGAACCACTGATCGCACCCGATGCGGCGCCTCCGCGGATGGCAATCGTCGTTGGCGACCCAGGCGAACAACGGCGCGCGGAGCTACAACGCTACCTGGCAGGTGGTGGATGCGTCCTGTATGCGGTTATCGCGGCGGACGACACGACCCCTTTGTCGCTCCTGGACGAATCGAACTGGTCTATGGAAGAGGCCGAGGTCTCGGATTATGCACTATTGGGTGTGATGGACTTCTCGCATGCTCTGTTGGCGCCTTTTGCGGATCCTCGATATAGCGATTTCACGCGAGTCCACTTTTGGCGTTATCGGCGGCTGATGGGCCTCGATCCACAAGCCATTCGGGAACAAGATCGTTCGCGCGTCCTGGCCTGGTTCGACAATGGCGACGCGGCTTTATTGGAGCGGACGGTGGGGCGCGGCCAATTTTATCTTCTGATGACAAGCTGGCGGCCCGGCGACAGCCAACTCGCTCGATCGTCCAAGTTTGTGCCCTTGTTATGGGGCATGTTAGACATTGAGCCGCAAACCGCAGTAGGGATCAGCCACGTTGGGGAACCCTTGCGACTCCCCGCGAGCGTGAACGACGCCGTTACCGTGGAAGCGCCCGACGGTTCCCGAGCCGCGCTCCTCCCAGGCGCCCTGGAGTTTCACGGCGCGCACCAACCAGGGATATATACACTGGGTGAACGCCGGTTTGTGGTCCAGGTGGAGCCGGCAGAAAGCGACACCACGCCGCGACATGTCGAAGAATTGGAAGCCTTGGGGGTCCGCCTTACTGGCGTTGCCGAACGAGAGGTCGAAGATCGCCGCCAACGTCACTTGCGCGACGTTGAGTTGGAAGGCCGCCAGAAAATCTGGCGGTGGCTGCTCGCGGCGGTACTGGTCGTGCTGACGGTCGAAACGTGGGTGGCGGGGCGGCAAAACGGCGCCACGCAAAAATGAACGTCACACGGGAATCGACCGAAGCGCTTCCATTAACTCCTCGACACAATGCTCCAGTTCGGCGGCTTCGGCCGATGCGGCTTGAAGCCTTCCCGCCGCGGCTGATCTCTCGATCGATCGGGCAGTGACGACGGTCAATTCAGCGCCGAAGTTCGACGCCAGGCCTTTGAGGCTATGCGCCGCGCGTTGCACTTCCTCGGCTTGGCCGTCGCGCAATCCGACCCGTATGCGCTCCAGCAATTCCGGGGCGTCTTCCAGGAAAAAATTGGCCATGTCCACTAACAGATTTCGATTGCCATCCATGCGCTCTAGCGCTCCCTCGAAGTCGATGACGTTGGAAAGCCCTCGCGATGCGCCGGGTGGCGCCCGGAATCCGTCCTTCACGTTCTCCTTGGCGTCACGCTTCGCAATTAATGCTGGGCGAGGTACGTGATTCAATGGGGTGCTGTCTTCTCGCCGTAGCGCCCCTCGGCTCATGGCGTAGCTCTCAATCAATTGAATCAATTGCGACGCCTCGACCGGCTTTGAGAGGTACGCGTCCATTCCCGCCGCAAGGCAACGCTCCTCAAAACCTCGCGTGGCATGGGCGGTCATCGCGACAATGGGCACGTCGGGGGAAGTGCGATCTTGCGACGTCGAAGGCTCCATATTGCGAATCGCGGCCGTGGCCTGAAACCCGTCCATGGTCGGCATTTGCACGTCCATCACAATCACGTCAAAGGCATGGCGGTGGCACAATTCGATCGCTTCGCGGCCATTATCGGCCGCGATGACGCTATGCCCCCGTTTTTCCAAGATCTTGGACATTACCTTCTGATTTGCGGGCGTGTCCTCGACCACAAGAACGTTGGCCGAGACATCGGATACGTTTTGATTGGCGGCCATTGGCTCCTCTTCTCGCTGACTACGAATGCCAGCATACGCGGCGAGCAAGGCGGCTGCCAACTCGTTTTGTGCTACGGGCTTCTCCAAGCACGTGAGGTCAAGGTCGGAACAGCGATGCGCAAACTCTCGTTGATCCGCGGACGACAGCATCAGCACCGTCGAAGTGGGCAGGTGCGGATCGCCTTGAATGGCCCTCGCCAATTCAAATCCGTCGACGCCCGGCATCAGCGCGTCCAGCAGCACGAGGGGAAAACGACGCCCTTGGTCGCCGTGACGCAATTGCGAGAGCGCCTGTTCGGCGCTGCCCGCCAAGGTTGGCCGCATCCGCCAGTGGCGGAGCGTGTCGCGTAGAATGCGCCGGTTCGCCGCGTTGTCGTCGACGATCAATACGGGTACTCCGCGCAATGGCGCAAGGTCGAGCGCAATCGCCGCGCCGCGTTGATCTTCGCTTGCCAACTCAAACCAAGCCGTAAAGAAGAACCTGCTCCCTTCGCCCACGTTACTCTCGACCCAGATCCGTCCGTTCATCGCGGCGATCAACTGAGACGCGATGGCTAATCCGAGCCCGATCCCATCGTACTGCCGCGTGCTCGACGCGTCGGCCTGGGTGAAGGGTGCAAAAATGCGTTGCTGGTCAGCGGGCGATATTCCAATGCCGGTATCGGTCACGCGGAACAAGAGGCACACTTTTTTGGGTGTGAGCGAATGAATTTCCACATCGACGATGACCTCGCCCTGGTCCGTAAACTTGAGCGCGTTGCCAACCAGGTTGGCCACGACCTGCTCCAACCGCGTGGCGTCCCCGACGAGATAATCGGGCGCCTCGGGATGCACGTTGAGCGCTAACTCCAATCCCTTATCGTGGGCGCGCAATGACAACGTCTTCTTGACCTCGTCCAGTGCGTCGCGGAGGCGGAAGGGAGCGTTTTCTAGTTCAAATCGACCGACTTCGATCTTCGAGAAATCCAGCAGGTCGTTCAGTAAACGCAAAAGCATGGACGCCGACTCGCGCGCGACCGTCAAGTTCTCGCGCACGTCGTCGGACAACGACTCCTGCAAGCACAGGTCCGTCATTCCAATCACCGCATTGAGCGGCGTGCGTAGCTCGTGGCTGACATTCGCCAGGAAGTCACTCTTGGCGCGGCTGGCGCTTTGGGCTTCGGCAATCGCGCGCCGTAGCCCGGTCTGTGCATCCAACAAGGCGTCTTTGGTGCGCGTCAGCTCCTCGACATGGCGCTGCGAGTCGCGATAGGCGAGGGCCGCGCTATCACTCAAGGCTTGCGCACGACGCCGCGCGTCATGCATCGCGCCCGCCAAGACACTAATAAGCACACCCTCTAACAGGAACATGGTCATTCGCACAAAACCCACGTTCCCCTTCAGAAACATGTTGTATTCAGGGAGGACAAAGAATGAACTGGTAAGCAGGCCTACCAACCCCACGCAGAACAAGCCCGGCCAAACACCTCCATACCACGCCGTGAACACAACCGGGGCGGCGCAAAACAAAAAAGGGCTAAGCTCCTGTTCAACGAATGGATCGATCAGCTCCTTCAGCGCAATGGCCAAGAGCACCGACACGATCGCTACCGAGTACGGAGCGAGCCATTGGATTAACTTTTTCCAGCCCATCGGGCCGTTCCGGGAGAGTCAAGGTGGGGTGTTGTGGATGACCTCAGGCAGGTCATTTTGGAGCAGGCGTGCTCCCGAACTTCAGCCCCGATTGTGGCAAAGTCGGGGAATGTGGGACAAAACGCAAGCTCCAGCTTGACAAAATTTTCCGCCGCTTTTTCAGAGTGTCGTTGGTTCCTTCTAACCTGGCGCAGCAATTGCTGCGAGAAAGAGAGGCGCCGTTAACGCTCCGCCCCGCGTGACGGTTTACTGCATTTTTCGAGCCGAATCGCCAAAACTTGTTAATCGAGGTTGGTCATAGGCTTAACTGTTGCGGAGTCTAACATGCCATACTGGACCTTGGTTTTCTTGCTACTCACCATTGTCGCGGCCGCATTCGGATTCACTGGACTTGCCGGAACCGCAACATGGACGGCGCAAGTCCTGTTCGCCATTTTTTTGTCGCTATTTGCGTTGAGCCTACTCGTGGTAATGACGCGCGGTAAGAGAGCGGCAAACAATTCGCATTTTTCGGCGAAAGGCAAATGAGCGAATTGACTGAGTCGCTTCCTGGCAGGATGTCGGATCAAACCGATTGCTCGCCGCTTGTTCTCCGTGGCGATGCCCGCCGTACTCCTGGCGCTTGGATTATTCTCCGTACGCAGGTTGGCGAACGAACGGCAAATCGCCATTGGGAATGCATCGAAGAAACTATCGCCAAGGCGGAGCGACTCGGTGACCAATTTTCGCGCCAAGGCCGATGGGCGTCCCAATTTGGCCAAGGAAGTTTGGTCATCAATTAAGGAACGCCCGCAAAACATACTTACGCTCAATACGGACCCGGTTGGTTGTCTCGTCGCGCCCACCGAGCACACAATGTCTGTCCGTCTATTGGCGCCCGTGGGACCATGGTCGAACTGATTCTAGTTTTTTTCCTCGTCCTACTATGGATTACCACCCTGCCCGTTTGGCCGTATAGTCGCTCGTGGGGCCGAGAGTTTTCGCGCGGGGTGGCGCTCGTGCTGCTCATCACGCTGGTTCTTGCAATATTTCGGTGGCTGCGCTAATCGCAACTGAGAGCAATCCGCGCGTCGCCGCCCCGGGATTGCTAATGAAAGGGCGTCCGTTGTTACTACCCCAGCAACCCGAAGGGATTCTCGGTGTCAGACCATGTTCTGACTCGTGATCGCCGGTGACGCGTGCTATACTACTTTACTTCCCCTAATGTTCCCGCCGGATTACCTTGGTAATTCCATTCTTCCCCCCGAATCCATCATGAAATTACTTCAATTCGTGTCGGTCGCATTGCTCTTGGTGACGGCCACCGCTTGCGCTCAGGAAACGTTGCCTTCGCAGTTAATAACGACGAAAGACAAGGCCAGTTATAGCGTAGGGGTGAACATCGCCCAGGAGCTTCAACAGGCTGGCTTTGATATGGCACTCGTCATCAAGGGCCTGCAAGACGCGATGGCCAAACGGGCCCCGCTGCTCAATGACGAACAACGCCGCGAGGCGATCTTCGCCTACAACCAGGAACAAGGACAGATGCTGGCTGAAAAGAACAAAAAGGAAGGCGCTGAATTTTTGGCGAACTTCAAGAAAGAAAAAGATGTCAAGGCGCTCCCGACCGGCGTGCTGTACCAGGTGCTTAAAGCAGGCAATGGCAAAACCCCCAAAGCGACCGACAATGTCACCGTGCATTACCGCGGCACGCTCATTGACGGTCGGCAATTCGATAGCTCCTATGACCGCGGCGCGCCCACGTCGTTTGGCGTGCAGGAAGTCATCGACGGTTGGACCCAGGTGCTGCAACAGATGAAGGTTGGCGACAAGTGGAAGGTCGTGATCCCTTCGGACTTGGCCTATGGCGAGCGCGGTTTCGGACCCACCATTGGCCCCAACGCCACGCTGGTATTCGAAATTGAATTGCTGGCCGTCGAGGCCGCTGGCGCCGCAGTGAATCCGTAGTCGTCATCGACGCAACAAATCAGAACCGCGGCGCCTGGCGAACTGTCGGCGTCGCGGTTTGTTTCTTGGGGCCGATGCCTTAGAGGCAATCGGAAACCTGCCGCCAGCAGAACGCACGTGGCGACGAGTATCCAAGGCAGCGCTACCGACAACACCCCGACGCCGAGCGATGAGCGAGGAATCCTTCTCGACGTGGAACGGCAGAGCCACGAACGGCCTGCGAGACCAAGCCCTCTCGGACTATGTGCTGGCTGTTACGAAGACCCTCGGTAACGACTTGGACCGCGCCCAGACGCTAACGTCGGACTGGAGTCAAACCGCGTTAACAGACGCCCTGGTCGATGTCGCGGTGCGGAGGTTTTTGGCTGCCCTGGAGACGACCGGACTTGCAGGGGCGGCCAACCGACTACCTTCAAGTCGAATTTGGAACCTGATGGGCGACCGCCTAGCGCTCAGTTGGTTGGTAAACCGCGCGCGAACTAAACCGCGCGGATATGCGGGCGATTATGAACTGCTTGACCGGATTTGCGAAAACCGCGTCGGCGAGCATCCCTTGGGAGGCGCCCTGGATCGCTTCTTTCAACGGCAGGCGGCGCCAAACGCCGTTCGGGCGCGGACCGAACTTATTGCCGCCGCAGCCGTCGAAGCCATGCTTGACGGCGCCGGACATCGGCTGCATTGGGTAAGCGTGGGCGCGGGACCGGCGACCGATGTACGGTGGGCGGCGGCAATGCTTCCCGAAGCGTCGCGGCAACGCTTACGCGTCACCCTATTGGATCTCGATCCGGAGGCGCTCGATTTTGCGAGAGAACAAATTGCGCGGCTCGTGCCAGAACATAACTTGACGACGCGGCAAGTCAACCCGAAGCGACTGCATCAGATCGACGATGCATTGCCGGAAGCGGATTTTCTTGCGTGTCCCGGCCTGTTCGATTATTTGGACGATGCGACCGCCGCACTCCTCTTGTCCTTGTTTTGGCAGCGGGTGCGTCCGGGGGGACGCTTGTTCGTGGGAAACTTTGCGCCCTATCACCCGACACGGTCATACATGGAATGGATTGGCAATTGGTATCTGATCTATCGTACGGCCGAGCAACTCAGCCGATTGGCCGCGCAAGCCAGCATACCGTCGGATGCCTTTTCCATTACTGCGGAACGGTTCGGCGTGGACTTATTCATTGTGGCTAAGAAGCGTTGAAACGGCGGGCCTTGTGCTTGAGTGATATGCTGGCCCGCCCACGCTAGGCGCGGATGACGCGGGAATCCTGGCTTCCCACGCGTCGAGGAACCGGCCCAAAAACGATCCTTGACGCATGAAGGCGGCGGCCAAACACCCCACTGCGGCGCCCACGAAAACATCGCTAAGGAAGTGGGATCCCGAAACAATCCGCTGGAAGGACGCCAAGGCGGCAAACCCAAAGAAAAGATACCGCCCCCTGGGGTAAACCGCCGCCAGACCCAGCGCAAACCCCACCGCCGTCGCTGCGTGCGCCGACGGAAAACCTTGCATGGAACGATCCCACTCCTCGACCGCGTTCATGCCCAAAATGGGTAGCCAACCTTGAAAACTCGCCAAGATACTGCCGTCAAGGTTGAAATCATCGGGGCGGGTCCGGGCAACCAGCATCTTTACCCCATTCGCGAACACGCCGCCGCATAAGGCGCATAATCCCACGCGCAGCAATCGGCGTCGGTTGCCAACATCAAGCACGAATGCCGTCATCAGGAGCACAAAAACGCCCGCGCCGTGTGCGAAGATTTCCGAAAGGTACACCACGCGCGCCAAATCACCGGGCAGATCCCCATCCAGGCAAGCGCGGGCCAATGGCAAATCCAATGGCAACGCTAACAAGGCCAGCGCCAGCAGCGTTACCGCGAGGATCCGCGGCGAAACGTACCAAGATATTCGAGAATCGGCACTGTTCGTCAAAACAGCCTCGTTACCAAGGATCGCCATGAATGCTTCCTTGCATTGTCGGAAAAGTCGGGTGGCGAAGGGGAAGATTAACCAGGATTCGCATCAAGTGAAAGAGGAATCTTCTTTTCGCGCCGCTTGAAAAGCCCGGCCAAGAGCCCACATAACAACGCCCACACGAGCCCCGCGGTCCATCCGGCAAGTACATCGCTCGGGTAATGCACCCCGAGAACGACGCGCGAAGCGCCCACCAGAAACGTCAGGACCACTGCGAGCGAGACGATATACGTTTTCAGTCGCCGGCCAGGAAGAAAATTGGCTAACATCACGCTTAATGTTAAGTACACCACCGCGGCCATCATCGAATGACCGCTGGGAAAACTGGCCGTGGCGACATCGTCCCAGTGGGGGACGACATCAGGCCGTTTTCGATCCACGGCCGACTTCAGCGTCGAGCAAACAATTTGCCCGCCCCAGGTCGCCGCCAAAACCAATGCAAACTCGTGGTAACGGCGCGCTAACAGAAGAAAGCCGGACACCGCCAACGTGAAGAGCAGCAAAACCGCAATGCCTCCTAGCGCAGTTAAGTCGCGAGCGCTTTGACGCACCCAAGAGGGACCGATAGGCTCTCCCAAGTCTTCGCCGCTGCGCAGGGCGCGGAGCACGGTTTCGTCGAAGGCCTTAGTATCGCCTTCCAGCACCTCATCGGCTAATTCGATAAATCCCCAAGCACCCGCGACGACGACAAGCACCGTCAGGATCAGGACCAGGTTTTGTTGGGCGAGCCAGGTATACGCGCCGTGCAGAACGGAAAGGACGCGGGTCGCGGAACGTGCGTCGGACATTGTCGCCTCGCTTATTATGGTGTGTTGGCGGCCAGCCCAATCTCGCCCGCGTTGGCGCGCATCGCGTCAATCACGAATTGAATATGCTCCTCCAGGGCTACCCCCAACTCCTCGGCGCCTTGGGTGATGTCGCCACGATCGACCGCGGCGGCGAAGCCTTTCTGCTTCATCTTCTTGCGCACGCTGGCTGCCGTCATTCCTTCCAATCGTTCCGGGCGGACCAGCGCCGCCGCGGTGATAAAGCCAGAAAGTTCGTCGCACGCGTAGAGCGCCTTATCCATTAACGACAACCGCGGGCAGTCGGGAAGATAGGGCACGTGCGACTTGATCGCATGAATGACATCCGCCGGATAGCCTTCCGCTTCGAGAATCGCGGCGCCTTGCAAAGGGTGGTCGGGAGGTTGCGGCCAGCGTTCGTAATCGAAATCGTGCAGCAATCCCACGACACCCCACCGGTCCTCAACTTCGCCAAAATGACGGGCATACGCCCGCATGGCGGCCTCGACAGCCAGCATGTGACGCCGCAAGCTTTCGCTCTGCGTATATTGGTGCAACAGTGCGAGGGCCCGGTCGCGGTCAAGAGAGCCAGAGTCCATGGTTCGCTTCCACGCGTAAGACGCCATCGGCCGGCGACTCGCGAACGTGTCGCACGCCGAGGGGTTGTAATTTCAGCAAGGGAGATATTGAGGCGCCGGACCCTTGGCGTCGGTTCGACGCCAACGGACTTGCCATTGTCAAACTCGGTGGCGATGACACTTGGGCGCCGGACGCGGCGGCGCGCACCAACCACCGCTAAAAGTCAGATCCTTTCCCCTCGCCAAGAGTTGCGGCCATGCATTACAACTGAAACTCGCTGTCAATCGGCGCTTTCGATTCGGGTTTTTCCTTCACCTGTTGCTTTTCACGCCACGGTTTCTTGTTTTTGTAGCTTTCCAATTCCTGTTTTAACTGCTCTTTGACGTCCCCCTCGCCGAGTTCAACCGCCGCTTGCGACCATTTGACCGCGTTCTCCCAATCGCCGGTTTCGGCGTAGCCCGAGGCAAGCGTGCTGAGGATATGAGCTTGTTTGTACTCGGTCACTTCGCAGGCTTTCTTCGCCAACGCAATGGCGCGTTCGCCGTTTCGTAGATCATCCTCGGGAGTCGTCGCCAGCAACCACGCCAGATTGTTCAAGATGCCGCTGTTCTCCGGTTGAATTTTGTGGGCAGCCTCCAGGTCCGCAATCGCCTTGGCGTGTTGCCCAATGCTGATGTACGCATCGCCGCGGCCCCGAAGCGCCAGCCAATTCTTTTCGTCGTCCTCAAGAATCTCTGTAAACATTTGGATTGCCTTGCGCGGCCGGTCGTCGGCCTGATGGTACATCGCCAGTTGCAAACGCCATTCCACTCGATCCGGATCGGCGTGCAGGAGCTTGCGTAGATCGCCAATGGCTTCCTCCAACTTGTCCGACGCAGCGAGAAGGGCGCTGCGCAATTCCAATCCCTGAACCAATCCTGGCCGTAGCTCCAGCGCACGGTTGACATCCTCCAGAGCCTTGTCGGTTTCTCCGAGCGCCTGACGTATCCGGGCGCGCATCAAGAGCGCGGGAATTCCGTCTTCTTCTACCCCGACCGACTTATCCAAATCGGCCAAGGCCGCCTTGAGATCCCCTTTCAAGGCGTAAATGCGCGCGCGCATGTTGAAGCCCATCGACTCGTCAGGAGCGACCTCGATCGCGCGGTTGGTGGTTTCCAACGCCTCGTCGTACTTCTCTAGATTGATCTGCGCCTCGGCCAGGGCATGCATGGCCTCGGTTCGATCGGCATCCTTGGCAAGCACGGCGCGAAAGTCCTCGATCGCCTTCTCGTTTTCCTTGGCCTGGAGGTAGTGCAAACCGCGAGTCAGAAGTACGTCAAGGCTCTCGGGCGCAATTTCCATCGCGCGGTTCAAGTCCTTGAGTCGTTCTTCGTCGCTCTCGGCCAGGGTTGCTTTGAGCAACAGGGCGTCGGCTACTTTTTCTTTGTCGTCGCCAAAGGCGCGAACGGCGTCGGTCGCCGCCTTGCGTGCTTCCTTGGCGTCTCCGCCGGGAAGCGCTTGGAGTTTAGCTTTGAGTAGAAATGCGTCGCCAAAGTCCTGGTTGTGCTCCAGAGCTTTATTGAGATCGCGGAGCGCAAAGTTGCGAAACAGCGGCCAGCGCGGATTGGGCGGGGACTGTTCGAAGATGGGCGAGGATAATTGTTGAGCGCGTTGGTACAGGGCCGAAGTCATCAGTTGCTTGGCGTATTTCTTATTCTCATCGTCCAAGCCCTTGGCGATTGCGCTTTCGCAAAGTTCGACCACCTCTTCCAAGTCATCCAACTTCTCGGCCGCGATCATTTTTTGCGTGGCCTGATCGAGTTCCGCCTGTCCTGGATTTTCTTGGGCGAACGCCGCCGATGCGACGGACAACCACCCCACCAGGCCCATCGCTGCGAAAATCGCTCGCGTTGCCATAATTTTGCTCCCTGTTGAATATGCGGCGTGGAATTTCGTCCACCGTCGGGAAAATTCGGATTGCGCGATTTATTATGCCGCGTTCCGCGAACGCGGTCCATCCAAGTTGCGTGATCCGGCGATCTTTCGATGTAAACTCTAGCCAAAGCGGTTTTGCCGCTGTTAAACTAGCATAAGCCACCGGCGCTTTCTTCCGCTCATCCCACGCCTCAACCTATGACTACCGCCGCCTGTCCCAAATGTCATGACGAAGTAACAATTCCTCCTGGCGCGCAGCGCGCCGCCCAAGTTCGCTGTCCTTGGTGCCGCGAGGAATTCGACCTCTCGGAAATACTCGACCGGTTGCCGCCGATGCTGGAAATCATCGGCGCGCCATCGATGTCGGCCATTGAAGCCCAGGGCATGGGTGGGTATCCCGGGGGTCACGATCACGACTTCCGGTTATCGGAATCGGACGATGATCGAACATCGGCGCCGGCGTTTGACTTCGGAGGTGGAACCGCCACCGCCGCGCCTGCCGCCGCCGCGACCCGCCCGCGCACCTCCAAGACCGTGACCACGGCCCGTCCGCGGCGCAAAGAGAAAAGTGCTGCGGCCGAGATGGTCAAGGTCGTGTTAGGCGGCGTGGTGGGACTTATTTTGGCGCAAATGATCCTGTGGTGGCTGCCGGAACCCTACAAGCGCGACCCGATCGAGATCGGACCGACCGTTGGTAAGTATGTGCCCTGGATTGTTCCCGCCGAGTTTCGCCCGCGCGGCGAATCGGCCGGAGGTGACGACGAGGGCTCGTCAGGAACCCCGAGCGATTCCGCGGGCGGACAATCACAACTTGCCGCCAATAACAATGCGTCGCGCAGCACCGCTGGCGGTCAACGTCCAACGTCGTCTTCCACGACGCCGTCCAATGGTTTTAGCGGCGGGGGGTTCGGCAGCCCGGGGAGCGAGGAGCGGTCGCCTTTTTCGCTTGGTCCCCAGATTGAGGAAGAGGATCCATTAAACGTGCCCGATTTAACCGACGCGTCGACCCTGCCCGGCGATCCGTTGGAAATTCCCGAGCCGGACCTAAGCCTGGATCCAGGCGGCGAAGCAATGACCGACCCGTTGGCGACAACAACTCCCCCGAGCGATATTCCGGCCGAGGATACGCCTCCCCAAAACACAACGCCCCAAGAGGCTCCGCCGGCACGGGCCGACACGGCGCCCGAGAGCCAGACACCCCAGGAAACCGCACCCCCGGAGTCGGTCGCCAGCGCCACGGCGCCTCAGCCCCCTGCACCGTCCGAGACTGCGACGCCGAAAGCTCCGGCCGATACCCCCATGGTTGACCCCGCGCCCGAAACTTTCATAGGCGTGAACGACGCGCCGCTGTACGTGGGAGATGAAGTGAGTGAGTCCTTGGCGCAAGCCCAAGCTGCCGAACAGACATTCCACGGCAGCGATGGATCGTCGGAGGCGGGCCAGCAGTACTATAGCGCATTAACCGACCTGGCGGAAAAGCTTACTTACGCCGACCCGCTGGATTCCAAGATCGGCCAATCCGCTCAACAAGCCAAACAAATGCTTGGTCAAGGCAATCTTCGCGAACGCGCCAAATTGCTGGCGACTCACGGACCCGCGCGGTTAAGCGCCAAAAAGGAAGATCGTCCCGACAGTGGCATTGTGCTGTTTGGACAAGTGCAGACGGTCGAGAAACAAGGGGCGCTGTACGAAACGCGGCTCGAAATGCCCACCCCCAGCGGCCGCTCCGTGGTCCCTTTGTTCAGCAAGACAGAACCTGCCTACAAGGACGGAGCGAGAATTATCGCGTTAGGAACCTTGGTGGACGATCCCGGCAAACGCCTAAGCGGTTACGAAGGCGGGCTGCCGTCCGTGATCTGGGTGGGCGAGACGGTGGTCCTGGGCCAGTAACATTCGCCGGGGGTTTTTCGCTTCCCAAGAGAAGCCGCCTTGAACCCGCACCCCCGGTTCGTCATGAGCCCCGCCCCACAATATGAACCTTCTTCGCCGCGCGCGGCGCCACTGTCGGCCGAACCAACAAGATTGGGCGCCGCCGAACTGGCCCGGGCCATTGCCGCCGGCCAGTTCACGGCGAGTGAAGTGGTCGAGGCGCACATCGCGCGCATGGAGCAAGTGAACGGCCGGCTCAACGCGCTGGTTGTGCCGCTGTTCCACCATGCCCGACGCGCTGCCGAGCAGGCCGACGCCGCTCAACGCCGCGGCAATACGCTTGGCCCGCTCCACGGCGTACCCGTGACGATCAAAGAATCGTTCCATGTGGCCGGAACTCCTTCGACCTTGGGGTTAACGACGCGCCGCGAAGAAATCATTAAGGAAGACGGCGCACTCGTGCGGCAACTTCGTAAGGCCGGCGCCATCGTGCTTGGAAAAACGAACGTGCCGCAGTTGATGATCTGGCATGAAACGGCGAATCCTCTCTACGGCCGCACGAACAATCCGTGGAATTTAGAGCGCGGCCCCGGAGGCAGCACCGGAGGAGAAGCCGCGCTCATCGCGGTCGGCGCTTCGCCCTTGGGGTTGGGTAGCGACTTGGGCGGAAGCATCCGTCTCCCCGCGCACTTTTGCGGTATCCACGGCTTGAAGCCCACCAGCCGCCGAGTGGCCAAGAGCGGCCAGGAGAAAAATCTTCTGGGGCTGGAGGCGATCCAATGCCAAGGCGGGCCTTTGGCGCGGCGCGTGGAGGACTTGGAGTTGATGTTGCAAGTGCTGTGTGACGCGCCGCCCGGCTCACTGGACGCGGAAGCGACCCCCGGACTGCCGCCGCCGTCGCGCAACGTTGATCTGACGCAACTGCGCATCGGCATGTGGACCGACGACGGTTATTTTCCAGCGGCTCCCGCCCTGCGCCGCGTCGTGGAGGAAGCTGCCGAAGCGCTACGCGCTCGTGGCGCGACGGTCGAGCCATTCTCGCCGCCCAACATGGAGGAGGCGGTCAATCTTTATCTGGGTTTGCTTAGCGCCGACCGAGGCGCCTGTCTTCGTCGCCTATTGCGCGGGAGTCAAGTCGATCCCAATGTGCGGCGCCTGTTGGGACTTGCCAAGATACCCAACTTGCTGCGCGGCGCCGTTGTGGGCGGCTTGCGCACCGTGGGGCAACCTTGGGGGGCCAAACTCGTGTCCGCGGCACGTTATGGATCGGCCGACGACTTTTGGCAATTAGCGCATCGAAGACAAGTCTTTCAGCAGCGCTTTATGTCGGCGATGGCGTTAGGCGGATACGACGCCCTGATTTGCCCACCGCACGCATTGCCCGCGATGCGGCATGGAGACGCCGTAGACCTGATGCCCGCCGCCGCCAACACTTTCTTGATGAACTTGCTCGGCATGCCAGCGGGCGTCGTCGCCGCCACCCGCGTGCGTGCCGGCGAAGAATCCGACCGCGCCCCTAGCCGCGACCTGGTGATCAAGAAGGCGATCCGCGCTGAGGCCGGCAGCGCCGGTCTGCCGGTTGGCGTGCAAGTGGCGGCTGGCCATTGGCGGGAAGACATCGTCCTGGCGGTGATGCACGCCCTGGAGTCCGCCTTCCGCGACCGCCCCGACTACCCCGACGGCGCGAGCGGTCTCGGCGAAATTTTCTAACGCTCTATCAATACGCCTTGGCGAACACGGCGCGGCGGGTGCTCGGCTTGCCCGTGAAGATGCATGTGCCTTCTTCGGGTTCGGCATCGAGCGGGATGCAGCGCGGGGTCACCTTTAGTTCACCAAGGATTTGCTGCATGGCGGCGTCGCCTTCGGTGAAATGGCACAGAGCAAAGCCGCCGCTGATGGTCTTGTCTTCATCCTTGGGAAAGAACGCGCGGAACTCATCAAGGGAGTCAATGCGGCGGGTATTTTCCTCGCGCAGTGCAAGCGCCCGCTCATAAAGACTGCCTTGCATTTCGTCGAGCACACTGGAAATCTCGCCGATGAATTGTCCGCGGTCGACGAATTCCTTATCTTTGGGACCTCGGTCCCGGCGATAGCGGACCACCTTATCGGCGTCGAGATCGCGTGGACCGACTTCAATTCGGACCGGCACGCCGCGTTTGATGTGTTGCCACGATTTTTCTCCGCCGCGCAAGTCGCGATCATCGATGAACGCGCGCACCGATTCGCCGGCAAACGACTGCGCCTCTGAATCTCGCTTTAATGTGTTACAGTATTCCAAGACACGGGTGCGTTCTTCATCGCTACGGTAGATCGGCAAAATAACGGCGTGCTTGGGCGCCAGGCGCGGCGGCAGCACCAAGCCGTCGTCATCGCTGTGAGACATAATCAACGCACCCACCAGGCGCGTGGAAACGCCCCACGAGGTGGTCCAAGCGTATTCCTCGCGACCCTCCTGGCTTTGGAACTTGATTTCCTGCGCTTTAGAAAAATTCTGGCCAAGGAAGTGCGACGTGCCGGCTTGCAGGGCTTTGCGGTCCTGCATCATCGCTTCGATCGAAAGCGTGGTCACCGCGCCGGGGAAGCGTTCGTCGGCGGTCTTTTCGCCCTTGATGACCGGCATGGCCATCCAGTTTTCGGCGAAATCGGCGTACACTTCAAGCATCCGCCGCGTCTCTTCTTGAGCTTCGACCGCGGTGGCGTGGGCGGTGTGCCCTTCCTGCCAAAGAAATTCGGCGGTCCGCAAAAAAAGCCGCGTGCGTAGTTCCCACCGCACCACGTTGGCCCACTGGTTGATGAGGATCGGCAAGTCGCGGTAGGACTGGACCCACTTGGCGTACATGGCGCCGATGATCGTCTCGCTGGTGGGACGCACAATGAGCGGTTCCTCCAGCTTGGCCGAAGGCGCGGGCACAAGCCCACCTTCCGGCCCAGGCTCCAAGCGATGATGAGTCACCACGGCGCACTCCTTGGCGAAGCCCTCCACATGCTCGGCTTCTTTCTCCAAAAAGCTCATGGGAATGAACAGCGGGAAATACGCGTTCTCGTGCCCCGTGTCTTTAAACATCTTGTCGAGCGTGCGCTGGATATTCTCCCATAGCGCGTAACCCCACGGCTTGATCACCATGCACCCGCGCACGGGCGATGTTTCCGCCAAATCCGCCGCACGGATAACCTGCTGATACCACTCGGGATAATCTTCCTGCCGCGTGGGGGTGATCGCCGTCTGCGCCTGTTTGGCCATAGCTTCCTCGTGAACTGGCTGAAGGAGTCCAATGCCCGGCATTGTAATAGGGCGCTGCGTCTACGCGGTAGGCCGGTTGGCTGGTTCGGCCTGCCGACCAACACGCTCGGTTGTTGCACCGCGCGACTGCGTCGCGAACGGCAGTCCAGCCCCGGATAACACGGATTTCACAGGTTGTTAGAATGGCGATAAACCGCCACATGGCGACTCGTAGTTCTCGCAATCCCGTGGTTACGATTATGGGCAACGTGCGTCTTCATCCTCCCGTGTTGCCGATCCTTGCCGCGTTCAGTCGTTATGACGAGGCGCTAGCGTGGGCCAAGGTTCGCCTTGCACGGCAATGGGGACCGATCGCATTGGAGAGCGAAATCTTTCGATTTGATGATACGAACTATTACGAAAGGCAGATGGGCGCCGGCCTTCAGAAAGTCCTATTCGCCTTCGAACGCTTGATGAATCCAACAGAGTTGGTGGAGCGAAAGCTGTCGACGAACGATTGGGAGGCGGAGTATCGCGCCCAGAGCGACGCGGCGGAACCTCGGCCCCTGAATCTTGACCCCGGCTATTTGACGGAAGCCAAGTTGGTGTTGGCGACCACCAAGGACCGCGACCACCGGCTTTATTTGGACCGCGGGATATTTGCGGAGGTGACGTTGCATTATCATCACGGCGAGTGGCGCGGACGGGATTGGACCTACCCCGACTATCGCCGCAGTGAGTATCATCGCTTTCTCACTCGTTGTCGCGACTATTACCGCCAGCGAAAGGTCTAGACTGACAACCTTCACCTGCCGCGGCGTCAACGTTGCCCCGTCGCCGTGACCATTGCGGCGGACGAAAGGCGGTGATTGCTCGTTATCCGCCTCTTTCGCTGTCGCCCTTGAAATTGAACACCCTGGGATGAGTTTTCGCGATTATTTCTTATTTATTCTTGGCGCGGCGGCGCCCGCATTGGTCATCGCATTTCTTGCCACGTTTTTGGTGCGTCGTTTAGCGCCGAGTTGGGGCTTGATCGACCGTCCCGGACACCGCAAGGTCCACGCCGTCCCCACGCCGCTTGGGGGAGGTTTGGCAATTTGGCTGGCCGTTGTCTCAACTTTTGCCTTGGTGCACGGTGCGGCGTATCTGGCGCAAACACACCCCGAGATCATGCCTGACTTCGCCCGGGCGCATGTTCATGGAATATTAGAGAAAGCGACTTCCCTGTGGCTGTTGCTTGCTGCCGCCACCGCGATGATGCTGCTGGGATTGGCGGACGACTTCCGTGGGCTACCTTGGCAGGCCCGATTGGGTATTCAAGCGACCGTCGCAACGACCTGCGTGTGGCGCTGGGAAGAATTGCGGTTAAGCGTGTTTGTCGATGCGCCGCTGTTGACGGGCGCATTCTCGGTGCTGTGGATCATGGCGTTGGTGAATTCTTTCAACATGCTCGACAACATGGACGGCCTCTCGAGCGGCGTGGCGGCGATTGGCGCCGCGCTGCTGGCGGCCGTGTTGCTGTCGATGCCCGATCCGGAGACTGGCTCGCCCCAGCTCTTTGTGGCGGGCTTTCTCCTGGTGCTGGTCGGCGCGCTGCTCGGCTTTCTGGTCCACAACCGTCCGCCGGCGCGGATCTTCATGGGCGACGCCGGCAGTTACTTCGTTGGTTTTTGCGTGGCAACCGCCACGCTGTTGGCCACCTTCGCCGGCTATCAGTCTTCATCACGGCACACGATTCTGGCGCCGTTGTGCGTCCTGGCCGTGCCGTTGTACGACATGACGACCGTGCTGTGGATTCGCCTCCGCGAAGGCCGCAGTCCCTTTGTGGGCGACAAGAGCCACTTTTCCCACCGCCTGGTCGAGCTAGGCCTAAGCAAGCCACAAGCCGTTCTCACCATCTACTTGACCACGGCCGCCTGCGGCTTAAGCGCGTTGCTCCTGAATCAGGTGAATCGTTTCGGCGCCGCGGTAATCGTGCTTCTCGTATTCCTGATCCTTGCCCTCGTCGCCGTTCTTGAAACCGCCGGACGCCGAAACAAAAAGCAATAGGTTGAGCATCGACAGACAAACGTTTTTCGCGAATCGGCTGCCCATGTGGGGCTCCCAAATGACGCGCCGTGATTGACGCAACGCCTTGAGTTCTGCTTCCGATTGCGGCTATTGGGCAAGTTCCAGCCAGTCGGCCGGATAGTCGACGCGCTCGTGGTGGTTCTTCATCACCACGCCCACGCCGCGCAGGCCGCCACCAGCCAGTACGTGCAGTAGTACGAATCGGCCGCCAACACGTCGCCGGTCCCGCAGTTGCAACAGCAACGCCGTTTCCCCCGTCTCTTTGCCGCAGTACGGTCCCAAGGCCAAGTCCGCCAACAAGCCGCTGGCCATCGAAATCAGCGAGACGCACCGCAAGATCGGAAACCCCAGTCCCTCCGCCTGCGCCGGATTCTGCGGATACGCGCCTGGTTTTCCGGCGCATCGGCGGCGGTCACGGTAAATCCATCGACCAACAAGACGCGGCCGCCGGTGGCGGCGGACTTCGCCTCCGCCACCCCTTCCGGACACAAGGACGATTCCGCTGATTCCGCGGTCAGCGCGGCGTCGTGATCGACAGCGGCTTTGGCATCCTCGGCCAGACGGCCGGCGATCGCGCGCACGACTTTCCCGGAAAACTTGAGCCGCGCCCGGCAATAGGCTCCCGTGTTCGTGTCGCACACGCGTCGGCTCAACAAAGCCCACAGCGCCGCGACGCGCGGCACGGCCGCCTTGCAGCTGCACTGCTCCGCCGCGAAGAAGACTTGGGAAACCAGCGCCCAGAACGTGATAGCGGAGTGTACATCGCGTACTCCTTGCCGAAATCGACCTGATGCTCCGCGAACGCTTCCTGCCAGTGCACTTCATCCAGGGCGTCGGCCAAGGGCAAATCCTCCTGCTGCATCATCGAGCGTTGGAACAGGGAGAAGGAGGCGGCACGAAAGCAGGCGGCGGGTATAAAAGACATGCGACCTTCCCGGGGTTGTGAATCCCCCACTCCCCTGAGAAGGTCGCGCCACCGCGAGTTTAACGCCTGGGAAGGTTTCGCCACAATCCCCGACGCTCCGCTTTGGCAACAATACGCGAAATACAAATCACAGCCGCGCTGCGGAGGTCGCCGCTGTGCCAATTTCCCCAAAAACCTCCGGCAGCGTCATTCGTTCCTGGCGTCGTTCGCCCCCGGGTGGTTTTCCGATGCTCCCCTACAGCTAGACAATATCGGCGTCATCCTCTTCCCGATAAGGGCGAACGAGCAACCCCGTCGGAGGATCGCCCTGCAAGGTTGGATTGGTTTTCGAGTAGCAGACGACTTCGAACCCTTCGTGTTGAAAGGACCGCTGGAACTCCATTCCCAATTTCTCCATGATGCGGATGGACGCCTTGTTTTCGGTCTGGGCCACGGAGATCAGGCGGGGAAAGCCGTATTGCCGGAAACCGTGATCCATGACCGCCATGGCCGCTTCAGTGGCGAGTCCTTGCCCCCAATACTCCGGCAGCAGACGCCAGCCGATTTCCACGTCAGGTGGGAAGCCGTCCCAGAACCCGCAGAAGCCGATCAGTTCGGCATCCTCACGATGGATGACCGGCCAGAGAATCCAGCCTCGCTGCCGACCGACTTCTATCCAGTTATCGATCCGAGCCTTGATTTGCACATCGGTCCACGGCTTCCCGTGGCCGATGTACCGCAACACCCGAGGATCGGTTACCAAGGGACGGAAGCGTTTCCAGTCATCGGGAACCCACTCTCGCAGGTACAGCCGCTCGGTCTCGCAGACAATCATTTCGCCTCCGGGCTTCCCATTGGACATTGTCGAACCAAGAGTTCCTGCCGAGTCGAATCGGCGGTTCCGGTCATTCGGCGCGGGCAGCGTTTACTTGATCACTTGGCCGGCGCCCAGTTCGATGCTGACTTGCTGACGTGCGTATTTGACTTGAACGTCGAAATTCTTCAACTCCGGCGCCACCACCACGCGGTCGAACCATTGCTGCACGTTCTTGGCAGAGAGGACGATATAGGCGTCTCCCTTGCTCAACTCGGCCCCGGGTTGCTTTTTGATTTCCAGTGTGCCTGCGAGCGAAGCCGCGCCGGCCACCTCAATCAAGACGGGCGAACCTCCCGCACCTAACCACAGCGTTGTCGCGCCTTCAGCGCCTTGGTTGAAGTCGTGCTGGACCTTAATCACCGATCCCGGCGCATCGAGTTCGATCCCGCCGTCATTTGACAAACCGCCAGTCGTCAGGCTTCCATAGCCCGAGAGTTGAAGCCGTCCCGAACCGGGTTCGCCCCCCAGATACAAATGGTCCTTGGAATCGACCGACGCGCCCGCCGCAATGCGGAGAGAGCCTCGTCCTGCTGCGCCGATTTCCGCGCGGCCGTCGAGGCTCCACGACGAGCCTTTCCCCGAGACCAGCACGGCTCCAACTCCTGTCGGCTGTTCGCCGACGGAAACCATCCCTTTGCTGGACACGGCGCCGCCGTCGGTAACCTCCAGAGTTCCTTTGCCGGCATAGCCGATGCTGACGGTGAAATCGCTCGTCCATGATGAACGCGTGCCCGTAACAATCACCGTTCCCTCGCTGTTTTCGTAACTACCGATCGAGGCCCAGTTGCCGCTGGAAAGCGTGGCGCCATCGCTCACCATGAGCCGCCCGCGTCCGTACTCGCCGACCGTCAGCGCCGCGCCGACAAGCCATTGACTTCCCTTGCCCTTAAGTGTCGCGTCTCCGAAGGATCGTTTGTCGTAGCCGAGCTGCGCCCAGTTATTCGAACGGAGCGAGGCGCCGCCGACGATCTGCAATTGGCCTTGCCCACGGTTCCCCAAGGTCAGCCAATTGGAGACCGTAACGCGAGCGTCCTCGGCCAGTTCCAGCGCGGCTTCGCCCGCGTTCCCGATGGTCAAATGATCGCCAAGGATCCATTGCGAACCCGGTCCGCTCGCCTTCACCGCGGCATGCGCCTTTTCGCCGTCGGCGAGCGACGCCGACTCGCACTTCACCAAGCCGCCCCGCAAAATCGTGAGCCGCGCATCCAACGCTTTGCCGACGTCGAGCGATCCGCCGATCCGCCATTCACTTGTTGGATCTCCCACTTCGATCGCCGTGACGGAAGTGCTCGTCCCGCCTAACCCGATGCTCCCGCTTGTTAAGACGGCGCCGTTTCGCACCTCAAGAAGGGATCCGGAAATCTTCTGCCAGTCGGTAATGTTGTAGACCGAGCCGCGTCCATCGAGCCGGACGGTCTCTCCGGTCTCTTCTTCGGCCAGAATAGGTGCTGCCCACGTCGCCAACAGTAACCCGATTCGCAGGATGAGGGCAGACGCTTGGGGATTGTCATTCCTCGCCATTCTCAGATTCCCTGGTGTGAACGCATGCGGTTCTTCGCGACAAGCGCTTCGTCGCTTGCGGCCATCGCGAGTCCGGCCCCAAGTTAGACGAACGACATGCCCGTAGGGATTCGCTCAATCTTGGTTGTGGAAGCTTCGTCACTTCAAGGGCGGCGCCGTGACCTCGGGTTCGTCAACGGCCGGCGACAAGGTCCACCGCACTTCGGGCTGGCTGCCGTCGAGTTGGAACGGGAAACGATGTTGGGTAATGTAGCACACCCGGGGCGCCAAAATGAATGCACTCCCACCACTTCCAGCGGCAATCCCCAGTGTGATTCAATGACGAATGTGTCTCAGTCCCGCTTCCTGATGATCGCCGGCGCGACGCAGAACGAACTGGCCCGCCAAGCCAAATACCTGAAGGTCAAAAACGAAATTCTCCGCACTAAATCGCCCAAACGCATCACGATCACCCCGAAGGGCGAAGAAACGGGCGAGGGCGAAGAACCGGGGACACTCTAATTTTTTGTCGCCTGAATTCCAGTATGACCAGGCTGGAATAGGCGACGCAGCTTGTTTCCGTCGATCCAACATTGACCAAGAAACGGGCTTGGTGTTCGCGAAGCGACGCGTGGTGGGATTGGATGACTCGGCGAGCAGCGAAACCGATGACGTGGCGACAGAGTTCGCCTACACACCCGCGCCCGCCACGACCAGCGCCACGCCCCCCGCCCGGGCAACTTTCTAGAGTTCGAAAAACTGCGTCCGATAACGGAAGAGGCGACTTGTGTTCCGATGAAATTTGCTTCGGACCAGATGTGCATGGAAGTTCATCGACCAACGGCCAGCGCGTAAGAGGTTTTTCATTGGAACAATCGTGTCATGATGGACTGCTAAACGAGCCAAGCGAGGAGGAGGAGTTTACGAGAGGAACAATCGTCGTTCGTCCGCAAACTGCAACACCTTGGGCGACCTGCCGGTGTCGCAACCTCCCAATGCGCGCGTTTGCGACGGCGTCACGCGAGGCGATCGTCGGTGTGGGTACGGGGGAAGCCGAAGGCTTCAATCTGGCGGTGCAGTTCATCCAGCAGGACGTTGTCCACGCCTTGTAGCGATTTGGCCAGGAGCACCGATTCGGCGACGTAAAGGCCGCGGAAGTCGGCGTCGCACGCTTGCAGGTCGCCCAGGTTGTCAATACGGTCGATCAACTTGATGCGTTTCGCCTCACGGCTGACATGCGACAAGTGCTGGCGGTCTATCTCCTTGCGTTGACGGCGGCGCAGGTGGGGATGCGACTGGGAGGGGTTGGTCAACTCTTGGACCAGCACGATTGTGGACTCGGGGATTCCTTCACTCCGCAGGTCGTCGGCGGTTACCGCGCAGTCCTCCAAAACATCATGTAGCCAGGCGGCGGCAACCTCCTCGGGAGTGGAGTCTTCCAGAAACATGACGCGGGCCGCGACTCGCGCGGGATGTTCGATGTACGGCCGGCCGTGGTATTTCCGCACCTGCCCGGCGTGGCAACGGCAGGCCAAACGCGCAGCCCGCATGATCAGACTGTCCATACAAAGTCCTTCTCTAAACGCAAGTTGGCCAATGTCGCGCAGTGGCCTTCATTGTGCCAAAAGCTAAGATATCTGATAAGGTGCGCGCCCCGCCCACGAAGGCGTAAGCGGCGCGCGCCGCGTCATGGCGCTACGCAAGGAATAATCATGAAAATCGCGATGGTCGGTACGGGATACGTGGGGTTGGTCACGGGCACGTGTCTGGCCGAAAGCGGCAACGAGGTAACATGCATCGACATTGACCAGCGCAAGATCGACCGGTTATCGCAGGGCGAGGTTCCCATTTTCGAACCGGGGCTAGCCGAGTTGATCGAAAGAAACGTGACGGCGGGGCGCCTGCGCTTCACGACAGATTATGCGACCGCGGTCGGACCGGCCGAAGTGGTCTTCCTGGCGGTTGGCACGCCGTCGCGCGACGATGGCTCCGCGAATTTGTCCTATTTGTTCTCGGCCGTCGAACAACTCGCGCCCCACCTGGCGCCCAAGGCGGTCGTAGTGGTCAAAAGCACCGTACCGGTGGGAACGAATGCCGAAGTGTATCGCCGTTTGTGCGAGTTGACCGGCCGCGATTGCCACGTTGCGAGCAATCCGGAATTCTTGAAGGAAGGCGCGGCGGTCGGAGATTTCATGTATCCCGACCGCGTGGTCGTGGGAGTACGATGCAAGGAGGTGGGCGAAACGCTCCACCGGCTGTACACGCCCTACCTGCGTACCGACAAACCGTTTTTGGCCATGTCTCCCGAAAGCGCCGAGATGACCAAATACGTCGCCAACGCGCTGCTCGCGACCAAGATCAGCTTTATCAACGAAATGGCCAACTTGTGCGAGCGACTTGGGGCCGACATCAACGCCGTGCGGCGCGGAATCGGTCACGACCGCCGAATCGGGTTCGCCTTTCTCTTTCCCGGCGTCGGCTATGGCGGGAGCTGCTTCCCCAAGGACGTGCGGGCGCTCGAACATTTGGCGCGGCAAGTCGGCGTGGAGCCGCGCATGCTTCAAGCGGTCGACGCCGTCAACGAACGCCAAAAGCACGTTCTGAGCGAGAAGATCATCGAATACTTTGGCGACACGCTAAGAGGACGACTCATTGCGGTGTGGGGACTAGCGTTCAAGTCCAAGACCGACGACATTCGCGAAGCGCCCGCGCTGGTGATGCTCGATCGGCTATTGGCCGAAGGGGCGAGCATTTGCGTCCACGATCCCGAGGCGATGGATAACGTGCGGACGATTTACGGGGATCGCCTGACCTATGCAACAACGCCGTTCGAGACCGTGGACGGGGCCGACGCACTGGCGATCAACACGGAATGGGACGAATTCCGCAGCGTGGATTTCGCCGTCCTCAAGCGTCGGATGAAGGCGCCCGTCGTGTTTGACGGCCGAAACCTTTATGAGCCTGAGGTCATGGCGGACGCGGGCTGCCACTATATCTCGATCGGTCGGCAACCGGTGGTCGGCGGGAGCGCGGAAGCGGCGCCCCAAGTCTTGCAACCGGGAACGGATTGACACTCCAACCTGGCGAGCGCCCGCGGCGACACTCGCCGAGCAAGCATTTTCCAAACGTCGCTAGTTGCGCGTGGTTGGCGGTAGAGCGTCAGCGACACCACGACTTCGTCCCCGTGTTTCGGAACAAAGTTGGTGGACGAGCGCCGCACCCAATGGCGCCCTGGGGACGCCAAGCGAAAAAACACACTCGCAAAGCGAATGCACCTCTTGTTTACGAGATTAGCGTTATGCCGCGCAACGCGCCGCCCCTCGGTCAAGCAACCGACGGGCCGCCGGCGACTTCGCTACGCGGCGCGCTGCACATTATCGAATGGAATAATACGGCTGTTCTCGGGCGCCACCGGGGTGACGCTGACCTTGGTGCGTTCCAGTTCTTCGACGCGAGCGGCCAACTTTTGCAGCAGGTTGGCGATCTCTTGCCCCGCGCCGTCTCCAAGTTGCACGCTCAAAGCCTTACGCGTATTGAACGAGAGTGCTGGTCCGGGCATGATGCGTTTCCTCTATGAAAAGATGAGTAACTAGGGACTTGCGAACGTAGCGCCCTCCGCTCACTCAACGGTGACGCTCTTGGCCAGGTTACGGGGCTTGTCGACATCGCACCCCCGCAGCACCGCCACATGGTATGCAAGGAGTTGGAGCGGGACGATGCTAACGATCGGCTGCAAAAACTCCTCGACCGAAGGCGTGAAGATTACATCATCGGCGAGCCGGGCCGCCTTGGTGTCGCCTTCCTCGACCACCGCAATCACAGGCCCGCCGCGGGCCTTGATCTCTTCCATGTTCGCCAGCACCTTGTCGTACACAAAACCTTGGGGAACGATAAAGACGCTCGGCGTATGCTCATCGACCAGGGCGATCGGGCCATGCTTCATCTCGGCGGCCGGATAGCCTTCCGCGTGAATGTAGCTGATTTCCTTGAGCTTTAGCGCCCCTTCCAAAGCGGTTGGAAAGTTATACTGCCGCCCCAGGTAGAGAAAGTTTTGCTCATGGCAGTATTTCCGCGCCACGCGGCGCACCTCGTCGTTGACGCTGAGCGCCTGCCGCACCTTGTCGGGCAGCTCGTGCATTTTGTCGATGATGCGCCGCCCGGCATCGTAGCTTAGGTGCCGCATCCGGCCAAAGTAGAGCGACAGCATCGCCATAATCATGCACTGCGACGTGTAAGCCTTGGTCGAGGCCACGCCTACTTCGTGGCCGGCGTGCAGGTAAATTCCCCCGTCGGCCTCCTGGGCAACGGTGCTGCCGACGACATTGCAGACGGCCAACGTCGGTTGTCCTTTGCGGCGCATCTCGCGCAACGCGGCCAGGGTGTCGGCCGTTTCGCCGCTTTGGCTCAGCGCGAACAACAGCGTGTCGTGTTCGACCGGTGGGTTGCGGTATCGAAGCTCGCTGGCGTATTCCACCTCGACGGGCAATCGCGCCAGTTCTTCAATGGCGTACTCACCAACCAGCGCCGCGTGCCAACTGGTGCCGCAAGCCGTCAACAGCAGGCGGTTCACGCCACGCAACTGCTGCCGAGTCAGGTTCAGCCCGCCGAACACGGCGGTCGCATCCTGTTCGCACAAACGGCCCCGCATGGCGTTGGTCAACGATTCCGGCTGCTCGAAGATTTCCTTGAGCATGTAATGCGCGAACCCATCGAGCGTTGATTCGGCGGCCGTGGTTTCCAGCACTTCCACGTTATGCTGCACGCGCCCTTGGCGGCGGTGCGTAACGTGGAGCGAATTGGCCGTAATGATGGCGATTTGATGATCGGCCAGATAAACGATCTTGTCCGTATAGCCCACCAGGGGCGACGCATCGCTGGCAATGAAGTGTTCTCCCTTGCCGACCCCCAGCACCAGCGGACTTCCCAGCCGGGCCGCGATAAGCACATCGGGGTAATCGCGGAACATGGCCACGATTCCATACGTGCCTTGCAGTTGCCCCAAGGCCGCCTTAACGGCCGCAACCAGACGCCCGTACTTGCCATAGGGATCGCCTGCCAGCGGCGTTCCTTTCTGTTCTTCGATTTCCAGGCAGGCGGCGATGAGGTGGGCGGCCGCTTCCGTGTCGGTCGCGGAGCGGAAGCAGTAACCTTCAATCTCCAAGCGTTCCTTGATGGCCTGGTAGTTCTCAATGACCCCGTTATGAACGATGGTAGCAACACGATCGCCGCCGCAGTGCGGGTGGGCATTCTCTTCGGTCGCCGGACCATGCGTGGCCCAGCGCGTATGGCCAATACCCATGGCGCCCGTCGGCGCGGCTTGGGTTACGGCTTCCTCCAAATTTGCGATGCGTCCGACCGCCTTGGCGATGTGAACCTGGCGGTTCGCGTCCATCACGGCGACGCCAGCGCTATCATAGCCGCGATACTCCAGCCGCCGCAGGCCTTCAAGTAGAAAGTCGGTGGAGTTACGAAAGCCAACATATCCCACGATTCCACACATGAGGATTCGTTCCTTATCCAAGAACTTACGGAGGAAGTGCGCCGCTGGCCCACGACGAAGCCCGCCTTCGCCCCACCCGTGGGAATCAACTGGCGATGTTGCGCGGGGCGGATCGTATCAGACCCCCGCTACGGTGCGAACATCAATGTCGCGCCGTTCGCCCAAAAAAAATTCCCACGCTTTGGCGTGGGAATGAGAGAAGCATCACAAGACCCGCACGCCGGCGATATTAGTAGCCGCCGTAGGTCGAACCGCCACCATAACCCGCACCCGTGCCGACGGCGGCGCCGGTGTTATAGCTGTTGCTGGGATTGGCAGCGTTGGGAATTTCCGCCCCGTAATTACTCGTGTTATAGCTTCCGAATGTCGCCCCCGCGCTGGCCGAGGGCTGCGTGGGCATCGTTGCGGCGCCGGGATACGCGCCCCCGGTGCTGGCGCCGCTGTAGACCGCGCCGCTATTCGTGGCGGCAGCGCCATAGGGCGACGCGGCGGGGTTGGACCCTGGAGTGGCGCCAGCGGCCGGCGCTTCGTAGTTCGGGGCATTCGTGTTATAGGTAGCGGGCTGTACGCCGGCCGAGGGTTGTTGGCTGTCGTAGCGCGTGAAATCACCAGTACTACCGGGCCGATAGCCACCCGCGGCGCTCGCCAGCGTAGCGGCCGAACCGGCCGAGGCGCCGTAACCGCTATTCGACGGCGGAGCCGAGGTCGGCGCCGCACCGGCCGGGGCGTAGCTGTTCGACGTGTCGTAGCTAGGCGCGCCCTGGTAGCCGCTGGCGGCTCCCGAGCCATAATTCGCGGGCGAGTTGTAACCGTAGCTCGCCCCGCCATAGCCTGCGGGGGCGGCGCCTGCGGTGCTGGCGGCTTCGCCCGAGTTGGCGCCATACGGTCCGGCGCCGTATTGATTGCTGGTGTATTGCCCTGCCCCATACGCATTGCCGTCGTAAGCGCCGCCGGCATTCTGGGCGGCGGCGGACTGCGCGCCGCCGTAGGGGTTAGCACTGGGAGCGCTGGCGCCGTAAGCGCTCGCGCCGCCATAGGCGTTTGCATTGCTGGCTTACGCGGCGCCCGAGTCGGCCGTGCGGTATCCGGTGCTTGCTTGAGTAC
>JAANMU010000694.1_pt1 | contig 37770 bp, 53 predicted proteins | sample 7279701 | NCBI WGS metagenome assembly JAANMU01 (sample SAMN14094539, study PRJNA606508) | bioreactor metagenome | isolation source: A lab-scale SPAN reactor treating ammonium-rich wastewater day 57 | place: Ireland: Galway | collected 2017-03-13
GTAGTCGTTTCCTCGGTGTACGGCATCCAGCTTCCCATGAGCACGGCGGATGGCATTCTGATGCTTCCGGCGTTGTGGGAGGATCATTTTGGCAACGGCACGATACAGGCACATTTCGATTTCACCAAGCCTGACGTGGTGTTCAGTCTGATTGATCCGTTTGCATTGGAGGCGGACATCTGGAAGCGGCTGCCCTGGGCAGCCTGGGCGCCTGTGGACAGCGAGCCGGATAAGCCGGGGAATGTGGCCCGGTTGCGGCTGGCGCGATGGGTGGTTGCTATGTCACAGTTTGGCAAAAAGGTACTGGAAAACGCAGGCTTAGACCCTGTGTACTACGTACCACACGGCATCGATACCAATGTGTTTAAGCCGATCAACCGCGAAGAGGCACGGAAAAATCTAAGCGTGGCGTTGGGAGTTGACCTGACGGGTAAAAAAGTAGTCGTCACCAATTCAGCCAACAAGGGGTTCCCCAGCCGGAAAAACTTTGATGCCCTGCTGCAAGCGTGGCAGGGACTGTTACAGCAGCTTCCCGACGCGGTACTGATTTTGCACACAGAGCGGGATGGACGCATGAACGGTGAACACCTGCCGACGATGATTAAAACGTTGAACCTACCAGACAACAGCGTGCTTTTCCCCAGGCAGTACCAGTACCTCATGGGGATGATCGGCACAGATTACCTGAACGACCTGTACAACGCGGCTGATTTGTATGTACAGCCCAGCCAGGGGGAAGGGTTTGGAATTCCAATCGTAGAAGCACAGGCGGCTGGCTGTCCGGTGGTGGTAACAAATTTTAGTTCCATGCCGGAACTGGTGTTCGCGGGCAAGACGGTTGATGGGTTCCCCGTCATGAGCACACCGGGGAGTTTCCAGCGGAAAATCAGCGTCCCGGCGTTCATGCGAGCAATGCTGGAAATCCTGACATCAGATAATGCCGATTATCTGAAGCTGCGAGAAAAGGCGCGGGAAGGGGCATTGGAATATGACATCGACCGGGTGTTCAAAAAGTACATGCTGCCTGTGTTGGAGCAGATCAGGTCCGATCTGGTGCCTAAAGTTTCCCTTGCCAATCGGCGAGAAATCCGGCGACTGAAACGCCAGGCAAAAAACGGTCAGAAAAAGGACGATGATATGCCAGTGAAAGTCAGTGTGCTTTTCCCGGCGTACAATCTGATTGAAAATTATCCTGATGGATTGGCGGAAAAGGCGATTTTTTCCGCCCTGAATCAGCCAGGTATCCGGGTACAGTTATGTGTCGTTGACGATGGCAGTACAGATAACACTTACGATTTCCTGAAAAAGATGAGAGATCGGTACGATGGAATCACGCTGCTGAAACACACGGAAAACAAAGGCAGCAGCGAAGCGGCAAACACAGCGGCTTCGGCTGCCAACGGTGAATATTTTGTGATCCAATCGGCGCGGGCGTGGTGGGAACCTGGGGCACTGGTCACGATGGCAAAAGCGCTGGACGACCAACCCGGCATTGGTTTTGTGTACGGCAGTACCCAGTACTGGGGGGATCGGCAGGACATAAACACCCCACCGCCGTTTGCCGCAGCGGACTTCAACACAGGCTTTCCGTCCAGTTTTGGCTATTTATACCGCCGTGCGGCGTGGGATCACGGGTGCAGATACACACCTTATCTCAAAGTCGAGGGGAAAACGCTGTGTATTGGTGATCGGGATTTCATGCTGCAATTGATTCATAAAATGGGTTGGCACGGACTGGCGCTGCCTGAACTGCTGGCGCTGAATTATCTGTACAGCCTGAGCAAAGGCAACCAGATGACCAATCTTCTCATTAAATACCGTGCGGAAATGACGGAAAAAATGAGAGAGCGATGGCCTATGACGGTAGGTGAGGCATGAAAGTCGGGTGGCTGGTGGATACGAAGCACGGGTACAAAGGCGGCGCGGAATTGTGCAGTGATGAGCTGCTGCGAACGCGACCCGCTGATGCTCAAATCGTACTGATGCCTCCACATGCCGTGCATAACAATGTGGACTGCTTTGTGATCCATAACTGCTATGAGTACGGAAGTCATATTATTCCGATACTGGAAACGCGGCCTGTCATTAAGCAGGTGCATGACGTATGGCAGCATGGTGACCCAGCCCTGCGGCGGTGGCTGTGCCAGCATAGCGCCGTCATGATTTTGAGCAGTCCCATTCACCGGGAAGCGCTGAATTTTAATATTCAATGTCCGGTGAAGTTCCTGCCAAACGCGATACGAGCCGCCGGACTGACCGAGGGCACGCACGAAAAGGCGGCGGTGTGGCTGGGCAGATTTGAAGAAGGCAAGGGTATCGTTGCGGCTGCTGAGTGGGCAGAAGAAAACCGGGTCACGCTGCACTGGTACGGGTTCGGGTCAGGGCTGGCAATGGTCAAAGAGCTTGGTCAATACTGCGGCAAGGTGGAACCGGAAAACGTGCACAAGGTTTTAGGCGAATACGAAACCTTTGTGTTCCTGCCGGATGATGTTGAGCCATACGGACGGACGGTAATTGAAGCGTGGCTGGCAGGGTGCGAACTGGTGATTAACGGCAATGTGGGCGCGGCGTGGTGGATTGACCATGAGCCGGATGCAATTGAGCGCGGGTCTGAATTGTTCTGGGAACAGATAAGGACGGTTATCTGATGGCAGCGCGGGCGGGCATGGGAACGTTAATTGCAGCACTGCGGGCGTATACGAGCGAAGCGGGCACCGTGACGTATTCCGACGATGCGATGCAAGCCGTCCTGGACAGCACGCGCAGAACTCATAAAAACCTGGAAGTCAGAACGATTGATGTTGATGATCCGTATACCGAGTACCTATTCCCGTTCCAGGTGGGGGAGTGGGTAGAGCAAAATGAAACGGGCAGCGGCTGGGCGCTGGTGGACAGCAATGGGGACGCCGCACCGAGCTACACAGTGAACTATCAAGCGCGGCTGATTACGTTCGCCAGCGATACGAGCGCCACGAATTATTACTTAAGCTGCCGGGAGTATGACCTGAACGCGGCGGCGGCGGAGATCTGGCGGCGCAAGGCGGCGGCGGTAGCGGCACAGGTGGATTTTGAGACGGATAACCACCGATTCGCGGCAAGCCAGAAGTTAAAGCACTACATGGAACAGGCCGCGTACTATGAAGAATTGGCAACGTCAGAAGGAACGCTGGAGATGTTCCGGGATGATATGCGGTGAGTCTGATCAGCAGTGACGACCTGAGCTATATGCGTGATTACGCGGAATCGTGGATGCCGGATACGTGCCAGATTGAAAATTTTGCGCGTGTGAGCGACGGCGCGGGCGGCTTTACTGAAAGCTGGTCGGCGGTAGGCACGGTGGCGTGCCGGGTTGACCCGGCACAGGCGGCTGAGCAGGATATAAAAATATCCGGTAAGGATACGCTCAGGAGTGTGTATCTGATTAGCCTGCCGTATGACTGCGGGCTGACGGATACGCACCGAATTGTGTACGGCGGTAATACCTATCAGGTGCTGCAAATGGACAACGCACACAGCGGAAAAGTCAGCATCAGGGCAAGGATAGCGCGGTATGACTGACATCAAAATCGAATTGAACACGGCTATCCTGGACAGAATGGACCGGGAAATGGACGGCAAGGCGGATAAGGCGGTAGGCAAAATCGCTTTTGAAGCGGAGAGCAAGACCAAACAATTGATGCAGGGCGGTAGAACGGGGCGTGTTTACCCCGTACCGGGTTCACCTGGACGCACCTATACAGCCTCCGCACCTGGAGAAGCGCCAGCGGTGGTAACTGGAATGCTCAAAAGCAGCATCCAGGCCAAGCGGGAAAAAAACAGGGTGTGGGCGGTGCTGGTATCTGCCGAGTATGCGGCAGACCTGGAGTATGGACACCGCACCGATGAAGGCGGATATGTAGCCCCCAGACCGTACCTGAGACCTGCCGTGTGGAGTGTGATTTCTGAGTTTGCCAAAGAGTTGTTAAAGGCGCTGGATTGATGGCAAGTTTTCCAGAATCAGATAAGGCGATTTATCAAAAGCTGGCAGCGGCGGCGGACATCGTAAACGCGGTTGGGACGGTGGATGGGCTGCTGCAAGTGTACAGCGATGTTGTCCCCGACGGGGCAACCTTACCTTATATATTTTTTTACTGTGTGTCTGCACCTTTTGAGATGGACAGTCCACGCGATACCACTGATGAGTTGTGGACAATCGAAGCGGTGGCAGCGAGCCGGGCGGCGGCATCGTCATTGGAAGATGATGTGATTTCGACGATGCACAAGGCCACGCTCAGCGATACGGGCTGGCAAAATTATTACACTGCCGTGATTGGCAGACAGCGGCAGACGTTCATAGCAGATCGTCAGAAATATTTCCATCGGATGTTAGAAGTCCGAGTGAGATGGGCAAAGAATACATAGGAGATTAAACGATGCCTAACGCAAATCGTACTGTGTTCCCCAACCTCGTGTTGAAATGGAACGGGGCTGACATCACAGATGATATGATGAATCTGGAATGGTCAAGCCAGGTGGACTTGATTGAAAAATCCGCCGGGCAGGAAACCCGCAAATCATACATTGCGGGGCGGGCTGACGACGATTTAACGCTGGACTTTGCGGCGGTGGGTACGGCGGCGGCGAGCGGCGGCGGCACCGTCGAGCGACTCATTTACACGGGCGCTACCGGAACTTTGGAGTGGGCGCCCTATGGCACGGCGGCGGGGCAGCCAAAATACAACCTGCCCGTGATGGTTCAGCAGGTGACCCGGCCCTTCAAGCATTATGAACTTGGCGTGCTGAAAGCCAAGCTCAAACCGAACGGGGCATGGGTTGATAACTACGACGTGAGCGGAGACGTGTACCCCTAATGAATGAGAAAAACGGCTGGGTGGTGGACGCCAGTGAATGGACACTGGAAGAACTGGAAAACTGGAACCGGGGCAACCGGGAAAATGACGGCGCGGCGCTGCGTAAGGTAGCGGCCAAAACCATTCGGAAGTGGCCTATGGAAGGCGACCCCACCCAGCCCGATTCGTACCTGAAAGTTAAGGTCAGGGTGTGGCGAACGGAGGTGCTACCGCGTATTGTGCAAGCGGTAGCGGATGAGTTTCAGAAACCGATTGGCGAGTGAACTCGTCAACAACGCTACATTCTCCCATCCCCTGCACCCCCTTGCCATGCGGTACGCGGCCCGCGTGCGGCTGGCAAAACTGTTTGGCTTTCAGGCGTATGTCGAATTCGACCGACTGACAACAGCGGACATCGTGGCGCTGTTTACCGTGTTAGATGTGGATCAACGGCTAAAAGATGGCTAAAAAAGTTGCGGAACTCAAAGCCGTATTTACGGCAGATACCAGCGGATTTCATTCAGCGGTTAATGAAATCCACGCCGGGTTAGACCAGTCCGTTTCCAAGATGTTTAATCTTCGGAACCTGACCATTGCAGGATTCGGGGCAATGACGGCGGCGGGGGTCGAATTCACACGGCAAGCCATTCAAGCGGGCGTGGCCTGGGACGCCAGCATGGTGAACATCCGGGCCGCAACGGGCAAAACCTCGGAAGAAATGAGCGTGCTGTCAGACCAGATGCTGGAAATAGGACGGCAGTCACGAGAGGGGCCGCAAGCCGTCGCAGCCGCGATGTATGATGTGGTGAGCGCGGTTTCCGATGCCAACTCGCAGATGGCAATCCTCAACGCGGGCGTGCAGTTGGACGAAGCCGGGGACGCCACCACACAACTGGCGAGCACGGTAGATGGCCTGATTAACGCGATGAATGCGTATCAAGCCGAAGCGAGTGAAGCAGCACACTTCTCTGATGTGTACGCACGTTCGGTGCAGGTCGGGAAGGGCACGTTAGAGGAATTCGTGAGCGCGATTTCGCCCGGCCTGGGGCTGATGTCTGCCATGGGGGTCAGCTTCGATGAGGTGGGCGCGTCAATTGCGCTGTTCACGACACGCGGGCAAACGGCCTCACAGGGTATGACCAAACTTGAAGGCGTGGTGAACGCGCTGATTAAACCCAACGCCGAGCTGGTCAAAATCATGGATCAAATGGGGGTGAGCAGCTTTAAGGCGGAAGTCGAAAGCAAGGGCCTCCGAAATACCCTGATAGAGTTGTATGATGCCCTAGACGGGAATGAACAAGCGCTGGCAAAGGTGTTGGGGACTTCTGAAGCGCTGCAAGGGGCATTCCTGCTGATGGATGACAGCGCCGGAGAGTTCTTTGATACCTACATGGAGGGGGTAGACGGCGCAACTGCCAGCCAACGGCAAATACAACTCGAAGCAACAGCGGCAAAATGGGACTTGCTGAAATCCAAGATTTCGGGGGTGAGTATTGCCGTCGGGAGCGAGCTGACGCCGGCGCTAAACAGTGTGTTGGATGTGGCTGGCGCGGGGGCGGATTTTATCCTGGACATCTTCGGTGGGCCAACTGAAGAAGAAATGACGCTGGATATTCCCGACCCACATGTTGAGGCCAAACAAGTGACCATCCCTGTGACAACCACTGTGGAGTTCATGAGCGGGGACACGGCTTACGGCATCTGGCGTGAGCAGTTCGCCGACCAGATGAGTTGGGAAGCGTTCCGAGGGCAGCTCGACACCGCCATGTCGGCGGCGGGGATTACGGATTACAAGTACATCCCGGCGGGCTGGGGCTTTGAACTGGCGCTAGACGGGCAGACCCAGATTGATTTTGGGCTGGCAATGGGGGATGTGAACTTTACACAACAAGACATCGCCATGCTGACTAATCGCATCGAAGAAACGGACAGCTTCGCACAACGGGTAGGACAATCAACAGCGCGATTGATTGAACGCCTGAACGAAATCGAAGGTATCGAGATTGATCCGTCCTCGGTGGGGGCGAGCCTGGGGGAATTTAACACCACGTTCACGGGCTTCATTGACGGGCTGAATGAGATTATCGAGGGCCTGGGAATTGAGTTACCAGGGCTGGATAAAGCTTTTAATGACTGGTGGGAGAATTCCCCACTGAACCCGAAGGGCGCGATTAACCTGATTGGCGAGTTAGGCGATGCGTTCGGGCAATTCACGGACATCATCGGGGGCGGGCTGGAAGCGATTGGACTGAAGGAAGAAGAAAAAGGAATCCTACCAACCGCGGAAGCGCCCATCCAATTCATTGCCGACTACAGCCAATACATGAGCGGCGATGAACTGTTGGCGGATTATTTTGGTGAACTGACGTATCCGGTGCTGTTCCAGCCTGCCGAGACGGTAGCGCCTGGTGAGGAATTGTTCGGGCCTGGAGCGCAGATCGATTTTGAAGAAGCGCAGGCAGCGTTGGACGCGGCGAATTTAGAAGCCAAAGTGGTGATGGTACCCGTCGATGAAAACGGGATGCCCATAGGAACGCTGGGCGACGTAGGCGTAACGGCAGAAGAAGCCGCAAGTATACCGATTATGATTATTCCAATTGACCAGGATGGAAACCCAATAGGCGGCAGTATTCCAGAATATTTCCAGACCCAGACGCAAGAGGCCGGGCCTGCCGAATTGTTCATGGCGCAGACAACCGCCGGGCCGGATTTCGACAGCGAACAGTTTGCGATGATGGAAGATAAGATTGTAGACATCCGCGCGGCGGCAGAAGACCCGATTGTGATGGACGTAGCGGAATCCAGCTTCGAGGAAATCGAAAAGGTGCGCCAGCAATGGGCAGCAGCGGCAACAGACCGAACGGTTAAGCTGCGTGTGAATATCGAAATCGGGGACGGAAAAGAGTACGTCGGGATTGCATCGTCAGCGGTGGCGGGCGGCGGCGGCGGCGGATTCGGCAGTCTGTTTGGCGTTCCCGGCAAGGCAGAAGGCGGCCCCGTCGAAGCGGGACACCCGTATCTGGTCGGTGAACAAGGGCCGGAGCTGATTATCCCCGGCACAGGCGGGCAGGTGATTCCGAACGATGTATTACGCGGGCTGGCGAGCGGAAACACCACAAATTTCAACGGGAATTTTAACTTCAACGGCATTCAGGACATCGAAGCGTTTTATGATGCACTGGAACGGGTGAAGCGGAATCGTGGGATTTAGATAACGGGCATTATCTGATGGCAACGTGGCAGGTGAACGTCGATTGGAATGCAAATGGGGACTTCACCGACAGTGGAGACGACATCACCGAGGATGTGATGGCAATCAACTGGCGGCTGGGGATGCACCGTCCGTTCCAAAATGTGGCAGATGAGGCGAGCTGTACCATCAGACTGCTGAATGACACGGGCAAATACAATCCAGAGAACGCCAGCGGGGCATTGTATGGCAACCTGAAACCAAGACGGCGGGTGCAGGTGAACCACGTAAGCGGCACAGTCAGCACCACGATGTACATGGGCTTCCTGGAAAGCATTCAGATTGAATGGCAGCCCGGCCCGGCAGCAGGGCAAACAACCGCGATAATGAAATGCGTGGGATTAAAACATTTCTTAGATGAGACTGAACTTTCGGTAGGCTTATTAAAAGACAAAACCGCCGATGAAATTATTAAACGCATTTTACTCTATGCCCCAATCGTGCCTGTGGTCGATAACATGTGGGTGCTGGGCAATGCGACATACTCGGTGCTGGGCAGCACGACGATTTTACAATCGTTAGACGATTTCACCGACCTGGAAACGGGCATAGAAACGTTCCGGTACTATGGCGATAACTCAAATCACCGCACCACGATCCGAGCGGCGGACGGGGAAAAGCAGGAAGCGGCGTACCGGATGATCCGGGAAGTGGTGGAAGCCGAGCGCGGGCGGTTCTTCCAGGCAAGAGACGGTAAGGCCACCTTCTGGAACCGCTATCATCTGCTACTGGTGACAACACCAGCGGGCACGGTCAGCAGCACGGGGACATACAAGCCGCGTCAGGTGGATTACCGCTACGGCGAAAACGTGGCGAACCACATTGAGGTGGTGCCGCACCAGCGAGCCGAAGGCGGGCTACAAACGCTGTGGCAGTTGGACGGCAGCATGGACGTAAGACCGGGGCAAAAAATCCACTTTAACGCCGATTTTACCGACAGCAACGGGAACGAAGCCGGGGCAGAATGGGCGAAAGTGGGAACGCTGGAATACAGCGGGGGGACGGTGGTTGCAGGGATTAAGCCGTTGGGCAAACGGGCGGAAATGACACTGGAAAACACGGACCCGGTACAACTGGCAACGGTGACGGATTTCACGGTAGTGGGGCCGATCCTGACCAGCAATAACCGACTGATTGCCGAGGCGGTGAACCAGGACAGCATTTCAACGTATGGCAGACTGCCGACGCTGCGCTTAAACCTGCCAGCGCTGGAAGATTACGAGACGGCGGCGCGGGTGGCGCGGTACGAAGTCAGGCGGCGGGGTACCCCGCGCGGTGAAATTTTCAGTTTGACGTTTCTGAACGACAGCAGCACGGATGCTGATGCACATCAAATAAGCTGGAAAATAGGAACGCGGTTAAGGGTGACGTTAAGCGAGCTGGATCACGATGAGGAGTATTTTATCCTGGGCGAGGATCATCAGTTGAGCGACGGCCTCAAGGTACACACGACGCGCTATTACCTGGAACTCGCCGACACCAACGTGCTGTGGGTGCTGGGGGTCAGCCAGTTAGGGGTCGATACAAGACTGGGGATATAGGATATGACATGGAACACATTGACTAACCTTGCAGATGAGCAGGTGGTTACAGAAGAACACATGGACGATATTCGAGAGAATATCGAGCACCTGGGCAGTATGACCGCCTGGGGCACGGCGTTAAGTGCGCTGAGCGGGTCGGACGAAACCGTGGGGACAACGGGCACCTACACGGGAGATGGCGCCGCAAGCAAGGCGATTACGGGCATTGGCTTCCAACCGCAATATCTGATCATCTTCGCGCAGGTAGCGAGCGCAGGTCAGCTAGGGTTCAAGTCCGACCAGGACACCACCTACACGTATGGCCCGGCGGGATACCAGCAGGATCATATCATCAGCCTGGACAGCAACGGTTTTACGGTGGGAGACGGAACGGGCAGCAGCAACTATTTTAATGTGAATGCTCGTGTGTATACCTATGTAGCATTCGGGACGGGATAAGATGGCGTATCACGGATACAGAAACGAGGCCGGGGTACTGATTGGCATCATGCAGACACGCGGTTTGCCGACAGACCCGGAAAAAACGGCAGAGGTCAACCGCCTGGCGGCGGCTTACGGCGGTACATGGCAGTGGATCGAACTGGACGCAAGCCAGTTTGCGGCGGCGCTGGTGGCCACGCAGCAGTTCAAAGCGCCTGTAATCACGGGCGGCGTGGTCGTCACGCAGGGGCCGCCGAACATCAGTTCGGATAAAGATCAGATCATCGCAGACGGGGCCGACACCGCAACGATCACCTTCGATGTGGGGGACGGCAGCTACAACGGCGGCGGGAAATACTGGATTAATCCGCCTGAGGCGAACAGCCCGGAGGTGTCCGGGGCGCTGGTGTTTGTGGGCGGCGTGGCTACCAAGACACTGGCAACGGCACAGATCGGCATCCATCAGATCGCGTGTGATGTGGTCGGCTATGGCCGAGCGGAATTCACGGTAGAAGGGGTGGCCTAATGGCAGACATCAGTTTTACAAGCAGCAAAACGGGCGAAGCCCTGACCGAGCAGCAGAATATTGTGGCTGAGCGGACAAAAGCCGAGCAGATTAAGGACAACTTCTACACGGCCCTGGACGGCCCGGCCAACAATGGACTGGCGGCAAAATACAACGCCATGACGGGCGGGCAAAAAAGCACGGCGCTCAACACACTCATCAACTGGGACATGGGCGCGGCAAGCCCCAGCGTGGCACGGGAAAACGGGCTGTATGTGGCGGTGTGCCTGCTGTTTGTGTGTGTGGGTTATCTGGCGGTGCGGGTCGGGTTCAAGCGGTCTGAGTAAAGATAAGACGTTTTATCTGATGTGGGTGTTTCTGGGGGTTATGGTGTTGATAGTCATCCATCTGATGTATTTAGATGCACTGCGCGACCTGCACCGAGGGCAGCGGGAAATCATTCGGCTGCTGCAAAAACTCCAGGAGCCAGAAGTCAGCAGTCCGGAAACCCTGTTTGAAGCGTTAAAACAGACAGCGGAAAAACACGGGGCGAACCTTAGACAGGTGGCCTCGGATGGATAAAGTTCCGATTGAAGTCTGGGTGCTGATTGTCACCTCGGTGATAGGTTCTGTCGGGAGTCTCTTAGGCTTCCTGGCGATGGTGATTTTCCCGGACTTCCGGCGTGCAAAAGTGGAAAGTCTGGAAGTCAAAAATGACGTTGAACTGGCGGAGTCGCTAAAAACATCGCTGGAAAGTATCACGGAGTTGAATCGTGTTTTGTTCAACAACTTCATGACTTACATTCGAGAAGGCAGCGACCGCGAAAGGAAACAGCGTGAGGCGGCGGAACAAAAGGAAGCGGACAGCGCGATTGAACGCGCGGAACTGAACAGGAGGATCACCGACCTGGAGGCACAGATGGCGAACAACGAAGATCGCATTCAGGAAGTGCAAAATAAACTGGACACAGCACAGAAAGCACTCAAAGACACAGAGGAGGCGCTGGATGCAGCACGGACGCGGATTGCTTATCTGGAAAACGAGTTGAAAAAACAGTCCGAACTGTACAGCACGCTGAGGAAGGATTATGATGATTTGAAAAAGCGGCACGATCAATTGCAGACCAAGTATAACAGCCTGCAATCGGATCATGAGCAGTTGAAGCAGGATCACCGTCTCTTGCAGGATACGTATGATCGTGCGATTAAGGAACGCGCGGCGAGCACGCCACATATCGACCCGCCGCCCAGCCAACCATCGGCAGATTAATCAAAAAGGAAAAAAACATGAACGACAAACCTGTATACATGAGCAAACGATTTGTCAGCACGATTGTACTGTCTATCGTGATGCTGCTGGTCTACTTCATTCCGGAGCTGAAACCGTATGCGGAAAAGCTCACGGAACATCTGACGAACATTGCCATGCTGTTGATTGGTGGGTACACGACCACCGACGTGGCGCGAATGTACCTGAACAAAACGGTGCCTGAGATTAAAGATGAGGCACAAGGCTAATCTACTCCTCATTACGGCGCTGCTGCTGGTCGTCGTCGGTCTGGGGATCGTTGCATGGCAGGACGGCCCGTCCGTCTACGACCAGCAGTTATTCACGCGGGTGGCGGCGCTGGAAACGCGGGTAGGACAGATCGTGCCGACCCAGGAGTTTTTTGCATCCCCCTCCCCTACCCTTATGCCCACGTCTACCACCGATCCGTTTGTGCGGGCGTGTGTGCAGGCAGGGATTAATCTGATTGTGCGGGATAGTCCCGGCGGGAACCGCGCCGGAATCCTGACAGGGGGAACACAGGTTCGGTATTTGCCCGGCAGCGCAAAAGCCGCGCTGGGCTTCACGTATGTTCGTCTGGATACGTCCGGGCTGATTGGCACGGCTGAGGAATGGGTGGCGAGAGAGTATCTGGTGGTGTGTGATGGCAGTTAAAAGGAACAAAGTCGGGCCGCATTTCATGCACATGTTCGATGCAAACGAGATGGTGGCGATTATCAAAGATTTGAACTGCGCGGTCGTGAAATTCGCGTTTACGCCGCCGGATACCATCCGGGAAGTGATGGAACGCTGCCCAGATGTGATTGGAATTTATCGTATGTGGTGGCAGTACGACGGCTACCTGAGCAATTCCAATGACTTCTTAGGTTTCCGAAACTACATGGCAAGTCGGGGCAAAGGAGCGCCAGAGGGGTTAAGTGAGGAAGAATCACAGCGTGATACCCTGGGGAACTGGTTTAACCCGCGTGAGGCCGTCAGTGAACTGTATTTCTCACACGGGCTGCGCGGCAATACTGAAGGTCTGCTGGCCTTTCCAGACAGCGTAAAACGGCGTCTGTATGTCGAAGGACACAATGAAACAGGCGGCGGCGGCAAGGTGGACTTTTTCCGGTTCGAGAAGGCGAGATGCGACTGGGCAAAGGAGAATGGATTCCGAGCGTGTGTGATTAACGGCGGGGTCGGGTGGACGTATGATTGGCTGGCAGCCGACAGCGTAGGCCTGCTGGAAACGTTACAACGCGACGGGCATTTGCTGGGGACACACGGGTATGGACACGTGCTGATTGATATTTCGCATGGGGACTTCCAGCCCGTAGACAGTGACGGCAATCTTGCCCACCCGCTGAGCCACTATCTGGAAAACCGCAAGGTATCGCCACGCACCATGACGAACTCATGGCTGGCGTTCCGATGTGTGAAATACGACCAACAACTCAAGGCGCTGGGGTACAACATCAAACAGGTAATCACCGAGTTCGGGTTAGACCGGAGCGCGGCACACATCATTGATAAACTGAGCGCGAATCAGGAAATAGGAAGCTGGAAAAGCACAATTGAATTCTGGCGCGGGTCGGGTCTGCTTGGAAACGTAACTCCAGATGTGTTCTACGCGAAAGAGCTGCTGTTTGGCGAGCAGCAGTTGAGAGTGTATGATGACTTTCTGTTGGGCGCAACGGTGTTTACGGTGGGCAGCGCACCGGAGGCGGCATGGCGGGCATTTGATGTGCGCGGTTCGCTGGTGCTGTCGACGCTGGCAACGTTCACGAGAGAGATGCCATTCACCGATGAGCCGACGCCGGAACCCCCGCCGAGTGGGGAATTCTGCGTGGTGCGACCTGCTAAGGATTTTGCTATCAACATCCGATCCTTCCCTGACCTGGAATTCTCTGACGACAGTTTGTCGGGTCAGTTGGAAGTCGGTCAGGAAATGCGAGTGTATGGGCAGTATGCGGATATTGAGGGGCGGGTGTGGTACGTGCTGAGCACTGAGAAAAACAAGTGGGTTTCCAGCAAAGCGGCGATTAAACTGGTGGGGCCGTGCACGGATATTCCGACGGTCACTTATCCTGATACCCCTCCGACTGAACCCCCACCGGACGATGATGGAGATTTGCAGAAGCGAATTGCTCAACTGGAAGCGGCGCTGGAACAAAAACAGCAGTCTATTGAGATTTTGCAGGCGGAAAATAACACGCTGCGCGGGAAGATAATGGACGCGGGAAATGCGGCCACGAATGCGAGCGCTCATCTGGTGAACGCGGTGGCGGAATTACGGAAGATAATCCCGACGTAAGCGGTGAAATGCTTGCGTAAAACGGGACTGTATGTTTAAATCATTGAGGATAAAGCGGTCAGCGGGAAACGACGCTTTATCTTAGAAGAGGGCTGGCGACTCTCCGGGTTTGCCAGCCGACGATGGGGGAGAGGTAGTTAAGGTGAGGCGGATTCCGTCTGAGCCTTCAGGGGTTCAAGTCCCCTGCTCCCAACTTTCGCTGACAAAATTCGGCTCCAAGCCGTGTGAACTGCGTTCCTATATCAGCGAAAAACGGGCCGTCCCTCCCAACGCGGCCTGCCTATGAATGCCGCCTGAATGCGGCATTTTGTTTTGATAATGCAAGTTATCTGAAGAATAAAAAAGCCCCCGAAGGGGCGAGAAGGAGTTATTCAGTCCATACGCGAATTTTAATTCGGCTTGTCGCCTCCTCTGGACGACAGGTCGAACCCACCGCCCAACGGGAGGTTAATCCAGGTTCCAGAATTTCAATGTCATCTGGATACGCATAAGGGCAATCGTCTGGGTGGAAGTACACTATTCCGTTGTAGCCTGGTGCGTCCCATTCGTATAACTGCGCTCGAACTGTCATTTCGGTAAACATTTTCACTTCTCCTTATCTGATTTCTTTTTTCGGTCTAATGACCCCTAGTTCGTCCCAGGGGTCGATGTCTGGATACGGAGCGTCGGGATCGGGGAGAACGGTTTTTCGATCCCCGCCCCAGGAGCCAACCGCCTGCTCCTGGTAACCCAGGGCGATGGCGGCGAGTTCCACAATGGCGGAAGACCAGGACGGGAGACCGCGCTGCCGCCTGTAGGCTTCCACGGCCGCGCGGAACTTCTCGGTGATTGTGACACTATGTCTAGGCATGGTTGCTTCCTCTAGCAGTCCCGCCCTCTGTGGCGGGGCTGCTTACACTAGCGACAGAAAACTACAGCGTGCAGTCCCGTGAAGTACGTCTCATATAACCGTATTCAACGTACTGGGCCCCTTTGGGGCCTTCAATCAAAATACAGGAGTCGCCGTGATCGGACGCGAATCCTGCGATCTTTTCAATCCCGTCAGGGAGCTTGACACCCCCCTGTGCCTTGACAAGTTTCACTACCATGTCAGGCTTGGCGTTTTGGGGAGTGATGATAACATGCGTGTGCCCCGCTGGTGTGCATTTAATCTCGTACCCGGCGCTAACGCTTTCCCCTCGTCTGAGTGCCGCCTTGATCGAGGTGGCGGCGAAGAATACCGTCACTTTCGACTTGGGGCTTGAACCTGCCGCCCTGCCAACCTCGGATATGGCATCGGGATCGGCCTCGATTGCCTCTTCGAGGCGCAACCTCGCCTCATCGCGGCGCTCGACGGCCTCGTCGAAACTCTTCCTCGCTTCAGCCGCTTTCTCACGGACACGTTTTATCATGTCCCGTTTTTCCGGTGAGGGCGGTTTGTTGCCCGACATCAGAGCATTAAATTTCTGCCCTAATGCCTGCATCTCGTCCATAGCCCGAACCAGGGCGGCCTCGGCTTCGGCGAGTTCGCGCCGCGCAGCCTCTACAGGGTCAGCGGGGGCGGGGTCGGTCGTCGCAGGCGCTTCAACAGAAACTGAGATGTGACGGTCTCCGATTTCGGCGATTTGTGCCCCGATCAAGCGCAGGACACGCGCTGCTTCCTCGGTATTGGCGTCATTTTCGAAACGAAACGTGTAGATCATTTTGATTTCCTTTCTTTTTTTGTTCTTACTAGCCCCGCCGTGAAAGACGGGGCCGCTTGCTAGTTGAAAAAGCGAAACGGATTCTCTTCCGCCTGGCGCAGCATTTCGGCTGCCTGGGCGAAAAAGTCCCGACGGGTTTCTTCATAAGGTGCGCCTTTGTAGGTGATGCTGAAACGATACGTTCCGCGAAAATTTTTGCCAATGGCGATAAATTTAACCGCCGCCGAAACGCGGCTATCTTCGTCGATGACCATATACACCACTGGAGGAACAAACGTCCGGCGGTTCAGTTTCAGCTCCTCTTTGAGACGGAGCATTTCCAACGTTTGTTCTGCGAAGATTTCGTCTTCGCGGATGTCTCGTGACGTGATCGGCTCAAAGAGATAGCGCGTGTGGTGTTCGCGGATGATTCGTGTGGCTTCCTCAAGCACTTTGGAACTGTGCTGAGGGAATAATCCCCGATAGTCTTTTTTAAGAAGCTGATTGTATAATGTTGCGTACATGTTCTCTTTCCTTTTGTTTGACTTTGATACTTCAAGTGTATCACATGATGCACTTGAAGTCAAGCATTTCACAAAAAATTCACCCCCCAATTTTTAGGGGTTCAGATAAAACTGATTATCTAACGCTATAATGGGGATGGAGGACAAAACCATGCTGAAACGCTTACTGATTGTAATAGTTTTGCTAGTGGGGATTTCACCAGTCAGAGCACAAGAACCATGTGAAGTGCCGCAAGCCTACATTCAGGAATTCAGAAACCATGCTGAAACTCTGGAAAACTATCGGGAGGAAGTTGGGCCAAGACCTCAGGACGTTTTTGGGGAAAGCGGGCTGTTGGTAGATATGGCGGGAGGGCTGCGAGAAATGCGAATTTACCACGAAGATGCTACGGATGAACTGCCGTTCTGTGCTGCCGGGGTCAACTGGCAAATGATCGAAGCGATTTCGGCGCTGGAAGATTTTGTAATGGCTGGGCTGATGGCAGAACTCAAACCGCGTGGACAAGTCATTATAGAAGCTGGGCACGCCCTGATACGGTTTGATGAAAAGATGGAAGGAATAGCGGGGGAGTGAGCCTCCCCCGGTGTTATGAAATGAGAGCGCCGTAACTGTCTAAAACGGCTTCATCCCAGTCCTGGAGTTTGCCAACATAGCGCATGGTGGTAGAAATGTCGGCATGACCGAGCAACTGCTGTATCTTGTGCATGGGCATTCCATTCTTGAGGGCGATATAGGCAGCCGTCCGACGTAGGTCGTGAGGGTTTAGTTGCAAGGTTGGATCGAAGCCACGAGCGCGGGTATTGATAACGGTACGGATGCCCGCCGGGGTGAGCGGATCGCCAGAGGGGTGAGGGGTGAAACGATGATAACGGCGGAATATGGGAGTATGGGGATGGATATAGCGGGGATCATCCGGCGTGAAGCGCTGATTGTGGGCGGCGATAAAATCCACCAGCAGATTGTAAACTGTGACGGGGCAAGGGGTTGTGGCAACCTTACCGCCTTTGCGCTGTAGGGTGATGGTGTAAGCGCCGTCAGCAGGGGCAAAATCGTTTAGCGTGATGCGACTGGCTTCGTCTACCCTGAGCGCGGAATTGAGCATGAATACGAGCAGGGCGCGATCCCTGTGGTCTTTGAGCGTTTTGATTTCGAAGCGGACGAAAGCGCGGGCAGTGTGGAGTTCCAGGCGCGTCCCATACTGCATCATGGGGGATGTGTTAGCATCCTTTTTTTCTTTGAATGCGGGGGTATCTGCGGCTCGTCTGAGGGCATCCTTTAACTGCCACAACGTTGTCTGAATGTCACGGGCTTCATCGGGGGTGAGATGGTATTCTGCCAACTGGCGAATGGCGGTGTAATCGTGCTGTTGGTCGGCAAGGGCTTTGCAAAGCTGCTTGGCTGGAACGAGCATCCGGTTTTTTGTAGAAGCGGCACGGGGGCGTTCTTCCAGATAGTAGTCTCCCTTTTTGTTTTTACGCCAGTGGGGGTTGCCCAGGTAGGCTTTATAGCGCTTCATCATATCCGGGGTGGGGAGGGCCTTACGCGCTGTCAGGAACTCCACAAAAACGGCTAAGTCATTCTCATAGGCGCGGGCGGTATTGGCGCGGTAGTCCCCGGCCATGACGACTTCATAAGCCTTTTGAAGGTCAAAAAAAATGGCGTAGGGGTTGTTTTCGTCCAGGATGCGGCCCTGGAACGGATCACGGCGGGGGGTGGTGATTTCATGCGGTTGGTAGACTGTTAACACGGTTTCCTCCTGCTTTAGATAACTGGTCTTATCTGATAAGAGCGGGGTAAAAAAATACCCCACCCCCGGCCCCTCCCCGTAGCACAGGGAGGGGGGGGGATATAACCAGTTATTTGATTTCTTCTAACAACTTAGTTGCGTCTGCCGGATGGGTGGGCGTTCATGCGATTCATCACCAGTTTATGAAGTTCGATAAGTCCGGTCAGGTGGGCAGCCTCAAAAGTATCTTCGGTGCCGAGACGGGTTTCGTCAGTTTCGGTGCCGGATTGATCGGCAATGAGCCAGTTGTAGAAGTCGATCCCCCCGCCCTGGGGATCGTACCAGATGACCAGCACCAGCCCGGTGGGGAGGTGCTGCAAGCGGACAACCTGATCGCGGCGGGGCAGGTGGGGATAGGAGTGCGAGCTGATGTGGGTCATTCGTTCACATCCAGCCAGACGAGGAACGCTTTGCCATCCGGGGTTGCCAGCACGCCCTGGAACAAACGGCTGTAGTAGACCAGCCCCAGGGATTGCAGCCTGAAGGCCGCGTCCAGACCGGCGGGGGTATCGACCACGAAATATTCACGGTCGCCAATGCTGGCATTCAGAAGAAGTTCATACCAGCCAGGAAATTTTTGCAGGCTTTTTAAAGCCTTACAAAATACAGCTTCCTGGGTAGAGTTGTGTTGTAAATTGGTATGCTGCTGTGTCATAATAGAAAAGCTCCTATCTTGGTTGGTAGGACGGAAACCCCCGTGAGCCTCAGAAACTTTAGGGGGTTTTTCCGTCTGTGCTCAAATATATAAGCACAGTTTATGATATTTCGGGATGCAAGTCAAGTAGTTAAATGGTTAGAATTATGAGCACGCCTGTTGACAAGTTTGGCTTGTTCAGATTATGCTATTAGGAGTACAAGGGATTGGAACAACTATGCAAATTCAAGTGCGACTGCAAAAGTTAGCACGCCAGAAGGCGGCTGATGAGAACCGAGACATCACTATGAAGACCATCGCAGAAGAAACAGGATTGGCTCGGAACACAGTTGCGGATTATTGGTATGACCGCACATTGAGACTTGATAAGCGTGTTCTCGAAACCCTGTGTATTTATCTAGGTTGTGAACTGGATGAATTGGTCGTAGATGCAGAGGGGAAAGACGACACCTCTGAATACAACGAGACCGCCCTTCCCGTAGCTGTATAAAGGCGTGGAAGGGCGGCGCTGTTCTGGAGTGGTAATTTTTTTTACCGTGCATTAGGAGGGTTTATGCGAAGATGCTTCGCGGATAAGTGCACGCTTAAGCCGCACTGGGCGTTCGAGTACGACGGCCAGGAACTGCGGGCGTGTGAGAAACATATGGAGGTGGCAGAGCGGACATCACGGCAGGTGATGGCAAGCCGCCGTCTGCTCTATCGGAGCAAAAAAGAGGCAACGCAGGAACTGTCAGTCGTCGTGGTGGCAGTGAGTTAGTTAAGTTGGGAGGCAACTATGGATAAGACTTGCCCGGAATGCGGGGCGCGGGTGCACCTGGGAGGGTACACCATCGAAAAACACGAGAATGAGTTGGAGTACGTGGCGTTCGAAAAATGCAGTGCTGCCGACTGCGACTACTCGTGGGAGGTCTACCGGACAACGGACGCGCAGGCGTTCCAGGATTTTTTGTGGGGCGCGGGGCGGCTGGCTGAGATTAGATAAGGCTTTATCTGAAGTTGGGAGGCACGATGGAACAGGAAAAAGTGCTCGCCTGGCATTTTATAAGAGACGATGGTCGAACTCAATATGGCAGCATTCTTGTGAAGGCTGGGCAGACGTACAGCACAGATAGTAAAACTATCCTGTGTGAACAAGGTTTTCACGCCTCCGAGCGCCTTCTGGACGCGCTTGGGTATGCTCCTGGCGCGATGCTCTGCCGCGTCGAGTTGTGGGGTGATCTTAAGCGTGGCCGCGATAAAATCGTCGCCCAGAATCGCCATGTCCAGTGGATGCTGGACGTGACACGGCTGCTGCACGGGTTCGCATGTGACGTGACGGAAGAAACGCTGCGAAAACACGGCGTCACGGATGAGCGCAGTTGGAACGCCATTCGCGTTAAGCGCGAATGGATGGACGGCAAAGCGACGGACGAAGAACTGGCTGCGGCTTGGGCCGCGGCTTGTGATGCGGCCTGGGATGCGGCTTGGAATTCGGTCAGGAATGCGGCTAGGAATGCGGCTAAGGACCCAGAAAAGGTTACGGCTTGGAATGCGGCCAGGACTGCGGTTTGGGAGGCGGAAAGGGAGGCGGCTTGGAATGCGGCCTGTGGCGCGGCCTGGGATGTGGCCTGGGATGCGGTTTTGGATGTGGCTAGGGCCGCGACCAGGGATGCGACCAGGGATGCGACTTGGGATGCGACTTGGGTAGAACTCAATGCACGCCTGGAGGCACAAGTCTTGCAATTGGCTGGTAGCGTGGGCTATCAGTCCTGATAAACGGAGTTATGCGATGTCACACTACCTGGAAGTATCACCATTTGTCATTCACATCCGGCGGGGCGGGCTGCTGCACATGCTGCGTATTGCAGAAATGGACAGTGACCGCGTGGTTGAACTGCCGCTCGAAGAAGGCGAAATCCGCGATTTGATTGAACTTCTACAAGAGTATATCGCTGCCCTGGACGCCGACAGAGAAAAAAAGGAAATTCAGCGGCGTCTGGATGATCGGGGCATTGCCGACATTCGTGATTGGTGGATGAAATAGAATAAACGAAAAGCCCCGGAGGGGATGGAATCTCTGGGGCTTAATTGCAAAAGAAAGCTAACTAAGGGAAGCATAACACACAATGGTCGCAACCGCAACAGCTTATCATCCCCCTGCCCCACTCGCACCGGAATCAACCGATGCTGAGGAGGGCGTGCTGGGATCGATCCTGATTAATCCCTACGCGTTAGAATGGGTGTCGTTTTTACGTGCTGATGACTTTTTTATGCTGCGACATCAGTGGATTTTTGAAGCGATGCTCAACTTAAAAAACCGCGATGAAACCATTGATTATTTAACCCTGATTGAAGAACTCAAAACGCAGACGACGCCAGCGGGCGGCAATAAGCTGTCAGACATTGGCGGGGCGGCGTATATCACCCTGCTGATTGCCAACACGCCGAGCAGCGTGAATGTGGTGGACTACGCCAAAATCGTGATGCGGCGAGCCAATCAGCGGCGGGCGCTGGCAATGGCAGAAGCGATGATCCAGCACGCGCGGACGGTTTCCGACCCGCTGGCGCTACAGAAAAAAATCGAGGCGGAATATCTGGGCTGGATTGAAGATTCGCACCGGGTCACGCTGGAAAAGGGCGGGGTACGACGGCTGGATGACATCATCCGGGATGATACGATCCGTATGAAGGAAGCCCGGCAGAACGGCAGCAGAACGGGCATCGCAACGGGGCTGCGTGACCTGGACAAGCATCTGGGGAATTTACAGCCGGGACGCTTGTACGTGTACGCTCAGGACACAGGCGGCGGGAAATCGGCAATTGGCCTGAACATCGCGCAGGCGGCCATGCAGCAGCAGAAAAGAGTGCTGTTCATCAGTCTGGAAATGCCGGAAGAAGAACATGTCCAGCGCCTAATCGCCATGAAAACAGGGGTCAGCGCCGAGCGCCAGGAAGCGGTGTCCAGTCTGACCGAGGACGAATACACGCGGGCAATCGCGGCGCGGCTGGACATGCTCAAATCAGAATATACGAAATACATGTGCATCGACGAAAGTCCAGCCATGACCCTGCCACAAATCCAGACCTCTATCCGGCGGGCAATCCAGATGATGGGCGGGCTTGAGCTGCTGATTGTGGATCATATGCAGCTCATTCGTGTGCAGGGCGTGGCGCAGGACAATATCGCGCTCATCACCAAGATGATCTTCGAAGGCATGAAAGCAACGGCGAAAGCGCATCATATTCCCGTGTGGGGCATGGCGCAGTTTAACCGCCGTCCGGTATTCACGGTTGAAAAGCCACCCACGCTCCACGACCTGTGGGGTGGGGCAGCCGCAGAACAGGCCGCCGATGTGATCCTGATAGGGCATCGTCCAGAGATGTATGTCAAACCAGAGGACGTGGACAAGCCAGAAAACGGGCAGTACAAAAATCTGCTCAGAATTTACAACCAGAAAAAGCGCGGCGGGAAAAGTCACTGGATGGTGGAACTCACCTTCCTGCCAGAAAAAACGATGTTTACCAACAGGGCAATTGAATCATGAGCAACGGTTTCACCTGCATTGACAATGCAATCATTTTGAATCCTGATCTATCGCACGGCGCGTTCCGGTGCTACGCGGTGCTGCGCTATCACGCCCGGCAAGCGGACTTTGCCTTCCCCAGCGAGGAGTGTTTAGCCGAGGAGCTTGGGGTCACGCCGCGCACGGTGCGAAATTACCTGAAAGAGTTAGAGCAGCATGGATTGATCCGCCGTGAGAAAAACGTGTACTTTTTCAGCGAGCCAGACGGGAAAAATATTTCCGAAATTAGGAAAAATATTTCCAGAAATGGGAAAAATATTTCCGAAAATCCTGGAAAAAATTTTCCTATAGAAGAAAAAGAAGAAGAAGAAAAAGCAGCAGCAGCGCCAGCGCGTCCCAACCTGTATGGCCTGTTTGAGCAGAATATCCACATGATGACACCGTTAGCAGCGGATCACATCCGGGACTGGGTGCGGGATTATTCTGAAACGTGGGTAGAAGCGGCCATCCGCACGGCGGCGTACCGGGGCAAACGAACGCTGAGCTACATCGCGGGCATCCTGAAAAGCTGGCAGGCGAACGGCTTTGACCCCCCTGCTGAAATTCTACCCAGGGAGGCCGTAACAACACAGCCTGAACAATCGCCGAAAGCGGACTGTGAACGGTGCGCGGGTTCGGGATACATCTGGACTGAAGTTCTGAACCTGGACGGGACGGTGCATGAGGCTGGCAATGTGAAGTGCACGTGTTGGAGCGCCCTGCTGCCCCAGGTGGCGGCAGCGGCGGATTAAAAAACGAGGCCTCTGCGCTGCCGTCAGCAGCCAGAGGCGTGAGCTAGCAAACGGAGCTTGCTAACTATGGGCAATTGTAAAACGGTGAAAGATTTTGCAACAGGGGCATTGGACGTGAAACGCTGTCCGGTGTGCGGTCAAAAAAACAGCCATGTCGATTGGCACGTCGAATACAGCGGTCAGGGCCTGGCGGAATATGCCGAGCTGGTACAGCAGTTTGCTTGTGCGTGCGGGCATGGCTGGCATACGTGGCAGCGGATTGGACACTGCTGGCTGGGGCTGGGCTGTGACGTGCGGATTATCTATCCGAGTGAGTGGATGCTTGAGGATTTTGACATGCTGGTTCAGGCGGGTTTTGTGCCTATGTCCTGGGGGGAGGTGGTACGTGGCATCAGATAATGGGCATTATCGGGGGTCAAAACCCCTGCTGCTGGATTTGTTCTGCGGCGCGGGCGGTGCTGGCATGGGATATCACATGGCAGGGTTTGCGGTTATTGGTGTGGATATCAGACCGCAGCCACGTTATCCCTTTGGGTTTATTCAAGCTGACGCTCTTGAATATGCGGCAGCACACGGGCATGAGTTTGACGCAATTCACGCGAGTCCGCCATGTCAGTTTGCAGCGCGCATGTTTAATCCTGCTAAACCCGAAAAGCGGTTGGAGCATAAAAACCTGATACCGCACACAAGAGCAATTTTGCAGCGACTTGGCCTGCCCTATGTCATCGAAAACGTAGAGCAGGCGAGGGCATATCTGATAAATCCTCTGATGCTGCACGGCTCAATGTTTGGCCTACCTATTTTTCGTGATCGCTATTTTGAGATGAGTCACCCTATTTATTTCACGCCTGTCCCCAGGCGGGATTATACACCTGTGCCCATTAACAGCAGCAGCAAGCCGGGAAACAAATATGCTCCGGTTGCACTAATGCGTACTGCTATGGGGATTAATTGGATGACAAAAGCAGAACTGCGGGAGGCCATTCCCCCGTCCTATACAGAATTTATCGGGCGACATCTGCTTAAGGGGGTGCTGAGATGAAAATCAGGCAGATGGTGAAGGTAGAAGGGCTGCGGCGGCGGCTGGCACGGGAGAAGTTTTGTCCTCACCCCCCGGCCATCCTCACCCCCGACCCCTCTCCAACCAGTGGAGAGGGGGGGGAAACCTCACCCCCCTGCCCCCTCTCCGAAAATCAGAGAGGGGGGTATCCCCGGCAGGGGGTGGTGTTTATTCTGGGGGGGCAGGCGAAAAGTCACCCGCTGGCGTGGGGGGTGGAAAAGTCCAATGGGGATGATCGGGCGTGGGAACGGGTCAACGATGAAATACGGCAATCGAATGAACGGATTTTTGCAAATTACAACCGTCGCAAGGCGGCAGCAATGGGAGGATATTAATCATGTCGGATTTAGTACCTGTGCAACCACAAGTCACTATCGCTGTACCGGAAATGTTTTTTGATGAGATGCAAAGACTCGCGGGGCTGCTGAATGAGGCAGTGGCAGATGACGAGATGTATCGTGCTGGGGTTGTGTCGCTGGAATCCATTCATCAGCAAGTAGCAGAACTGGCGGAAAGCGCGGCGGCCATGATTGCGGCCATTGTGGAGGAACGTGACCGGGCGCTGCTGGAAAAGGCTGATGCGGAGTTGGAAGCGGAGGCGGCCAAATTGAAGTTTGAGGATTTGGAAACGGCGCTGGATGAGTATTACTGGACGGATGTCCCCGCCGTGCGGCGTCTGGTGGAACGAGTACAGGAAGATGCACAGGAAGTGATGGAAGATGAATTTTACGACCATTACAACGAAGTGACGCTGGATAACATGGCGATGTATGTAGCAGAGGTGACGGGGCTGCCTCACAGCCAGGCATACACGTTTGTAGAGGCGATTGTTGAGGGAGACATTCAACACGCTGATGAAATGTGGGACAAAGAGACATTTAAGCTGGTGCTGAAAGCGCTGGCGGCGAAATATTCAGATTAGATAAGCGGGATTATCAAGAGTTAGTTGGGAGGTAACACAATGAACGGAAAGATTGTCACGATTGCCAACCACAAGGGCGGCATAGGAAAAACAACGCTGGCGAATGTGCTAGCGGCGGGACTGGCGCACCGGGGGTATAAGGTAGTGTTAGTCGATGCGGATGCTCAGGGGACGCTCACCCAGGATGCACTCGGTTTTGATCCGCAGCCGGGCTTTTATGATTTACTGGTGCGGAATGCGGAATTTAAAGACGTGATTAAAGTCGTACCGCATGAGCAGTACGCGATTGAAGGTGTTGAGGCGGCTGGCTGGCTGGCACTGATTCCGGGCAACGGTGAAACGCGGCATGTAGCGAGCAGTATCAGCAACGTGACGGCGATCCTGGATAAGTTCCAGGCGCTGCTCGAGGTGGTCGATTTTGTCATCTTCGACCCGTCACCAACGGAAAGTCTGCTGCATCCAGTGACTTACGTAGCGAGTGATTACATCCTGCATCCGACGCTGGCAGAAGATTGGAGTGTTTCCAGTTTGTATCGGACGATGGCCTATGTGAAAAATTCGCAAGCGTACCGCCTGGGCAAGGGACTGGCGGAAACGGTGACGCTGGGCATCGTGCCGACGATGGTACGGGCAAACACGATTACTCACAGTACGGTACTCCGAGAGCTGCATGATGAATTCGGGGCGCTGGTGTGGAACGCCGTGCCGAGCCGCATTTTGTGGAGCGAAGCGGCAGGATTTCGCAAACCTGTGATTTCCTATATGCCAAACTCCGAAGCGTCTGCTGATGCCTGGGAACTGATTGATACGTTTGAGCAGGGAGTACGTCATGGGGCGGCGTGATTTTTCGAACCGGGGAAAACACGATTTTAATCTGGCGAATGCCGACGCGGATATTATGGGCGAGTTTAGCAATCTGCGGGGTGAGCGTTCGGTTGCGCTGGCTGATTTGATCGTCAGCAAGGAAGTGCAGGTCAGAGTCGGCGGTCTGGATGAAGAAAACGTAGAACGACTGTTCGCGGTAAAACAGAATGGGGGGGAACTCCCCCCGATCATCGCATACGAAACCGAGCGCGGGCTTTTTGTGGCGGATGGGTTCCACCGGATGGAAGCCTACAAGCGGTTGGGGGAAACCAGCATCCGAGCGGAAATTCGCAAGGGGACTTTTGAAGAAGCACTGAATTTTGCCGAGGAAGCGAACCTGAAACATGGCAAGATGCTGAGCGCAGCGGATAAAAAAAATCTGCTGATTCGACGTTTGGCGCGGGGTCACGAGTGGACAAACACCAGCAACCGGGAAATCGGACGGCAGCTAGGTGTGGATCATAAAACCATCAGCAACTGGATTGATCGGTACAATTCGACTGGGGAAAATTCCCCAGTCAAACGGGATCACGTGACCGGGCGTGATGGGCGAAGCTACGATACCAGCAACATCAAGCGGTCAAATGAGGAACGAAAAGCAGAAATCAAACCCGTCAGTGATGAAGCGCTGAAATCACGCACCGTAGCCCAGGCGAAAAATCAGATTGCCTACCTCAAGGGCGAAATCGACTATACCATGATGCTGATCGAACAGCAGCAGCGGAAAGAGCAGCCAGACAAACAGTATCTTGCCGACCTCAACAAGCGTCTGTCCGTGCTGCAAAATCGGCGGAATGCGATTGCCGAAACCCTGCCAACCCAGCCGGATATGGTGAAACAGGTTAGCGTCGATTGGTCAGGGGAAACGCCTGTTGTGAAAGAGATGACCAGCGTGGAGAAGGCGCGGGGGATCATCGTGAATATGGGCGGGCTGTTGGACAAACTGAGCGAGGTACTGCGACGGAATGGCGCGGGTTGGACGGATGAAGAATGGCAAGGTGTCAGTTCGGATTTCAGCAGGTTTTTGGATCGGTGTCAAGCGCTGGTTACTGAGGAGTGAACAATGTGTGATTTGTGTATTGATGGAATGGGTTTCCCCTGTGAGGGCTGCGGCTGCCGTATCTGCAAAGACTACGATGAAAGGCACGATACACTACTGCCTCCCGAACCCGCCATTTTTCACGATGGTGAATGGCTATGTCCAGCCTGCTACGAGGAATACTATACACTTGTAGAAGCCGATGCGAGTGACACCGATGCACTCCTTGCAACAGATGAGTGACACAGAGCTGGCGATCTATGCCGCGTTTATCCGGGCGCAGGTGGACGAACTGGCGCACCGGGTACGCGGCAATCAGCAGCACCCGGCTTGGGTGGATTGGACGCAGGCGTGTATGATTGCGGATGAAGTTCAGGTAGAGCTGCTCAGGCGCTGGCTGGATAATGAAGAGGAGACTGATCACGGATGAAAAATTTATCATTGTTCGAGGATCAAAGAAAGTCCTTCCGGCAGGCACTTGATCGTGTGTTAGACATCCAACGTCGTGCAGGAGTAGATTTAATCAATGCAGAGGAAGAGGCCCGTATCCGTCAAATGTGGGAAGAAGGCGTATGGCCTAATGGCTGGTCAGGTGATGAGGTGCGGGGTGACGTGCCACTTGATAGCATTATCTCACTTGGCAATGAATTGATCGTCCAACCACGATTATTTAATTAGAAAGTGAAAGAGAATGATCTGTCCTGAATGTAACGAGGAAATGGACGAACTCGGTCATGGTTTTGATCCGGCAACGCTGTTTGCTTGGTCGGAATGGCAGTGTTTCAAGTGCGGTGCCGTTGTTTTGCACACAGAAGAAGAATATACGGCAGACGTGGATTCAATCACTGAGGAGTAAAGGATGAATACTTTTCAATTTACCCCAACGCAACAGGAAAAAAAGGTCAATGTCCCCTTTTTTGAGGAGGCGCGTGCGGATTATGCGCCTTATTATAACGTAAAAAACAAATCTGTTCGCACGGCCCAGGATGAAATTATCAAAGAGCTTGCCAAGCTGGGTGGAGCGGGTGTCCAGTTCCAGGAGGGTTTTTTTGGGACTGGCCAGGACAAGCGTTACGGCTACGTTATATATTTCCAGTATAACGGCGCTGCTGGTATCATCCGGGTGGCCGGATTGCCGATGAGACACCGTGAAACGCAAATCAAAATCGGAAAGATTCGGTTGCAGGCGTTGCTGAATGTCCGAGACTGGCTAAAAGCTACGGTGACCGGACAAATTTTCAGCCCTGGCAGCGAGCCACTCATGCAATATTTATTGGTCGATGGTATGAATACCATCGCTGATTATATTGCAAAGACAAGTCAATTGCCCCGTCTTAATCCTGTCCCTTTACTCGCTGGTGAAGTGGTAGAGGGCGAAAGGTGAACAGGAGATTGCTGCCAACGTGGAAGAAGTGACTTCGGGAGAACTTTCGTTTTAGATAACGCGCTATGTATTCGGGCCAAAGGATTCGTGAATGGCTGAATTCTGGCGCAGATGAGTTTGTTAGTAGAGGCGAAAATGAATACAAAGGAAGCATATAAATTTGCATATGGTCTAGTGAGAGAGAAGTCTTATCCTGGCTATGTGGACGAGGTGAACCCTCAGGCTGCTGCGCAGCAGCCTGAGCCGCGAACGCCGCCGGAGGCAGATATCCTAACGCACTATGCGGGCGGAAAGTATTGTACTCATACCAGGAAATATAGATTTTCCTCCTTTGTGCGAATGGCTTTTCTCGAGTAAACTGAGAGGATAAGCTTTGTAGATTTTTTGTTATATCGAATCATATGGAAGTAGGGCTATCCTGAAATGACGTTAACTGGTATTGAAGTTGAGAGCGATATTACAATTTCGCCCCATTACTACCACGTCACGTCTGTGACTCGTCGAGACCATTACAAGCGCCTTTGCCTGAATCCAGGACGGCTGCATTTTGATGTTCCCCTATCAGCCTGCGTAACTGAGAACGACAAGATCATCATTTCGGATGGAGTTGTCAGTGTAGCGTGTAAACACAACAATAAAGCTACGCTTCTCCCCATATATGCTGAACGCGAAACGCTTCAGCTAGGTGATCTCGAAGTGGGTTTATTAGTTAAAGAGGTTACAGAAGATGATGAGTATCAGGCAATACAATCCCTTACAGAATTCCACTATCGCAATAGCGTGATTTACGGACGAACCGCTAAACTAATCATTCGCTCGTTTAATCCGCTTTTTCCGAAGGTTTTGGGATATGTAGAATTGGCAAGCCCACTCTACATGAACAAAGCTCGATCCAATGTGTTAAACGCCCCTTTTCGACAGAATGGGATAAGTTGGACCCGTTGGGATAAAGAGTCTACCCGTCAATATATTAACCTGATGGTGCGTATCGCCAGATGCGTTATATATCCTGAGTTCAGAGGGCTTGGATTAGGGCAAATGCTTATTCGTCATGCGGCGAGGTTCGCCGCAGATCGTTGGCAAGTAGCTCAGACAAAGCCACTTTTTTTGGAGATCTCGGCGGATATGCTCAAGTTCGTGCCGTTCGCAAAACGTGCAGGCATGACCTTTATTGGTGAAACTGAAGGAAATCTAGGACGTGTATACGATGATGTAGAATACCTGCTACGAAATTCTCAGCGCATTATTGATGGCGAGATTATACGAGAGGAATCCAGTGGAATTGTCAGTCAACAAGTGACAAGGATGCAGCGGGTCTTTAAACTGATTGATCAAGAAGGCATAACACCTGACGATTTGCTTGAGCGATTACAGAAAGTTACTCAAGAACAGACGTTAAAGGACTTTGCTCTTTTTCATGAAATTATCAATTTATCAAAACCGACTTATATGCAAGGGTTGACACCTCAAGCTGAAGAGTTTATCCGAGAACGTGCCGCAAGTATTACAAGCGATACCTGTAATAACTCGATCCTGAATATCATAGCGCCAATTACCTCGCCTGTGCGACTAAATAATTTGACAGTGAGTTTCCACTCTCAGGTCAGGCGAACGCGACAGTCACACGCAGTTCAGCAGGCATTTGGTATCTCGCCTGACAGTATAGACACGCCAGTATTACGTGGTTTAACCGCCGATATTAAACCTGGGCAGATTGTCCTCGTACTTGGACCTTCTGGATCGGGTAAAACCACACTGATGGAACTCCTGGCGAGATCGAAAGGTCAGAATACTAATATCGGCATTGAATTTCCAGATAACTATCATCCAGGTGTTTTTCAGCCCATAAGCTCGAAAAAAGCCCTTATCGAAATACTCGCTGATAAAGAAGTTGGTCGGGCGCTTCATCTTATGGGACTAGTGGGTCTGTCGGATGCTTACATCTACCTTAAACGGTTTGATGAGTTGAGCAAAGGTCAGCAGTTCCGAGCTATGTTAGCGCGACTGATTGTATCCCAGGCAAATGTCTGGCTCATTGATGAATTTTGCACTAACCTCGATCCGGTCTCGGCTCATGTCGTTGCAGATAAATTACAGCATACAGCACGGCAGCTAGGAGCAATGGTGGTTGTGGCTGCTCCACACTGCCAATACTTTCTACATTCTCTGAAGCCCGACATGGTTATTCAGCTTACTACGGCATGGCAACACTCCGTTATGTCGGGTAAGGAATTCATGAAGCAGGTAAATGCACCTCAGAATAGAACCAACCAACCACAATCTTTGTTGCTTCGCGCAGAATACTTTACTGCTGTTAGGCAGGGTAAGAAAACGACGACTATTCGGAATGGTAAATCTCACATAAAAGAAGGTTTATTGTTGTTGGAGGGTGGAGGCGAGCGTCAAGTTGTTTACGTTTCAGGTACAAAATACTGTCAATTACGGAATTTGACCGTGGAAGATGCATTAGCGGACGGCTATGATGACATAGATAGTCTGCTAGAAGATCTGTATCAAATTTATCCAAAACTGGAACCCAACAAATATGTAACCATTATAAAATTTCATACACTTACAACACCAATTTAGTTTCGGTAGTCAATGTCGTGAACGAAGATGAGCGGCGGCGCATTCGCTATTCGACGTATGAGCGATGTGAGGATTGATTAAGTGAGAGCAAAAGCATCAAGAGGAATATATCTGGCTTACAAGCTCTGCCGGACTTACAGGAGTGTTGGGCTTAGTTATCCACGATCTATTTATCTTGCCGTCCGATGGTGGATTAAATGGAAGTGGTATGTGAAACCTTATTCAGATAAGTAGGATTATCGAATGATGTGGAAGAGACCGGGGTTAGAGGTAGGGAAGCTGGCGTTTGATGTGGCGCGGCAGGAAGTGATTCGGGAGTATCAGGAGATTGCTGACAGCGTGGAAGAAGTGACTTCGGGAGAACTTTCGTTCTTTTCGCTACGGCAGCGACTTGCCATGTGTTATATTCTATTGACACAAATTCCGGAATAGGAATATAGCAAGATGGTAGGGAAAGATGAAAGATGACCGAAAGGGAATGGTGGTTTGTGACGGGACAACCGGAAGAGGAAGAGAAAAAAGAGCCTGATTTCAGCGGGCGTAAAGGGGGAATGAGATGGAACAATGGGATGAAATCTACAGACTAGCGAAAGAGATTATCCGGCGGCGCGGGCGGGTATATGCGCGGGAAATCTGGGAAACTGGGGAAATTTACTATCATAAGGACTGGATACACGATTTGCTACAAAAGATGGTAGCCCAGGGGATGTTAGTCAAAGCACCCCGGCGGGGCGGTTTCCGATTGACTCCTGTTAGCCGTACCAAAACGTGATACAATAAGGAAAACAGCGAGCGCTTGGTGTCGTGCGGCGGTTTCCTCCCAACCGTTACTCCTGCACAATTTGAACATTTTATTGCCCCTCCCCTGGGGCAATTTTTATTGATGAGACTCCGCTTAGCTTGTCAGGAAGTGTGATATAGTGTAAGCAGGCGTGGCAGGTCTGCGCCGGGGATTTTGTGCCGTAGGGGTACGGCGTCCCGAATACCGCGTATGTATACCCCCGTGCGCGGCGTAGTTTTTTCACTGGCTAGAGGCCATATGAATACAAATAGCACCTGGGAACGGCAGGAGAATGAGCCTGTATTGTGGTTTCAGAGATTCCAGCGATTTCTGGCGATGGGGCCGGATCGGTCTGTGCTGGCATTCTACAACCACTGGAGGCAAGAGAAAGCGAAAAAGAGCAAGGCAAAATTTACGCCTGCCAATTCGCCACCTTCTGCCTGGACAAAAGCCGCACAGCGGTACAACTGGCGGCAGCGGGCGAGTGCCTACGACCTGCACCAGCTTAAGCAGGAGTTTGCCGACCTGGAAGCGCGGGTGTTAGAGCGCAGAAAAAAGCGGCTGGAACTCCAAGACAAGCTGATGGAGAAAATCGAAAAGGCGCTGTCCGACCTGAACACCCAGGACATACGCATTGGGGCAGCAGTGGCAGCCCTACGCACCTTATCAGAACAACAGCGGATCGACCTGGACGATACGCCACAACAGCGCGGGAACCAGGACGCCAGCACCGGAATCACCAATATTCAGGTGGTGATTTCGGGCGATGTTTATAACGATGCTGTATCAGATTGACGGCAATACACTGAAACTCCACCTGCACCCAGGACAGCAGCGAGCGTACCTGAGTAAGGCGCGGATTATCGCGGTGCTGGCTGGCACGCAGGGGGGTAAAACGAGCTTTACCCCCTGGTGGCTACTCAAGGAAATTCAGCGGGTGGGGCCGGGGGACTATCTGGCAGTGAGTACGACTTACGACCTGTTTAAGTTAAAGCTGCTGCCGGAATTCCTGGAAGTGTATGAAGGCGTGCTGGGCATCGGGCGCTACTGGGCAGGGGATCAAATTTTGGAACTGAAAGACCCCTCCACAGGGCGCTACTGGGCAACGCGGGCGGCTGACAAAATGTGGGCGCGAATTATCCTAAGGTCTGCTCAGTCCAAAAGCGGGCTGGAAAGCGCAACGGGCAAGGCGGCGATTTTGGATGAAGCCGGAATGGATGAATTCACGCTGGCGGCGTGGGAAGCGATCCTACGGCGGCTGTCGATTAACCAGGGGCGTATCCTGCTGACGACCACCATCTATAATTTAGGGTGGTTAAAACAGGTGATTTACGATGCGTGGGAACGCGGGGCCAAGGATATAGATGTCATCAGTTTTGACAGCACCACCAACCCGGCATTCCCGAAAGCAGAATTTGAGCGGGCGAGAGATACCCTGCCACAATGGAAGTTTGATATGTTCTATCGCGGGTTGTTCACTCGCCCGGCAGGGATGATCTACAGCGATTTTGTGAACCTTTACAAGGACGAAGGCGGGCATAAGGTCAAGCCGTTTGTCATTCCGGCAGAGTGGCCCGTGTGGTGTGGGGTTGATCCCGGCGCGAATAACACGGCGAAGGTGTGGGTTGCGGCATCAGATAACAAGTTTTATCTGATGGCAGAAAGCCTTGAAGGGGATAAATCAACCTCTGAACATGCGACCAGCGCGGTAAATTTCGCCAGCGAGAGAAAATTAAACGTGGTGGTCTACGTGGTGGGGCAGCCCGCAGAAAAACAAATCCGAATTGACTGGCAAAATGCCGGGGTCGGGAACGTGGTAGAGCCGCCTTTCTCTGATGTGGAATCAGGCATCGATAAGATTATCGCCCTACTCAAACAGCATCGGCTTCTCATTTTCGATAGCTGTACGGGAATTCTGGATGAAATCGGCAGGTATTCGCGGGTACTTGATGAAGCGGGTGAACCGACTGAGAAGATTAAAGACAAAGAGAAGTTTCATCGGCTGGATGCGCTGCGCTACGCGATTGCTTACGCAGACCAGCCAGCGGCAACCGTAGAGCAGAATTGGTTATTTGGATAATGCCAGCAGCCAGCGAGTACATCACTGACCCAAATTCACAGGAATTCAGGAAGCAGCGTGATATTGCCGCGGATGAATTCCGTAAGCGTGCCGAGCTGTTCAATCGCAACTGGAAATATTACATCGGCGAGCACAAAAAATGGTTAAAGGTCACGGCGGATGGCATCAGCGATAACGTGATTCTGAATCTGTGCAAGCAGGCGGTAGATCGGAAAGTATCGTTTTTATTCCCAGAAATGCCGCAAATCATCCTGAACGAGGACGGCACCCAGGACGCTACCGAGCAGCAATTGGCGGACGATTGGACGGCGAACGGCGGCGCGGCGCTGCTCGCCGAAATGGCGACCACTGGCAGCATTATGGGTCATGTGGTGGCGCGGGTGACGACGGACTTCAAAATCATTAATCTGCTGCCGACCAATGTGATTATCTGGTGGAACGCGGATAACTTCCGTGAGGTGCTGTGGTACGAAATCCAGTGGTCGGCCAACGGGGATGAATGGCGGCAGGATGTAATCAAGGACGGGGCGGCGTGGCTGTTACGGACGTTTGTTAAAAAGGGCAGCGGGTGGCAGCTCAGCATGGATGAAGTGTGGCCTTATGAGCTATCGCCGCTGGTGAGTTGGCCACACAAGCGCAATCCGAAACAGCACTATGGTGATGATGAATTCGGGCACGCGGTATTAAACGATATGGTGAACTTAACGGCATCCAACGTGGCAAAAATATTACGCTTTCATGCTCATCCGCTGACGGTGACGGATGACAAAAGCCTGGGCAAGGATAGTTTTATTGAAAGCGGGCCGTCTAAATTATTGAAGGTAGGGGACGGAAAACGCGTGTGGAACGTGGAAATGCAATCCGACCTAACGAGCAGCATGAATTTCCTCAATCTGCTGGTGGGCATGTTCAACGAACAGAGCAAGGTGGTGACACTGCCCGCCGATCTGCGCGTTTTCAGCAACGTAACCAACTTCGGTATCCGAGCGGCCTTTTTACCAATGTCTGATGACAATGAACGGATGCAGCGGTCTTATGGCTGGGGCATCGCGGAAATTTCCAAGCGGCTGCTGATGCTGCGCGGGGTGACACTTGACCGTGAGCCAATGATCCGCTGGGCGGAGGCGCTGCCTGTGAACCAGGCAGAAGCGACCAACACCCTAGTGACCCAGTACAACGCGGGATTTACCAGCCGGAAACAGGCGAGCGAGAACCTGGGGTACAACTGGAATCAGGTGCAGGCGGATAACAGCGAAGATGCTCAGTTTGCCGGGAAACTGTATGACCGCTTTTTAGGGTTGCAGGTGCCCATGAGCGAATTCTGATGGGGATAGACATTCAGGCGGGGCAGCGGGAATTCCGGCGGGAACTGGCGAGAGATGAGACTGAGACGGCCCGGCGGTTACAAGCGTCCTATCGTGGATTTTTACAGGATTTACAAACGTACCTTAACGACCTGGACAAAGCGGCAGAAGCGGCGAACCTCACCACCGATCTTAAAAGCACGGCGGAATTCCGCGCCCTTGAGGAACAAGTCCGAGAAGCGTTAGACGATTTGAGCGCGGTAATCGAAAGTGAGGCGCGACGGCTTGAGGATAAGGGCATCCGGCGTGGGAAAGAGTACGGTGAGGATCAACTCGCGCGGGTGTTCGCCAGCTTTAATAAGCCCTCGATACCACAGATTAAAGAGCTTGTCCGGTATGTGGACAGCGCACCTTTCCAAGCGAAGTTAGAGCAGTACGGGAAATATCACCAGCGGGCGATTGCAAATATCATCACCGCTGACGCCAGCCTGGGGAAAAACCCGGTGACGACTGCCGAACATATCCGGCGCTGGGTGACGACGATGCCAGCGGCAGACGCCTACCGGATGACCCGCACCGTGCAAATCTGGGCGGCGCGGAAGGGTACAAGCGTGGTGTATCAGGCAAACCGGGAAATTGTGCTGGGCTGGTGGTGGTCGTCCGCACTGGACAGCAGAACGTGTATGAGCTGTGTGAGCCAGCATGGGAAGCGGTTTCCGGTGGATGAAACGCTCTCCGACCACCACAGCGGGCGGTGTGCGATGGTTCCGATCACGGGGTACACGGCGGCGCGACCCGTCCAGACGGGCGAACAGTGGTTCAACGCGCTGCCGGAATCAGAACAGATGAGCATGATGGGCAAGGGCAAATGGGAAGCATGGAAGGCTGGCGCTTTCGGTTTTGATGCCCTGAGCACAACTTACGAGGACGACGTATACGGTACGATGTACCGTGAAGCCAGCCTGAAAGACATTATCAGATAAAACCTCTTATCTAAAGGTAGAGCCGGAATGAATGAGGAAAACAAGCAGGAACAAAAACCAGAAAACAATCAGCAGCAGCAACCTCAGAAGAATTTTGAGGATATTGTACGAGAGCTGCGTGATGAGAACGCCGCTCGTCGGGTTGAAAATAACGACCTGAAAACCCTGCTGACGAGCATCAAAGACCTGCTGCAAAAGGGACAGGCTCCCGACCCGCAGCCCGATTTAAAGACGGAGAAGGGCAAACAAATGTCCGACGAAATGAAACAAGCCCTGGAGGGGTACAGCCAGCGGATAGAGGCCGCTGAAAAAGCAGCTGGCGAACTTGCGGCGCTGAAAGAACAGCTTGAAGCGGAAAAAAAAGCGCGGGAAGCCAGCGAATTTACGGCATTAAAGGTCAGGACGGCGGCAAAATACAAGCTGCCGGATGCGCTGGCGGATCGATTGCAAGGCAGCACCCCGGAAGAACTTGAGGAAGATGCCAAGCGGCTGGCAACATTGGTCAGCCCTGGGCAAAAAATCCTGGGGAATGCCGGGGCGGGCGAACCTCCCAGCGTGGCGAAACAGTTGTTCGACATGGCGCGGGGCGGACCGACCAACCCGTTCGATCCAAAGGCGTACCCTGGTCGGTTAAACGAAGAATAACGAGGTGACACATGGCGAATACAACTTACGCATTGATTAGCTCACTGCTGCCTTCCGTTTGGGAAGCGGCGATGATGCACGCAATGCAGAATACTTTTATGCCGAGCCTGGTGCAGGTGTTTAACGACAGAACGGGCGGCGTGGCGCGTTCGGGATCGAAATACAGCGCTGGCACGGTGGCGAGCCTGACGGAAGGCACTGACATCAGCACCGCGCAGACACTGACCCGCGCGGCCTTTGCGACCATCACCCCGGCAGAAGTCGGTGACATGTATCTGATTACCGACCTTCGCGCGGAATCGGAAGATGTGATGAACATTTTCGCCGATGCCGCCCAGGTTATCGGGTACGCAATGGCAAAAAGCGTTGAAACCAATCTGCTGTCCAGCTTCACCAGTTTCACGGGCGAGGCGAGCGGGGGAACGATTGGCACGGCGGGCGGCACCCTGACGATTTCTCACATTCTGGCAGCGGCGTCACAGCTTCGCGCTCAGGGTGTACCGGGTCCGTACAACTGCGTGCTGCACGAGTACCAGTGGTACCACATCGCTAAGAACGTCGAAACCAGCATCCCGCTGGTGTTTACCGAAAGCCTCCGCACCGCGATGGGCTTCTATGTCGGGTCGTTTGGGGACATCAACTTTTACCACACAGGCGTTCCTACCGCGGGAACGGCGGTAGTCAGCGGCATTTTTAGCCGCCAGGCGATTGCCTATGACATCCGGCGGCCTCTGCGGATCGCACCCGAACGGAATGAATCGCTGCGAGCGACTGAACTCGTGTGGACACACGTCTACGCCTACGGCGCGTGGCGGACTGATTACGGCATTCCGTTGGTTGGTACAGCGTCAGCGCCTACGAGCTAATGATGAAACTACTATGGCATAGCAACGCACCCGGAGCACCCACCGGATACGGCAATCAGACAGGATTGTTTGTGCCTCGTATTCACGGCACCAACGGCTTTCAGGTAGTCGTTTCCTCGGTGTACGGCATCCAGCTTCCCATGAGCACGGCGGATGGCATTCTGATGCTTCCGGCGTTGTGGGAGGATCATTTTGGCAACGGC
>JAANMU010000695.1_pt1 | contig 37737 bp, 29 predicted proteins | sample 7279701 | NCBI WGS metagenome assembly JAANMU01 (sample SAMN14094539, study PRJNA606508) | bioreactor metagenome | isolation source: A lab-scale SPAN reactor treating ammonium-rich wastewater day 57 | place: Ireland: Galway | collected 2017-03-13
GAGTTGTTGAATTTGCGCCCCTTGACGGAGAGAGTTAGATCCACGTTGGGGCCGCGCAGGACGACCTGGTCCTTGCCTTCCATGAATTTGACCGCGGCGCGCTGGTCCGCTTCCACTTTTTTCCAGAACGCGATGGGGTCGTCCTCGTTGGCGTGGACGGCGCGAAAGACAAAGTCCTCGTATTGCTGGAGGCTCATCTCCGCGTCCTGGGCGTAGGCCTCGGTGGGATACAGCGTGGTGACCCACTTGAAGACGCCCTCGGCGCCGCGTCGCATCTGCGCTTCGGTGACCGCGCCCGCCGGCTGGTTGCGTTTCTGCGAGCGGGTCGTGTCGAAGGAAGTCTGCGAGCGCGTATTGGTCGTGGAATGGATGCGGATGCGGCTCTCGAACTGGTCGTAGGCCAGTTTTTGGAGGGGCGGAACAAAGTCGAGTTGCGCGTCGTTCCCGTGCATCAGGAGCAGGTCTTCATGACCGGGGAAGAACATATCGGGCAACTGCACGAGCGGGACGGGATGTCCACCGGCTTTCAGGGTCTCGTAATAAATGGCGCGCACCAGCGGCTCGGCGGCAGTCGTCGCCTCGATCAGCACACGGTCGCCGGGCTGGATGCGGGCGCTGTATCCAACCAGGATTTCTGCAAATTTCTCCACGCGAGGGTCTGCCACAGAAAATCTCCTTGTTTTTGGTGTAAACGTTCGGATTATATCACGGCGATTTCGAGTATACTTTCGCGCAAGAAAACAAGAGAGAAGACAAAAACTGTTCTCCACTCTCTAATCATCTGCTCTCTACCTCTCTAAATCCCCCATGAAACAACTCCTCCAAAACATGAAAACCGGGCAGACCACAGTCGAAGACGTGCCGACGCCGACGCCGCGCCCGGGGACCGCGCTCGTCAAAGTCGCCGCGTCCCTCGTCTCCGCGGGGACGGAACGGATGCTCGTCGAATTCGCCGAGAAGAACCTCGTCGGCAAGGCGCGCTCGCGTCCCGACCTCGTCCGCCAGGTGCTCGAAAAAGCGAAGCGCGAAGGCGTCATCACCAGCGTGCAGGCCGCGTTCAGCCGTCTCGACCAGCCCATGCCGCTGGGATATTCCTCGGCGGGCGTGATCGTCGCGCTCGGCAAAAACATGAGCGGATTCCGCGTCGGACAGCGCGTGGCCTGCGCGGGCCTCAACTATGCCGTCCACGCCGAATACAACCTCGTGCCGCGCAACTTGCTCACGCCCATTCCCCGCAAAGTGGACTTCGAGTCCGCGGCCTTCACCACCCTCGCCGCCATCGCCATGCAGGGATTCCGACTCGCCGAGCCGCAGGTGGGCGAGAACGTGGCCGTCATCGGGATGGGACTGCTCGGACTCCTGACCGCGCAGATCGCGCGCGCCGCGGGCTGCCGCGTCCTCGGCGTGGACGTGGACGCGGCCAAACTGCGCCTCGCCGCCTCCCTCGACCTCGAAGCGGCCGCGCGTCACGGAGCCGAATCCGCCGCCCAAACGTTCACCTCCAACCGCGGCTTCGACGCGGTCATCATCTGCGCGGCCACCGCCTCCAACGATCCCGTCGAACTGGCGGGAGCCATCGCCCGCGACCGCGGCCGCGTCGTCGCGACCGGCGCGGTGGGACTGGACATCCCGCGCAAGGTCTATTACGAAAAAGAGCTGTCGTTCGTCAACTCGCGCTCCTACGGACCGGGGCGCTACGATCCCTCTTACGAAGAGAACGGCGTGGATTATCCCATCGGCTACGTCCGCTGGACGGAGGGGCGCAATATGGAATCCGCCCTGCAACTGATGGCAGACGGCAAACTCAAGATCCGGCCGCTCATCTCGCACCGCATCCCCATTGAGCAAGCCGCCAGCGCCTACGAGATCATCACGGGAAAGAAGAAAGAGACCTTCCTCGGAGTCGTTCTGACCTACGGTGATTCAGTATCAAGCGCTCCAGTGTCACGTGTCACGTTTCCAAAACGCCTGACGCCTGACACTGGAAAACATGACACCGTAAAACTCGGCGTCCTCGGCGCGGGGAACTTTGCCAACGCGGTTTTGCTTCCCGCGATAAAGAAGGCTGGCGATATTTCCCTCGTCGGCATCGCCTCGGCGGGCGGGATGCACGCCCAGGTTTCGGGGAGGAAGTTCGGCTTCCAGTATGCCGCCTCCTCGGACGAGGAGATCATCAACGATCCGAACATCAGCACCGTCGCGATCTTGACGCGTCACGATTCTCATGCCGACCTCGTCCTCAAAGCGTTGAAAGCTGGCAAGCACGTCTTCGTGGAAAAGCCGCTGGCTACCACGCCAGAGCAACTCGCCAAAATCGTAAAACAATTACCAATTACCAATTACCAATTACTAACAGGTTTCAATCGAAGGTTTGCTCCATTGGCGCGAAGTCTCCAATCTCAAATTTCCAATCTCCAGGAACCCAAATACGTCCACTACCGCGTCAACGCGGGCTGCATCCCTCTCAATCATTGGACTCAGGACGAATCCCTCGGCGGCGGACGGATCATCGGCGAGGCCTGTCACTTCGTGGACTTCATCGCGTTCCTCGTCGGCGCGGCGCCCGTCTCGGTGACGGCGCACGCGCTGCCCGACAACGGCAAATACCGCGAGGACAACGTCTCGATGACGTTTACTTTCCCCGACGGCTCCATCGGCGTGGTGGACTATCTCGCCAATGGCGACAAGTCCTTCCCGAAGGAGCGCGTGGAAGCGTTCTGCGGCGGGATGATCGCGGTACTGGACGACTTCCGCAGGCTGGAAATTGTGAAAGACGGGCGGAGGAAAGAGGAAAGAAGGGCGCAGGACAAAGGTCACGCGGCGGAGTGGACGGCGTTCGCCAAGTCCATTCGCGAGGGCGGCGCGCCGCCGATTCCCTACGAGCAGCTCATCGGCGTGACCAAAGCCACGTTCGCGGCGGTGGAGTCGCTGCGCGCGGGAAAAACCGTCCCGATATAGAAAACCCCAATTCGGGTAACCCGCTTGCGGTCGCGGCGCGACGCGGGCGCAGTCGGACGGCTCCTCCCACCGTCTCAAGCCGCGGCCGCGCCGTCACGAATCGAATCCCAGTCCCAGCGCGTCCAGCAATTTCAGCCACAAATTGCGCCGGCCGCCGCGGCGGTCCGCCTGCGCGAGCGACCAGCGCGTAAAATTGATGATCGGCGAACGAAACGGCTCCGGGGGGATGGGCGCGGGTTTCGTGCGTACCATCTTCAGCGCGACGCGCTCCGTCTCGCGGCCGTCGAGCAGGTCGAGCATCACCTGCGCGCCGAAGCGCGAAGCGCCGACGCCCAGTCCCGTGTAGCCCGCCACGTAAGAGACTTTTCGCTTAAGAGCCGTTCCCCAAAAGGCGGTGAAGCGCGAACAGGTATCTATCGCCCCCGCCCAGGCGTGCGTGAAGCGGAGTCCCTCCAGCTGGGGAAAAGTCTGGAAGAAGTGCGCGGCCAGACGCGCGAAGGTTTCGGGGCGGTTTTCGAGATGCGGCCCCATCCCGTTGTTCCAATAATAGAGCGCGTCGTACCCGCCCCACAAAATCCGCCCTTCCGCGGTGATGTGATAATAATGGAATTGATTATCCGAGTCGCTTAACCCCTCGCGGCCGCGCCAGCCAATGGAGTCGCGCTGCGCGGGCGTCAGCGGTTCGGTCATCAGGGCGTAATCGTAGACAGGAACGATGTAATAGGATATGCGGCGCAGCAACGGCGGGAACGCGTTCGTGGCAAGCGCGACGCGGCGCGCCCGCACGCGTCCCTGCGCGGCGCGGACGACGACCGTTTCGCCCAGATCCTCGAGACGTTTCGCCGGGCTCCGCTCGAAGAGACGGACGCCGCGCTCGAGGCAGGCGCGTCGCAATCCCCACGAAAGCCGCGCCGGGTTGACCATGCCGTTCGATGGGTTGAACAGCCCGGCGAGATAGGTTGGCGAGTCGACGCGCGCCCGCACTTCATCGCGGTCGAGAAAGGTCAGGGTCTCGCCGTAGCGCGCCGAGATATCGCGCTCCTCTTTAAAGTCCTCCGCCTGTTCCTCCCTGAGGGCGAGGTTGAGTTCTCCCGAGCGGATGAAGTCGCATTCGATGCGGTAACGCTGGATGGCGTTTTCGATGGCGTCGAGATTCTCATGTCCCATTCGGATGATGTCGGACAGTTCGGCCGGCCAGCGCGATAACCCGTTTTGAAAGGAATGGGTTAACGACGCGGAAACGAAGCCGCCGTTGCGCCCGCTCGCGCCGCCGGCCGTCTCCCCGCTTTCGATGAGGACGACTTCGCGCCCGGGATCGGCTTCCTTCGCCAGCAGCGCGGTCCACAGGCCGGTGAATCCCGCGCCGACCACGACCAGGTCGGCTTCGATGGACCCGGTCAATGCGGCAACCGGTTCGGGGCGCGCCGCGTCGTCCAGCCAGAACGGCAATAACTTCACGTCCGCAAGCGATTTCAGGTCTTCGGGGCGGGGTTCGTTTGAAAAAATCATCGGGTTCTCCATGGGGATCATCAACTGACGTTGCGCGGACGGCGCGCCGCCAAGTTTAACGGAGGAGACCCAATTCGGTCAAAGCGCGGACGGCGATTCGGCGCCGCGCAAAACGCGCCCCCGCAGGCAGGTCGGACTCGCAGCCTCTTTCTGGTTTATCCCTGCCGACTACAGCGCCGCGATCCCTGCAAAGATCAGCGCCAGCGCGCCGAGGATGCACACGACGGAATAACCGAACCGCTGGCGGTCGCCCAGCGCCTTCAAGCGCGCCGGGACGTGCGCCAACGCCGCGGCGACGATCATGACGACCATGTGCAGGATGCGGCTGCCGGGAAAGCCGTCCCCGCTGAACCCGCCCCAGAAAAAGTAAACCAGGCCAAGCAATACCTGTAAGTCCACAATGCCGCTGAGCGCGGAGACCAGGCCGCGATCCATGCCTTTGAACGAACTGCGCGTCGCCCAATTGACGGCGAATTTGAAGATCGTCAACGCGGCAAGAACGACGATGGGCCAGCGCAGGGCGGAGTGGAGGGTGTGAATGAGTTCCATGGAATTTTCCTCTTGTGTTTTCTAAAAATCGGCGGCGTCAAAGTTACGGATAAAACGGACGCGCGGGGCTTCAGGGGCCGTCGCCGCGCGCCTTACGGTTCGAAGGAACCGGCGGACATTCATTTGACGTAACGCGAATTGCCGTTTCGCAATATTAGCACAAATCCATTTCTCGTGTAGAATCACACGACACAGACAGGAGGCTGCCCATGACCTACAGCGTCATCCTCGCCGAAATCCGCGGACGGGTCGGACTCGTCACGCTCAACCGCCCGGAAGCGATGAACGCCTTTAATCCAACGCTGACGCGCGAACTGATGGACGCGCTCGAAGCGTTCGACAACGACGATTCCGTCGGCGCGATGGTCGTCAGCGGGAATCAGAAAGTCTTTGCCGCGGGCGCCGACATCAAGGAGATGGCCGAAAAGACCGCCCAGCAAATGGCGGATGGCGACTTTATCGCCAACTTCGACCGCATCCGCGCCATCCGCAAACCGGTCATTGCGGCGGTGTCGGGATGGGCGCTGGGCGGCGGCTGCGAAGTGGCCCTGGCGTGCGACATGATCGTGGCCTCGGAGACCGCGAAGTTCGGCCAGCCCGAAATCACCATCGGCGTCATCCCCGGCGCGGGCGGGACCCAGCGCCTGCCGCGCGCGGTGGGCAAGGCGCTCGCCATGGAAATGGTCCTCAACAACCGCACGCTCTCGGCGCAGGAAGCGCTTGGGTTCGGCCTCGTCAACCGCGTCGTCGCGGCAGAGACGTACCTCGACGAGGCGTTGAAACTGGCCGAGGAGGTCGCGTCGCGCGCGCCCGTCGCGGTCCGGGCCGCAAAGAGAATGGTCAACGAAGCCTACGAACGCTCGCTGACCGAGTCGCTGGCGGAGGAAAGAAGGGAGTTCTACGAATTGTTCGAGACCGAGGACCAAAAAGAGGGGATGCGGGCCTTCGCCGAAAAACGCAAACCGCAGTGGAAAGGCAAATAGCGCAGGCGGCAGATGGTCACCTTCCGTGAATTGCTGGCGGGGTTCGAAGCGTTGCCCATTCGGGGGCGGGCCGTCATCGCGCACGCCTCGTACAAATCGCTGGGACGCGTGCAGGGCGGGCCCAAGGCGGTCATCGACGCGCTGCTGAAGACCTGCGCCTCGGTCGTCATACCGACGTTCACCTACGGGACGATGGTGACGCCGCTGGCCGGCCCGCCCAACAACGGGCTGGACTACGCCGCCGAGGAGGCCAGCCGCCGCGCCGGCGGCTCCAGCCTGACCTACGACGCGCTCCCGTTCCGAAGCGATATGCCCGCCGACGAGGAGATGGGCATCCTGGCCGAGACGCTGCGCCGGCGCCCGGACGCGAAGCGCAGCCTGCATCCCATCTTTTCCTTCGCGGGCGTCAACGCCGAACACACCCTCGGGCGTCAGACCATCTACGATCCGCTCGCGCCCATCGGCGCCCTGGCGGAAAAAGACGGCTGGGCGTTGTTGATCGGCGTGGACCACACAGTCAACACCAGCATCCACTATGCCGAGAAACTGGCCGGGCGGAGACAATTCGTCCGCTGGGCGCGGCTGTCCCGCCGCATTGTAGAATGTCCCAACTTCCCCGGCGATTCGGCCGGGTTCAATGAGATCGCGCCATACCTCGAAAACGACGCGCAGATCGTCACCGTCGGCGAAGCGCGCGTGCGGGCCATTCCCCTTTCGCAACTCTTCATCCACGTCAAGGCGCTCTTAAAAGCGGACCCGCTGGCGTTGCTGTGCCAGCGGGATTCTTGTGGACGGTGCAGGGCGGTGAGAGAGACGATCTAGCCCGTAAAAACACTATTCCGACAGATCGACTTCCAGCCCATCGTACGTCCCCGTGACGGAGAGATTGCCGTCCTTATCGCGCGTGTACGTCAGAACGCCTTCGGCCAGCCCGCTGACGGAGACGCTCAGCGTAAATGTCTCCCAATCGTAACTGTTAAGTCCTTCCCCCGTCAGCGTGAACCCCTCCGAAAAGGCGCAGTTGTTGAAGGTGAATTTCTCGCCTTCATTGACCGCTTCAAAGGTCAGCGTCCCGCCGAACGGACAGCCGAGGCTGGTAGTTGTTTCGGCGTCCCAGTAATAATATTCGGGCAGGTAATAGATCTCGTCGTCCACAGAGGCCAGCGCCTCGAGCGGACTCTCAAAGTCTGCCGCGCTGGCCGGCGCGAGCGGGACGAACTCGCTGGCGACCACGCCTTTACAGGAGACCTGGCGCGCGGGCATGATGTCGGCCACGAGGAAGGCGGTGACGAGATCGTCCACGCAGGGGTTCCCCCAGCCGAAGAGGATGTGCGGACCGCCCGTCTCGGCGATGAAACTCCCATTCTCCAGCCGCGAAGCCACGGCCTGCGCGCCCTCGTACGGGGTGGCGGGGTCGGCGGTCCCGTTCAGGACGATGGTCGGGATGCCGCTGGCGGCGAGCGGCGCGGGACGCTCGATTTGGGCCGCGGCGCCCGGCCAGAAAGCGCAGGGCAGGTCGCCATAGAAGACGGAGGTAAAGCGCGTCAGGCTGGATTCCAACGCGTCGCCCGCGCGGATGTAGGCTTCGGCGCGCGCTTCGGGCGTGTCGCCGGGATAGGCGTAGTCCTGGCATTCCACGCCGTAGTAGACCGCGTCCGAGTAGGACGGGTCGGGGACGGCCTCCAGCGTTTCGGGGTCGAGGCCGAGCGAATCGTAGAGAATGCGCGCCATCGGGACGAGGTCTCCGTTTCGCGAATATGCCGCCAGGGCGCGCAGGAAGATCATGCGCTCGGCTTCAGAGTACATATATCCGCTGGTGGCGGTTTCGAGATCGGAGAAGGCGAGCGCGCGGCTCTCCATTCCGCCCGAGGGGAGCGGAAAGTCGAAGGACAGGGGAGCCTGCTTCAGTTTCCCTGCGAGGTCGTCGTAAACTTTGACCGCGTCCGCGCCCATATCGGCGGCGCAGAGCGGGTCGTCGTTGCAGGCGTTGAGCGTCACCACCAGCGTGTCGTTGAAGGCCTGCGCCTGCGTGACGTAGAAATCCGTGCCGGAGAGGGTCAAGTCCACCGTGCCGTCGAGGAGCAGACCGGCGAGCCGGTCGGGATGGGCGGCGGCGTAGGTCTGCGCGTATTGCGTGCCGTAACTTTCGCCGTAGAGCCAGAACTTGTCCGCGCCCATGGCCTGGCGAAAGACCTCGAGGTCCTCCACGGCCTGGTCGGTGCCGAGGTAGGGAAGGTAGGCCGGGTTGCCCATTTCGGCGACGCAGTCTTGCGCGAAGCCGCGCGCGGTCGAGACCAGGGCCGCTTCGTTTGCCGCGGTGGACGCGTCCCAGTCGGCGCGGTAGAAGGCGGCGGCCGCGGCGGCGCATTGCAATCCGCCCGAGAGTCCCACGCCGCGCTGGTCGAAGAAGACGATGTCAAAGTATTCGGGGATGGAGGGGTCGTACGACGAGACATAGTTGTCCGCGCTGAGCAGGCCCGACGCGCCGGGGCCGCCTGTGGCGACGACGAGCATGCCTTTGCGCACGCCGCTCGCGGGCAGGACGCCGAACACAACATCCAACGTCCCGCCGCTGGGGTTGAAGTGATCGTACGGGACTGCGAGCGTGACGCAGGTGAATTCGCTGTCGGGGCAGGGCTCGCCGCCGAGTCTTTCCAGACGCGCGGCGGTGTCCTCCTCCGCGTCGGTCCCGGCTGTGGCGGTGTTTGCGACTTTGGCTGGTTGGACGAGCGCGGTCGTCGGCGCGGGCGCGGACGGCGCGCAGGCTTGCGCGAACAAAGTCATCAGGGCGAAGAGCGCGAAGAGTTTTTTCATGTTGGATTCCTTTTCCGGCGTCAACGGGAAAATCTTAAAGCCAGCCGCATCCGTCCTATTGCAGCAGGATCGGCTCGATGCGCCAGTTCTCTTCGTCCGCCACTTTTCTCAGGCGCGCCAAAAGTTCGGGGCAGATACGCGTCGTATCGTTGGGGAAATCAATCAGGTGTCCCTTGCCGTTTTCGAAGATCTGGAACGAGAAGCGGTCGCGCCCGTGGAAAGAGATCAGCGTGCCGTAGATCGTCTTGATGCGGCGTTTGTCCACGGCGTTATCCGGGCTGGGACGCAGGACGATCGTGATCTGCTGCGGCGGACGCTCGCGCTCCTCGGTCTCCGCGAGGGGAACATAGATGGATGGCAGGACGGGAGGCGGGACGTCGGGGATATAAGTCGGATTGTCAGCCCCACTTAGACCTGCCGCTTCCATTCCTGACCGCGAAGCGGGTTCTGTTTCCTTGAACGGAATCTCCTCCGGCGCGCGCATGACTGGCTCGAGCGTTTGCGGCGGCGCGTAGGTCGAGATATTATCCCGACCTGCCGATTTCGGCTGCGGACGCGCGGCGATGGCGGCCTCGTCGAACGAGGGCTGCCATTCGTCGTCCCAGCCCGCGGGGAAGTTTTCGGGCGGAGGAGGCGTGTCGTCGTCATTGGACAAATTGGCAGTTTGACCGACAGGGTAGGAGGGCTTGGATTCCGCGACCGCGAACGCGGAGCGGGCGGAAGTCGGCTTGGGCGGCTGAGTCGCTTTTTGGACGGAGGCCGCTTTCGGCGTCGGGAATGATGCGACGCGTCGGGGAGATTCGGATACGCCGCGCGGTTTGAGAGTCGCAGGAGGGGAATCGTCCGCGGGGACGGTCATCGAAAATTCGGTGCGGATGTTGTCCACGAGGATTTTCGGCGGGGTGTTGGTGGCGTCCACTTTGCCTTCGACGAGGACGATCTTGCCCTGCGTGAGGGTGGACTGGAAACGTTCCCAGGTCTTCGGGAAGAGGACGAGTTCGATCACGCCCTGGATGTCTTCGATGGCGACGAAGCCCATCGGTTTGCCGCTTTTGGTGGTGTAGGGGCGGATGGATTCGACGCTGCCCGCCACGCGCACGCGTTCTTCGTGGCTGGCTTCGCCAAGCTGCGCGGAGAAGTAACTGACGAGTTGGGCGAGCGTTTTCTGGTAGGGCGTGAGCGGGTGGTCGGAGATGTACATGCCGATGAGTTCGCGCTCCCAGTTGAGGGCGTCGCGGCGGTCCACGTCTTTCACGTCGGGCAGGCGGATCTGTTCGACCGCGCCGGAGTCCGCGCCGAAGAGACTCATCTGTCCCGCGTCGGCAGCGCGGAAGTGCGCGCTGGAGACGGCGATGAGGCGTTCCATGCCCGCGAGGAGCGCGGCGCGGTTGCCGAAGGCGTCCAGCGCGCCGACTTTGATGAGGAATTCGAGGGAGCGTTTGCCGACGGCGCGCATATCCACGCGGGCAGCGAGGTCGTTCAGGTCTTTGAAGGCGCCGTCCTTTTTGCGCGCTTCGACGAGCAAATTCACCGCCGCCTCGCCGACGTTTTTCACCGCGCCCAGCCCGAAGCGGATGGCGGGACCTTCGGCGCGGTCTTCGATCTCGAAGTCCCAGCCCGAGGCGTTGACGTCGGGCGCGAGGACGGGGACGCCCATCGAGCGCGCGTCCGCCACGTAGTAGGCGACTTTATCGGTCTGGCTTTTGGAGGCGGAGAGCAGCGCGGTCATGTATTCGACGGGGTAATGCGCCTTGAGGTAGGCGGTCTCGACCGCGATGACGCCGTAGTCTGCGGCGTGACTGCGGTTGAAGCCGTAGCGCGCGAACTCCTCCCAGTCGTGGTAGATGGCTTCGGCGATGGATTTCTCCATCCCTTTTTCCACCGCGCCTTTGACGAATTTTGCGCGGTGCATGGCGATCTTGTCGGCTTTTTTCTTCGAGATGGCCGAGCGCAGTTCGTCCGACTCGGAGGGAGTGTAACCGCCCAATTCGACGGCGGCGCGCATCAACTGTTCCTGATAGACGGGGATGCCGTAAGTGGATTCGTAAATGGGACGCAGCGCCTCGTGGCGATATTCCACCTCGGCTTCGCCGTGCATGCGCGCGATGTAATCGGGGATGAAGGCCATCGGGCCGGGACGGTATAACGCCACCATCGCGATGACGTGTTCCACCGTCTGCGGTTTCATCTGTACCATGTAACGCGTCATCCCGCCGCCTTCCACCTGGAAGAGTCCGGCGGTGTTGCCCGCGCCCATCAACTCGAAGGACTTCGGGTCGTCGAGCGGGATGTTCCGCAGGTTGAATTCCTTACCGTGACGTTTGTTGATCAGGTCGCAGGCTTTCGCCATGACGGTGAGCGTGATGAGTCCGAGGAAGTCCACTTTCAACATGCCGAGCGAGGAGAGGATGCCCATCTCGAATTGGGTGACGGTCTTGATGGGCGTCTCTTCGGAGTTGGAGGTGGGACGGTGCAGCGGGAGATATTCGGTCAGCGGTTTGTCGCTGATGACCACGCCCGCGGCGTGCGTGCCGGCGTTGCGCACCGTCCCTTCCATTTTCGCGGCGATGTCGATCAACTCGCGCATCTGCGGGTCGGTGTCGTAGATCTTCTTGAAATCGGGGACGGCCAGCGCGTCGGCCATGGTGGTGTTGCGTCCCGAAACGAACGGGACGAGTTTGGCGACCTTGTCCACCGCGCTGAGTTCGATGCCTTTGACGCGCGCCACGTCGCGCAGCGAGGCTTTCGTCCCCATTGTGCCGAAGGTGATGATCTGCGCCACTTTGTCGTCGCCGTATTTGCGGGCGCAATATTCGAGCATCTCGGCGCGGCGGTCGTCGCGGAAGTCGAGATCAATGTCGGGCATTTCGCGGCGGCCCGGGTTGAGGAAGCGCTCGAAGAGCAGGTCATGCGCCAGCGGGTCCACGAGGGTGATGTCGAGCGCGTAGGCCACGATGGATCCCGCCGCGGAGCCGCGCGCGTTGTACCAGATGTTCGTCTCGCGGGCGTGACGGCACAAGTCCCAGACGATGAGGAAGTAGGCGTCGAATCCCATTTTGTGGATGACGCCCAGCTCGTATTCGAGTCGTTCGCGAACCCGCGCGTCGGTTGACCGGCTCCCGTAGCGGCGACCCAGCCCCTCGTCGCAGAGGGAGCGGAGGTAGGTCGGCGCGGTGAATCCCTCCGGGACGGGGAATTCGGGCAGGTGATATTCCTTGAAAGACAAGTCCACATTGCAGCGTTCGGCGATGAGCAGCGTGTTGCTGATCGCCTCGGGGACTTCCGCGAAGATGCGGCTCATCTCCTCGGGCGCGCGGAGGTAGTAGGACGAGTCGGACATCCTCATGCGTTCTTTGTCGTCGAGGCGCGCGTTGGTCTGGATGGCGAGCAGGATGTCCTGGTATTGATAATCCTCCGGCTCGATATAGTGGACGTCGTTGGTGGCGACAAATTTCGCGCTGTAGCGCGCGCCGAGTTCGACGAGTTTGCGGTTCAGTTCGAGGATTTCGGGGATGTCGTGCTGTTGCAGTTCGAGGAAGAAGCGGTCGGGACCGAAGACGTCGTAATACCAGTTGATGCGGCGGACTGCCTCTTCGGGATTTTCGCGCAGGATGGCTTCGGGGATCTCGGCGGCCATACAGCCCGAGGTGGCGATCAGCCCTTCGGCGTGCGCGGCGAGGAAGTCGTGGTCTATGCGGGGATAGTAGTACATCCCCTCCAGCTGCGCGGCGGACGCGATCTTGAGCAGGTTTTTATAGCCCGTCTCGTTCTCCGCCAGCAGGAGGAGGTGGGAGGAACTGCGGTCCAGTTTGGAGTCGCGGTCTTTCATCGTGCGAGCGGCCATGTAGGCTTCGATGCCGATGATGGGTTTGACGCCCGCGTTTTTCGCCGCGTTGAAGAATTCGATCACGCCGAACATCGTCCCGTGGTCCGTGATGGCGACCGCGGGCATGTTCATCTCTTTGACGCGCGCCGTCAGCTTCTGAATGTTCGAGAAGCCGTCGAGAAGCGAATAGTTGGTGTGGACGTGGAGGTGGGCGAAAGACATTCCAGCGCTCAATAATCAGCGTTCAGTGGGTTGGAGCGATTATAGCACGCGTGTTCAGGAAACAACTTAACAAGTCGAATCAATATGCCTCCGCTGTCCGCGGATGCATAATCGAGCGAACGGGATTCGCGCCTGCTACTCGGCCGCCCGGTTTTCGACCAGCCAGTTTTTGGCGTCCTCGATATCGTCGAAAGGCACGATGGGAATCTTGGAAAACCGATTGACCAGTTGAAGAAGAAGCCGGGACGATCCCGTAACGCCCACCACGGCGGCCTTCGCGATGAACGGGCTAGACCGCTCCGCGCTCACCTGCAAATATTTGATCACATCTACAGAACCGACCGAGCCGCGCACGTCGTTCAGGATCAAGACCGAATGTGACGGCTCCGCCATGACGACGGCGCCCGCCTCGTCGCATTCCGCGATGACCCCTTCGTCGTCCAGGCCGAAATGCGACAGGTCGAAATAGAAAATACGGGTCCCCCGATGTATCTCCCAACGTGATTTCATGAGGCCTCTGCGCTGCGTCCTTCCATGTGACTGAAACCAAGCGGACATATTATAAATCAGAAAGCGCGCCTGAAAAAAGTCGGCCTGCCTCACGGCAAGCCGACTTCTCACTACTCTCTGTTCTCTACTCTCTTACTTCTTTTTCCCGAACTTCTTCATCAGGAGGTCCGTCAACGTCGGCTGGCCGATCTCCTGAAGTTCGTAGCGGACGCGCTGGTGCGGCTTGTTGATCTTGACGACGCGCGTCAGGTCGATCGGCGTGCCGATGACGACCATGTCCACGTCCGAGGCGTTGATGGTGGCCTCGAGGTCGCGCGTCTGCGCTTCGCCGTAGCCCATGGCGGGCAGGATGGGTCCCGTCTTCGGGTACTTGGCGTACGTGGCCGCGATGGACTTGACCGCGAACGGACGCGGGTCCACAATCTCTTTCGCGCCGAAGCGGCGGGCGGCGACGTATCCTGCGCCGTAGGCCATCTCGCCGTGCGTCAGGGTGGGACCGTCCTCCACGACCAGAACGCGCTTGCCCTGGATCGCGGCGGGGTCGTCCACGAAGAGCGGAGAGGCCGCCTCGATCTGGACCGCGGCCGGGTTCAGCCTGCGCAGCGACTCGCGCACCGCGATCACCGCGTCGGGATTGGCCGTGTCCACCTTGTTCAGCACGAACGCGTCCGCCATACGGACGTTAGTCTCGCCGGGGTAGTATTTTGATTCGTGGCCGGGACGGTGCGGGTCCGCCACGACGATCTGGTAGTCGGGGACGTAGAACGGGAAGTCGTTGTTGCCGCCGTCCCAAAGAATGATGTCGGCTTCCTGCTCGGCGCGGCGGACGATCTTCTCGTAGTCCACGCCCGCGTAGATGATGACGCCGATGTCAATGTGCGGCTCGTATTCCTCGCGCTCCTCGATGGTGCATTCGTACTCGTCGAGGTCGTCGTAACTGGCGTAGCGCTGGACTTCCTGCGCGACCAAATTCCCGTATGGCATCGGGTGACGGATGGCCGCGACTTTGTATCCCATCTCTTTCAGGATGAGCGCCACCCGCCGCGTGGTCTGACTTTTACCGGCCCCCGTCCGAACCGCGCTGATCGAGACGACCGGCTTCGTGGACTTGATCTGCGTGTACTTCGTCCCCATGATGCGGAAGTCCGCGCCCGCGGCGTTGACCATGCTGGCCTTGTGCATCACGTACTCGTGCGGCACGTCGCTGTACGCGAACACGACCTGCTCCACGCCGTGCTGTTTGATCAAGTCGAGCAGTTCCTCCTCCGCGCGGATGGGGATTCCTTTCGGGTACTGCGCGCCCGCCAGCTCGGTCGGGTAGACGCGTCCCTCGATGTCGGGGATCTGCGTGGCGGTGAAGGCCACCACCTCGTAGTCCTTGTTGCCGCGGAAGAACGTGTTGAAGTTGTGGAAGTCGCGTCCCGCCGCGCCCATGATGAGAGTTTTGATTGGCATAGGTTTGCTCCTATCGTTTCAGCCGCGTCGGGGACAGTGTCCGGGCGGCCCGGCTTGAGTTTTGAGCCGCTTCGTTTTTACCCGGCGCGACATGATTCTAAATAAAAACAGGCTAAAAGCAAGGTGACTTTCAGCCTGTCTTTGCATCATCTTTGATTCTTTCGGAAATAAAATTCCCCGCCGCGAATTTCACGAATGCGCGCGAATTTTCCGTAATTTTTCGTGAAATTCGCGTCATTCGCGGCAGAAAAAATACCGGCGTTATTTCCGATAAAGTCCATTTTCTACCTCATTCGGCGTCCTCTCCAATGGGAAATGGAGGGGGCGCGGCGGGTTACATCACATCCGGCGACTGAATATCCAGCAATTTCAGCGCGTTGGCGATGACCTGTTTGGACGCCGCCACCAATTGCAGGCGGGACTCGCGCACCCCGGCCTCCTCCACCTGCAAGACCGGCGCCGCGTGATAGAACGAGTGGAAGGCGTTCGCCAAATCGTACGCGTACGCCGCCATCACCAGCGGACGGTACTCGTTCGCGGCCTGCTCCACCGCCGCAGGGAATTTCGAGACCTGCTCGATGAGCTCGATCTCGTGCTTCGTCAACTCATAATCGAAGGCGCGTCCCGTGGCCCGCGCCTCGTATCCCATCGCCTGCGCCTTCTTCAAAATGCTGTTGGCTCGCACGTGCGCGTTCTGGATGTACGGTCCCGTGCGTCCGTCGAACGAGAGCGCCGCGTCCATGTCGAAGACGATGTCCTTGTTGTTGTCCACTGAGAGCATGGAATAGGCCAGCGCGCCCAGCCCAACCTGCTCGGCGACCTGCCTCCGCTCGGCGTCGCTCATCTCGGGAGCCTTCTCCGATTCCACCGCCAGCACGCGCCGCACGGCTTCGTCCGCCACATCTTTGAACAGCGTCACGCGTCCGCGCCGCGCCGACATGGCTCCCTCGGGCAGGCTGACGAAACCGTAGCCGAGGTGATAGCACTTCTCCGCCTGCGGAAAGCCCCACAATCTCAAGATCGCGAACGCCTGTTGCAAATGCAGAGACTGGCGCACGTCCACCACATAAATGGAACGGTCCACGTGATACTGCTCGAATTTCACTTTCGCCAGCGCGATGTCCTTCGTCAGGTAAAGCGTGGTCCCGTCCGAGCGCAGGATCACGTTCGTGCGGTACTTTTCCTTTTTGAGACCGAGTTTCTCGTCAATCTTCACAATGACCGCGCCGCCCTGCGGACGTTCGTCGTCGGCGATGCCTCGGGCGATCAACTCCTCCACGATGGCTTTGGACGGTCCGTCTACTTCGCTCTCGAAGAACCAGACATCTATCTTCACGTCCAACATGCGCAGGATCTCGCGCAGTTCCTCCAGACTCCACTCGCGCGTCACGCGCCAGAGTTCGCGCACGTACGGATCGCCCGCGTCGTACTTGCGATACATCTCGCGGCGCTCGGCCTCATATTGCTCGCGGAGCGCGGTCTCTTCGGGCGTTTCGTTTTCCTTTTTCTCCAGCCGCGCCGTGGCCTCGACGTAAATTTTCAGCAGCCATTGTCCGCGCTCGTGCACGCCCGCGGGTTCCTGCCCTTTATAAAACCTGTCGTAAGCCCACATCACCGTGACGACGCCCAGGCCCAGGTCGCCGGGATACGAGGCGCGGATCGTCTCGAAGCCCGCGAACTCCGTCAGCCGCGCCAGCGCCTCGCCCAGGATGGTGTTGCGATAATGTCCAATGTGGAACGAGTGATGCGTGTTCGGCTGGGCGTACTCGACCATGACCCGCTCCCCCCTGGCCGCGCCCCGCCCAAAGTCGGCGCGGGAGGTGAGGACGGAATCCACCACCCGCCGCGCGTAATCGGACGTCTCGAAATAGACGTTAAGGTAGCCCTTCACCGCGTCCACGCGGCTGACTCCCTCCACGCTTCCCATCTGACCTCGAACCTGCTCGGCCAACTCCTGCGCCCGCGCCGGGACGGGTTTCCCCGCGCGCCCCGCGCGCGCCTCGTCCGCCGCGGTCTGGAAAAACGAAGTGGAGATGCCCCACTCGCCGCTGTACGGGATCGCCGTCCACTTGAGCGGCGCAAGCGGAATCCCCTCCGCCGCGCAGTAGGAGCGGATCTTTGCCTCGATGACGCTTTGAATATCGTTGAACATGGGCGGGATTATAACATTCGGCTATCGCGCGATCTTCGCGAGCATCTCCTGCAGGCGGTTGACTTCGTCCATCGTGTTGTAGTGCGCCGCGCCGACGCGCACCATCCCGCCCGAGGCCTCCACGCCAAGACGTTCCGTCACCGCCAGCGCGTAGTAGTTGCCGTCCCAGACGTAGAAACCAGCCTGTCCCAGCGCCTCAGCCACCGCACGCGGATGTTTCCCCTCCAGCGTAAACGAGACCGTCGGGACGCGCTGGTCGAGGCTTTTGCTGTCGGTGATGCCGTAGATGCGCGTCCCCGGCACGGACGCGACGGCCACCAGCAGGGCGCGGCTTATCTCGTATTCGTACGAGCGGATAGCCGTCATCGCCTGCTTGAGGGCGAGTCGCCGCCCCGAAAACCCGCTCTCGCGCAGACTTTCCGCTGCCGCGCCGCCGAACTGATTCCCCAGCCACTCGAAATATTCGAGCGCGCCCAGCGCTCCCGCGATGCCCTCGTGGTTCTGCGTCCCGGTCTCGAATTTGCCGGGGGGATTGTTCGAGGCGGGACGCACTTTGTAGGCCTTCAATTCTTCGAGCAGGTCGTAACGTCCGTAGAGCGCGGCCGCGTGCGGACCGAAGAATTTATAACTGCTGCACACGAGGAAATCGCAGCCGATGTCCTGCACGTCAATCGGACCGTGCGGCGCGTACTGCACCGCGTCAATGTAGACCAGCGCGCCCGCCTCCTTTGCCATCTTCGTGAGCCTCCGCGCGGGGTTGATCGTCCCCACCGCGTTGGAGGCGTATCCGAACGCGACGATCTTCGGCTTGCGTTCCATCGCCTGCTGGAACTCGTCCAGCTTCAGCGTGCAGTCCTCCACGTCGAAGTCAATCCACGTGACCTTGCAGCCCCTGTCCTCGGCGACGAGCAGCCAGGGCGAGATGTTCGCGTCGTGGTCGAGACGCGTCACCACGATCTCGTCGCCCGCGGAAAGAGTCCGCGCCAGCGAACGCGAAATGTGCAGGGTCAGCGTCGTCATGTTATTGCCGAAGACGATCTCCTCGGGCCGCGCCGCGTTGAGAAAATCGGCCATCGCGGCGTGCGCCTCGTCCAGCATCGCGTCCGACTTCTGGCTGGTCTCGAACGCGCCTTCGTGGTTGGCGTTGGTTTCCAGCAGGTACTTGTTGATGCGCTCCAAACTCTGGCGCGCGATCTGCGTCCCGCCGGGATTGTCGAAGAAGACGGCAGGGCGGTCGAGCGAGGGGAATTGCCGGCGAACGAGGTTCAAGTCGAGGGGCATGGGACGGTCTCCTGAACGAAAAAATTTGAATTATGGGCGAAAGTCCAGTATACTGAAATTGTACCGCACAGAAAGGAGCTGCCATGTTCGATAAAATTCTTCTTGCCGTTGACGGTTCTGAACACGGCTCGCGCGCCGCTCAAATGGCGGGCGCTTTGGCACGCGAGATGAAGTCGGCCGAACTGTGCATCGTGGTGGTCTACGACCTCATCCCGCCTTACATTGGCGATCCCTACATACAGTACGTCATCGACGCCCGCTTTAAAGACGCGCGGGCAGTGCTGGATATCGCGCTCGCAAACGTGGGAGAAATTCCCGGCAAACTGCAATCTGAATTGCTCGAAGGTTCCCCCGCGGAAGCCATCGTCACCGTAGCCAACACGCGCAAAAGCGACGTGATCGTGATCGGTTCGCGCGGCCTCGGACGGCTGGCCGGCGCGCTGCTGGGCAGCACCAGCCAGAAGGTGATCTCACACGCGCCCTGCCCGGTTCTGGTCGTCCGATAATTTCGCCAGCCGCTCGGCTTCGACAAACTCCTCGGGCGTGTTCACGTTGCGGAAGGCGCGTCCCTCGGGATCCGCGGCGGATACCTCGGCGGGAGTCAACTCGCGGACTTTCACCGCCGGGAACCAGGAGATAACCTTCCACTTGTCCGCTTCGATGGCAGACTGGATGGCCGGGACGCATACCGCGCGGCGATAGACCGCGTGGAAGGGTTCGTAGCCCTCCTCCGTTTTGGCGATAACCACGTCCGCCGCCTCCTCGACGAGGAGCCGCGTCGCGGTTTCGAGGAGCGCCGCGCTGGCGAACGGCATGTCGCACGCGACGACGCCCACGATGGGACGCGTCGCGGAGGCCAGCGCGGTGTAGAGTCCGCCGAGGGAGCCGCGGCCCGGCGCGAGGTCAGGAACGAGGCGCAGGTCGAGGAAGGCGTAGTCGTCGGGACGGTTCGTCGTCACGATGATCTCGTCCGCGAGGGACGCGAGCCGGTCGATCACGTATCGAATGAGCGGACGTCCCAGAAACGGTTTGAGGGCTTTGTCCTGTCCCATGCGGGAGGACTGTCCGCCGGCCTGGATGACGAGACTGAACATGAGGCGTATTATACCGGTTGGTTGCCATGAGTAGTATCGCGGATGTGTTGGATAGGTTGACGCGGAAGGGGGAGGTCTACACGGGCGCGGAAAAAGGCGCAGTGCGCTGTCTCGCGTGCGGGCATCGGTGTTTGATCAAGCCCGGAATGCGCGGGGTCTGCCAGGTTCGGTTCAACGAGGCAGGCGAGTTGCGCGTGCCGTTCGGTTATGTGGCGGCGCTACAGGCCGATCCCATCGAGAAGAAACCGTTTTCGCATGTGACGCCCGGCGAAACCGCGCTGACGTTTGGGATGCTGGGATGCGATTTTCACTGCGGATTCTGCCAGAATCATTTTACATCCCAGGCCATGCGCGATCCCGCGTCAGCCTCTTCAATTGAATTGATCCGCAAAATTTCCCCTCAGCAGATGGCAGAAGCGGCGCGGCAGGCGCGCGCCTCGGCAATCGTCTCCTCGTATAACGAGCCGCTCATCACCAGCGAGTGGGCGGCGGCGATCTTCAAGGAGGCGAAGGCCGCGGGCTTGAAATGCGCCTACGTCTCGAACGGAAATAACACGCCCGAAGTGATGGAGTACCTGCGTCCGTATCTCGACGCGTACAAAGTGGACTTGAAGTCCATGAACGATAAAAATTACCGCCAGTTGGGCGGCGTTCTCCAAAACATCCTGGACGGGATCCAACGCGTCCACGAGATGGGGATTTGGACGGAGGTGGTGACGCTCGTCGTCCCCGGCTTCAACGATTCGAACGCGGAACTTTGGGAGGCGGCGCGCTTCCTCGCGGGTCTCTCTCCCGACATCCCCTGGCACGTGACGGCCTTCCATCGGGATTACAAGATGACCGGGAACGGCGACACCGACGCGGCCACGCTCCGGCGCGCGGCGGATATCGGACGCGAGGCCGGGCTGCATTTCGTCTACGCGGGGAATTTGCCCGGACGCGTGGGCGAGTACGAGGACACGTTCTGCCCGGGGTGCAATCGGCCGGTCGTCGAGCGACGCGGCTACCGGGTGCGCGCGTACCGGATCACGGGGGAGGGAAAATGTCCGCATTGCGGGACGGTCATCCCCGGCGTGTGGACGCGCGAGCCGGGGGAAGTCAAATTGAACGGCGCGGGCCTGCCTTTGCCCATGTATTGAAATGGATTTTGCTGTATAATTCCGCCATCATTTTGTAAGACAATTCTGAAAGGAGGCGCCATCGAAAGTTCCATAATGCCGCTGTACAACGTTGTTCGTCACTTTGCTAAATTCTCTTGGAGGAGAACTCTGTGAACAAGAAACTGTTTGTTTTGCTTACGATGCTCGCGCTTGCCAGCATGATCCTGGCGGCCTGCGGCCCGAAACCGTCTTCGCCGGCCACCCAGGCGCCGAGCGCCCAGGCGCCCGCCACCGACGCGCCGGCCACCGACGCGCCGGTCGAGCCCACCCCCATTCCCGACATCCCGATCGCGACATATGAGCGCGGCTCTTTGTCGGTTGCGGAATGCGGCAATGGCTATACCGGCTTTTTCAAGTCCATTGAGGCCACCGATGAAAACACCGTGACTTTCACGATGTGCAAGTCGGATCCGGCCTTCCTTTCGAAGATCGCCTTCAGCCCGTTCGCCATCTATCCCGAAGAGTGGGTTGAAGCGACCGCCGGCGAAAGCGCCCGCACCAGCGAGGGACTCGAGAAGCCGATCGGCACCGGCCCCTACATGGTTCAGGAATGGAAACGCGGCGACAGCATCACCTTCGTCGCCAACCCCGATTACTGGGGCGAGGCCGCCAAGGCCAAGACGCTGGTCTTCCGCTGGTCAACTGAATCCGCGGCCCGCCTGCTGGAACTGCAGGCCGGCACGATTGACGGCTTCGACAACCCCGGCCCCGACGACTTCGCCACGATCCAGGACGACGCGAATCTGCACCTGGCCCTGCGCCCGGCGTTGAACGTCTTCTACGTCGGCATGACCAACACCTTCGCGCCGTTCGACAATGTGAAGGTCCGCCAGGCGATCGGCATGGGCATCGACCGCCAGCGCATCGTGGACACGTTCTATCCGACCGGCTCCGAGGTCGCCAGCCACTTCACCCCTTGCACCATCCCGAACGCTTGCGATGGCGAGGCGTGGTATGACTTTGACGTGGAGGCCGCCAAGGCCTTGCTGTCTGAAGCCGGCTTCCCGGATGGCTTCAAGACCAAACTGTATTACCGCGACGTGGTGCGCGGCTACCTGCCCCAGGTGGGCAGCGTGGCCCAGGATATTCAGGCGCAGCTCAAAGCCAACCTGAACATTGACGCCGAGATCGTCGTGATGGAATCCGGCGCGTTCATCGAAGAATCCGGTTCCGGCCGACTCGACGGCCTGTACCTGCTCGGTTGGGGCGCGGACTATCCGCACATCACCAACTTCCTGGACTATCACTTCGGCCAGGCCAGCCAGCAGTTCGGCAAGATTCCCGCCGAAATCTACGAGCCGATCGCCCAGGGCGCCACCATTGCCGATCCTGTTGAAGCCGCCCCGGTCTACTCCCAGGCGAACAACGCCATCCGCGAACTGGTTCCGATGGTCCCGATCGCGCACGGCGGTTCCGCGGTCGCTTACCGCGCCGACGTGGTCAACCCGCAGGCCAGCCCGCTGACCAGCGAGATGTTTGCCGTCACCGATCCGGGCGGCCGCGACATCTTCGTCTGGATGCAGAACGCCGAACCCATCAGCATGTTCTGCCCGGATGAGACCGACGGCGAGTCCCTGCGCGCCTGCGAACAGGTGATGCAATCGCTGTACGGCTACGAGATCAACGGCACCGCCGTGGAACCCGTGTTGGCCGAATCCTGCACGCCGAACGCCGACCTGACCGTCTGGACCTGCACCCTGCGCAAGGACATCAAATTCCACGACGGCTCGACCTTCGACGCCTACGACGTGGTGGCTACCTTCAACATGGGCCTGAACATCGGCTCGCCCTTCCACGTTGGCAACACCAACCTGTGGGAGTACTACGATCTGCTCTGGGGCCTGATGAAGAAACCCGGCGGCTAGACCGTCGCTTCCACCTTGTCATTCATACGGGATGGCGGTTCTCCGCCATCCCGTATGCTGAAACGGAGCAAGCCGAGACATGTTCCAGTATATTCTGCGCCGTATTATCACCTCCATCCCGGTCCTGTTCGGCATCCTGCTGGTCACTTTTTCCATGGCGCGCGTCATCCCCGGCGATCCGTGCCGCGCCATTCTCGGCGAAAAGGCCACAGACGCGGTTTGTGAACGTTTCATCAGGGAAAAAGGCCTGGATCAGCCGATCCTGACTCAATTTGGAATTTATCTCAAAGAAATTGGCAGCGGCGAATTTGGACAATCCTTCCGTTTTGGTATGCCGGTGACGCGCCTGCTGGCCGAACGCCTGCCCACCACTGTGGAACTGAGTTTCGCCGCCCTGATCATTGCCGTCATTGTTGGCATTCCTCTTGGTATTATTTCGGCCGTCAAACACAACTCGTGGGTGGACGTAGCGACCATGGTATGGGCGAACATCGGCGTTTCCATGCCGGTCTTCTGGCTGGGTTTGATGCTCGCCTATATTTTCTCCTTATTGCTCAAAGACACGCCATTCTGGCTGCCTCCCTCCGGCAGGATCAGCCCGGGCATCCCCAGTCCCACTCTCACCGAAGTATGGGGCTGGAATTTCGCCAAGGGAAGTTTTCTGGCTGGCCTCTTCGATTTCATCGGCCGCATGAACATCCTGAACGCCCTTTTGACCGGCAACTGGACATTGCTCAAAGACGCGCTCCAGCACATGATCCTGCCGGCGGCGGCGCTGGGAACCATCCCGATGGCGCTGATCGCCCGCATGGCGCGCTCCTCCATGCTCGACGTCCTCGGCCAGGACTACATCCGCACCGCCCGCGCCAAAGGATTATCCTACCGGACCGTCGTCCTCAAACACGCCTTCCGCAACTCGCTCCTGCCGCTGGTGACCGTGATCGGACTCTCGCTCGGCAGCCTGCTCGGCGGCGCGGTCCTCACCGAGACCATTTTCGGCCTCTCCGGCGTGGGACGCACCCTCTATGAGGCCATCACCGCCCGCGACTACGGCATTGTGCAGGCATTTACGGTCGTGATCGCGGTCTTCTTTGTGCTTCTCAACCTCATCGTGGATATTTCCTATGCTTATCTCGATCCTCGCATCCGCCTGAACTAGGAATTGAACATGACCCAGGATAACGAAGTCGCGACCCTCGACACCGAGGGCTTGTCCATCAAATCGGTCAGCCTGTGGCGGATCACCTGGAAACGCCTCTTCCGCCGCCGCTCGGCGGTGATGGGGATGATCATTCTGGGGATTCTGATCTTCATCGCTCTCACCGCCCAATGGCTCGCGCCCTACGACCCCCTCCAGGTGTTGATCGGCGTGGAGCCGGTCAAGCAGCGGCAGGCCCCCTGCATCCACCTGCTCGGCTGCCCCGAAGACCAGCCCCAGCACATCGCCGGCATTGACGGCAACGTGCGCGATGAGTTCAGCCGCCTGCTGTACGGCACGCGCGTCAGCCTGTGGATCGGCCTGTCCACCGTCACGTTCGCTATCATCATCGGGACCATCCTGGGCGCGCTGGGCGGCTACTTTGGCGGATGGGTGGACAACCTCATCATGCGCGTCATGGACGTGCTGCTGGCGTTTCCCTCGCTCCTGCTGGCGATCGCCATCGTGACCGTCCTCGGTCCCGGCCTGACGAATGCCCTGCTGGCGATCGGCATCGTTTCGATTCCCTCCTACGCGCGCGTCGTGCGCGCCTCCGTCCTCTCGGTCCGCGAAATGGACTACGTCTCGGCCACGCGCGCCCTGGGCGGCTCCAACTTCGACATTTTGTTCCGCCGCATCCTCCCCAACGCGATGACGCCGCTCATCGTGCAGGGGACGCTCGGCATCGCCACCGCCATCCTCGACGCGGCCGCGCTCTCCTTCCTCGGCCTCGGCGCGCAGCCTCCCATGCCAGAGTGGGGCTCCATGCTCGGCTCGGAACGCAACCAGGTCTTCACCGCGCCGCACCTGGTCTTTTTGCCCGGCTTCGCCATTATGGTGACGGTGCTGTCCTTTAACCTGCTGGGCGACGGTCTGCGCGACGCCCTCGATCCGCGGCTGGCGCACAGCGCCTGAAGAATCAAAAACCAGGTTTCCCGCAGGAACCTGGTTTTTTGTTATTTCGGCGCGATGATCGAGGCCATTCCGAGAAGCGCCAAGCCCCCGAAGATGACCAGCGTAACGGCGGCGCCGATGAACGCGTCCCGCCTGGCGCGCTGGTCCACGAGGCGGAGCAGGGGATAAACTCCATCCACGCCCCAAAGCGGACCGCCGAACCAGGCGAAGATCAGCCCGCCGAACAGCCCGCCGATATGCCCCCAGTTGTCTATCATCCCGCCGCTGGAAAACCCGATGAAAAGGTTAACGGCCGCCACAGCGACCACGTTGCCGATGGCGCGTTTCGCCTCCGCGCCGAACAATTTGCGATTCTGGTAGAGAAAAACTCCCTCGGCGGCGATCAACCCGAAAATGGAAGTGGACGCGCCGATGGAGACCGCGTTGGTGAACAGGAACGACAACACGTTGCCCGCGAACCCCGCCAGCAGGTACAACGCCAGGAAGCGGAAATGCCCGAAGCGGCGTTCCAGCCCGGAGCCCAGGGCGAAGAGCGCGTACATGTTGAAACCGATGTGCCAGAGCGAACCGTGCAGGAGGATGGGAGTGATCAGTCGCCAGACCTGTCCCGCGCGGATGAGCTCGCCAGATTTGGCGCCCAGCATGAGCGGCAGGTCGTAGCCCGTGATGAATTTCGTGCCGAGTTGCAGCAGGTAGACGAAGATCGTCAGCCCGAGGATGACGTAGGCGACGCGCGGCGGCGCGGACGGGAGTCGAAGGGAGATGGGGCCGGGGGGCGGCGCGCCCGGTTGAACGTCGGGGAAGGAGGCGGGGAGTTCGTTCACAGGAGTCTCACAACGTCACCTGGCGCGGTTTCACGCGGTGATGTTCCGCTTCGATGATGGCGCGGATGACGTCCACGGTGGAGTCGAGTTGGTAGTCGCGGTTGACGATCACGTAGTCGAAGGCCTCGATGCGCTGGAGTTCCTTGCGGGCGGTGGCGATGCGGAGTTTGAGTTCTTCGGGCGTTTCGGTTTTGCGGGTTTCGAGGCGGCGGACGAGTTCCTCCTCGGTTTCGGCGGCGAGGAAGATGAGCAGGGCTTCGGGGGCGAGTTTGCGGACGGTCTCCGCGCCCTGCACGTCAATGCGCAGGATCACGTCCCGGCCTTTGGCGAGGACTTCGCGCACCTGCGTCTTGGGGATGCCCTTGTAATCGCCGTAGACGATGGCGTATTCGATCAACTCGTCGGCTTCGATCATGCGGGCGAATTCTTCCTTCGAGACGAATATGTAATCCCGCAGGTTGACTTCGTTGTGACGCTGGGGACGCGTGGTGGCGGTGACGACGAAATGGAACGGCAGTTCGCGCTCTTTCATGCGCTGGATGACGGTGTCTTTGCCCACGCCCGACGGCCCGGAGATGACGATGAGCAGCGGACGCGGATGAGGCAGGTCGAAGCGGTGTTCGGGAGGCATGGGCGAATTGTACCAGACCGCCCAATAAATCCCGAACCGGGTTAAAATTGAGTCATGCCAACTTACGATTTCATCTGCAACGACTGCAAACAGCGTTTCGAAATTTTTCTGACCTACAGCGAATACGGGAAGAAGCCCGCGCCCTGCTCCCACTGCGGGAGCGTGAACACGCGCCGGCGGATGACGCGCGTCCGCATTGCCCGCTCCGAGGAGTCGCGCATGGACAGCATGGAAAGCGAACTCGGCGGCCTCGAAGGTCTCGACGACGATCCCAAAGCCCTCGGGCGCATGATGCGGAAAATGGGACGCGAGATGGGCGAAGACCTGCCTCCCGAATTCGACGACGTGGTGGACCGGCTCGAATCGGGACAAAGCCCCGAGGAGATCGAAGCGGCCATGCCCGATCTCGGCGGGGACGCGGCGGGCGGAGACGACGACTTCTAGCGGCTCCATCCGCTGTTCACTAAACACTGATCACTGGACACTGATTACTGATGACTGACTTCCGCTCTGGTTTCATCGCCGTGCTTGGCCGCCCAAACGTGGGCAAGTCCACGCTGATCAACGCCCTGTTGGGGCAAAAGGTCGCGGCCGTTTCGCCGCGTCCGCAGACCACGCGCCGCCGTCAGCTGGGGATTCTCACGACCGACTCGTACCAGATCGTCTTCGTGGATACGCCCGGCCTCCACGCGCCGCGTCACAAACTGGGCGAATTCCTGAACCAGGAAGCGCGCGCCGCGCTGGACGGCGTGGATGCCATCCTCTGGTTGACGGACCTGACGACCGCGCCCTCCGAAGACGACGAGCGGATCGCGTCCCTCCTGCCGCGTCGGACTCCGCTGGCGCTGGGTTGCAACAAAATAGACCTGGTCCCCGCCGAGGCGTTGGACGCGCGTCGGGAGGCGTACGCGGCCCTCGTCCTGCGCGAAGCGGAGGTCGTGATGTTGTCCGCCACGCGCGGCGACGGTCTCGCGGAATTGTTAAGTCTGCTCGTCTCATTCCTGCCCGTCCACGAACCCGAGTTCGACGCCGAGCAGGTCACCGACCTGTACGAGAAGGAGATTGCCGCCGACCTGGTCCGCGAAGCCGCGCTGTTGAAGTTGCGCGACGAAGTGCCGCACGGAGTCGCCGTCCGCATTGACGAGTTCAAGGAGCGCGAGAACGGCATGGCGTACATCGCCGCGACGCTCTTCGTGGAGCGCGATTCGCAAAAGGGGATCGTCATCGGCGAGGGCGGGAAGATGCTCAAGTCCATCGGCTCCGCGGCGCGCGCGGAGATCGAAGCGATGGGCGGGCGGCGCGTTTTCCTGGAACTGCGCGTGAAGGTGTTGAAGGACTGGCGGAACGATGAAGAGTGGCTGCGACGGTTCGGATATAAAATACGGTAGGGGCAGACCTATGTGTCTGCCCTGGGCGGACGCGGTGGGCGGACGCGATGGGCGGACGCGGTGGGCGGACGCGGTGGGCGGACGCGGTGGGCGGACGCGGTGGGCGGACACGGCGGGCGGACGCGGTGGGCGGACACGCAGGTCCGCCCCTACGGTCTGATCCGATGATTGAATTTGGAAGGTTGCCATGCTGTACCTTTTCGCCGCGTTGATCTTCGCCGCGCTGACCGCGTGGGCGACGTGGAAACAAAACCGAGGGCTGGAAATGGTCGCCAAGCCCGCTGTGATGATCATCCTGCTCGCGTATGTGTGGGGCGCGCTCGGGCTGGAGGGCGCGGCTGTGTGGTTTTTGCTGGGGATGTTCTTCTCGCTTGTCGGCGACATGCTCCTGCTCTCGCTCGACCGTCTGTTTTCCTTCGGCCTGGCCGCGTTCCTGCTGGCGCAGGTCTTCTACATCTTCGGATTCAATTCCCCCGCCTCGCCCGTCTCGCTGTGGGGACTCATACTGGCGCTCGTCATCGGGCTGGGAAGCGCGCGCGTGCTGAAGCGCATCCTGTCCGCGCTGGCCGCGCAGGGACAGGCGAACATGCGAATCCCGATCGTGGTCTACGGGGCGGTCATCTCGTTGATGCTGCTCTCGGCCATGCTCAAGTTGTCCGATCCCGCGTGGAAGGCGGGCGCGTCCGCGCTGGCGGCGGCGGGCGCGTTCCTCTTCTTTTTGTCGGATATCGTGCTGGCCTGGCTCAAGTTTGTGACCCCCATCCAAAACGGACGCGTCATCAACATCGGCCTCTATCACCTCGGGCAGATGTGCATCGCCGCGGGCCTGGTCATGCAGTTGGCCTGAACTACTCTCCCGCCAACCAGCCCCACAGTCCGCCCTTCTTCTCTCCCTGCGGACGCGGCTTCGGGACGGACAGCATGATTACCGTGATGTTGTCGTGCCCGCCGCGCGCGTTGGCTTCCGCCACCAGGCTTTGCACCGCGACCTTCGGGCTTTCCGACTCGAGCAGGATCTTCTGGATCTCGTCTGCCCAAACCATGTCGGTCAACCCGTCCGAGCAAAGCAGCAGCATATCTTCGGGCTGGAGCGTCAGTCCCTGATTCTTCTGGGCCTGGATGCTGTTTTCGGAATCGCTCAACTTCAAGCGGAAGTCCACTTCGGGGAGTTTGAGCGAGCCGAGATAGCGGCGGATGACGTGGACGTTGGGATGGTCGCGGGCGTCCTCAGGGTGGATGATGTTCTTCTCGAGGGCTTCCTGGATCCAGGTGTGGTCAACCGTCGTCTGATGCATCTGCCCGTTGCGAAGGAAGTAGATGCGCGAATCCCCCACATAGGAAGTGTATAACTTGTCTCCGATCACCCAGGCGCAGGCGCAGGTGGCGCCCATACCGTGATGCTCGTCGTCCAGCGCGGAGTGATGGGCAATGGCGTCGCTGGCGGCGTGGATGGCCTCCTCCATGATCTTGAGCGGGTCGCGGCCGTTGCTTTCGGCCACCGTGTGGCTGATGTGGTCCACAGCCAGTTCCGCGGCCACCTCCCCGGCGCGGTGACCGCCGATCCCGTCCGAGAGGACGGCGAACAGCGAGGGCGTGGAATCCTCCCTGCCGAGAACATGCGATAACACGGCATAACGGTCCTCGTTGTTTTTGCCGGACATGCCGGGATGGCTGAGCGCCGCAACGTGCAGATGAGAACGCTGAGTGCGGATCATGAAAATTCGAGAGACGGCTCCGTAACGGTCGGCGGATTTTTCATTTCAAACCGGTACGTCAGATGCCCAAAGTTTACCCTATCTCCATGTTTTAAGGGATGGCCCTCTTGGGTGACAGGCTCGTAATTCACCCACGTCCCCGCGACGGAAAACTGGTCGAAGATCGCGTACCCCGCCTCCGTCTGACGGATGCGCGCGTGGAGCGGCGAAAGCGCGGGGTCGTCGAGGATGACCGACGCCTGCACCGGGTCCGTGCCGAGGGTCAGTTCGGGGAGGTCGATCGGGATGGGGGCGGCCGCGGCCGGCGTCCCGTCCGGTTCGACGCGGACGAGGCGGGCCGCCGCGTCCGTGACCTGGTCCGGCGCGGCGCGCTTCGTCGTTTTCCTCCGCCCGGTCGGGGGTTCCAGCGCGGCCGGCACCGGCTGGGTAAGCGGATCGGCGTATTCGCGGCGCTTCGTCCGCCGTTCGCGCCGCGCCCGCCGGAGCCTGCTTCCGAACAGCACGGCTAAAAAGGCCAGCCCGGCTATACCCACTACGCCCCACACGATGACGAAGCGGTAGCGCGCCAGCAGGACGAGCGGCCCGCCGGGCGGTTTGACGATGGTGACGACGACCGGCAGGGCGAGGCTTTGACCGGTGAGGCCGAGGCTGTCGGTGGCCTCCACTTTGAGCATGTGCTGTCCGCTGGCTGTGTAGCCGCTGATATCCCAGGCGAATCGGTCGAGCGCGCCGCTGACGTTTTCCGCGGCGAGTTCGTCGTCCACGTACAGCGCGGCGCGGACGATGGGGCGCGGATGCCCGTCGGGGAAGTCGAAGACGATCTGGAGCGCCTGCTCGTTCGGGACGAGGACTTCGGTATTGTAGGGGTCTTCGGGCGGCGCGGCGCGCGTCAGTTGGGCGGGCAGGTCGGCGAAGATGGGGTTGGGCGGCTGGACGTTGAGCGTGAACTCCCGCGGCTCGGAGGCCACGGACGCGCCGCCGAGGGTCACCTCCACGCTGAGGGCGTGGTCGCCGCTCGAATTCAGGGCGGAGGCGTAGGTCAGGCGGTAGACGCGGCGCAGGGGCGAGAAATACGTCTCGGGGTTGGGCAGGGTCTCGCGGCCGCTGAAGGTCAGGAATCCGCCGCCGGTCTGCGCGGCGAGAGCCTGGAAGAGCGCCACGCTGGGATGGTTGAAATATTGTTCGCCGTCCACCAGCCAGATGTTGACGCGCGTGCGCGATTGGACGGCGCGCTCGCCGACGGTCTTCAGCGCGGCTTCGAGCGCGGCGTCTTCCATGTGCGGGGTGACGAACAGGATGGCGCGCTTCATGCCGACCTGCGGCGTGGCGGACAGCGCGGTCTCGAGCGAGAGGACGAGAGATTGGATGTTGGGCGTAGTGGCGCGGAAGTCGGGTTGGAAGGCCGCGAAACTGGCGAGCCAGGCGTCGGGCGCGGTGTGCGCGATGAGCGGCCCGGCGATGGTGACGAGGCTGAGGTTGTCGCCTTTTTCCGCGTCGAGCGATTGCGCCCATCCGCCCAGCGCTTGCTGGACGCGCTGATAGCGCGTGACGCCCTGCGCGTCGCGGACGTCCAGCGCGGGGCCGGGGTTGACGCCGACGACAATCTGCGCGCCGACCGGCTCCTCGGTCAATTCCTGAACCGGGCGCGGGGTCCCGTCTTCGAGGGCGGACGCGTCGGCTGGTTTTAGTCCGCCTACGAACTGGCCGTTCGCGTCGTACACGTCCAGCACGGCGACGATCTTTGGGAAGCCCGAGGCGTCCGGCGCGCTGATCTCGGCATAGGCGGAGGTTTGGGCGGCGGCGAAGGATGAAGGCGGAAGGATGAGGGATGAAAAGAGGAGGAACGATAAAAGACGAAAGATGAAAGACGCCCCGGACGCGGAAAAACGCGGACGAACGCGGAGATTTCTCCGTGTTTTCCGCGTTGATCCGCGTTCAATTTTTTCCGGGTGAGTTCTACGCATTTGCCTCGGGAAGGACGACTACCGGCGCTTCGGGTTTGGAGGTGAGACGCAGGTAGGTGAGCGTCCACGACGCGCCCAGGAAGGCGTTCAGGATGCCGCTGACGAGGATAGCGACCGGCAGGAACATGACGAAGCACAGGCCGCCGATCAGCAGCGGCGTCATGCTCTGGCCCTGGTTCAGCGCGACAGATATTCCCGCCGGGAGGATGATCATGAGGATGGGGATGGCGATCAGCAGTCCCAGCACGAAGGAAATGGCGAGCAGGATCAAGCCCATGACGATGACCGGGCCCGCGTTGCCGCGCACAACTTCCCAGCCGCGCTTGAAGCCGTCTACCAGCCCGACATTCTCTTTCACGATGGCGACGTTCGCCATTTCAATGATGAGAGAGAGGGCGATCGAGACGGGGATCAGCAGACAGAAGAGCGGCAGGAGGCACAGGAAGCCAATGCCTGCCGTCAGCACGCCAAAGGCAAAGAAGGGAAGAAGCGCCAGGAGGGAGATCAAACCGATCAGGAACGTCAGTCCGAAGACGCGCCAGAAATACGGCAGGGAGCCTTTGAAAAGTTCCCCGAACGAAAGCTGTTCCGCGCCTTCCTCTGCCTGGAGCGTGCCGCGGATCAAGCCGATGCGCCCGATGGCGCCGAGGAAGATCGAGAGCAACACCAGCGCGAAAACGGCCGCAACGATCAGCGCCACCACCCACCAATACTGGGAAAGCCAATCGCCAGTCTGAGTAAAGAACTGATCGACATCCGAGCCAAAGGGATTGTATCCATTTCCATCCCCGCCGTTCCCGCCGCCGGATGAACCGCCCCCGCCGCGCGAGCAGCTGGAAAGAATGCCGAAGATCCACAGGATTTTATATTTCCAGGTGATCTTCCAGGCGCGGGACAAAACTTCGCCGAAATTGAAATTCATGGCAGACTCCTTTGAAGAAGTGAGGCGTGCGCCTCCTTCTTATTCTTACGTCACTCCCATTCAATCGTCGCGGGCGGCTTGCTGGTAATATCATACACCACCCGATTAATTCCGTCCACTTCGTTGACGATGCGATTGGCCGTCCGAGCCAGCAGATCGTAGGGCAGGCGCGCCCAGTCGGCGGTCATAAAGTCCTCGGTGGTCACGGCTCGAATGGCGGCGGCCTCCTGGTACGTCCGCTGGTCGCCCATCACGCCGACGGATTTCACAGGCAGCAAAACGACGAAGGCCTGCGAGGTCTCCGCGCCCTTGCCCAAAAATCCCGCGCGGGACAGTTCCTCGGTCAGGATCGCGTCCGCCGCCCGCAGGCGCGAGACGCGCTCGCGCGTCGCCTCGCCGAGACAACGCACGGCCAGGCCCGGGCCCGGGAACGGCTGCCGCCACACCAGCGCTTCAGGCAGTCCCAGCGCCTCGCCGACGGCGCGGGCCTCGTCCTTGAACAAATAGCGCAGCGGCTCGACCAGTTCGAACTGCATGTCCTCGGGCAGCCCGCCCACGTTGTGATGCGTCTTGATCTTCGCCGCCTTGTTCCGGTCGGGCGCGGACGATTCCACCACGTCGGGATAGATCGTCCCCTGCACGAGGAATTTCGGCTGACCGAGCCGGCGCGCCTGTTCTTCGAAGATGCGGATGAATTTCTCGCCGACGATCCTCCGCTTCTGCTCGGGATCGGTCACGCCTTTGAGCGCGGCGAAGTATTCCTGGCCGGCTTCGATGGTCGCCAATTCCGAATGAAGGTTCTTGCGGAACGCGTCCGCGACCTGCGCGCCCTCGTTCTTTCGAAGGAGACCGGTATCCACGAATACGCAGGTCAGCTGGTCGCCGACGGCTTTGTGGACGAGCGCCGCGGCTACCGTCGAGTCCACGCCGCCCGAAACGGCCGCGAGGACGCGCTCGCCTCCCACCTGGGCGCGGATGCGCTGCACGGCTTCGTCAATGATCGAAGCGGAAGTCCACTCGGGCGCGGCGCCGCAAACGTCCACGACGAAATGGCTGAACAGTTCGCTCCCATTTGGCGTGTGATGCACTTCGGGATGGAATTGCACGCCGAAATATTTTCGGTTGAAATCGCCCATCGCCGCGAAGGGACTGTTGCCGCTCTTCGCCAGCGCCGCGAACCCGGCGGGCATCTTCGTGATGCGGTCTCCGTGCGACATCCAGACAAGGGAGAGAGTAGAGAGCAGAGGAGTAGGGAGTAGCGACTCAATCTCGGCGGGACCGTATTCACGGTGAGCGGACGCGTCCACCTGCCCGCCCAGCGCGTGAGTCAACGCCTGCATCCCGTAGCAGATGCCGAGGATGGGAAGTCCCGACTCGAGGATGAATTCCTGAATGTACGGCGCGCCTTCCTCGTAAACCGAGTGCGGTCCGCCGGAGAGGATGAATCCCTTGGGCTGGATGGACATGATCTTTCCCTGCGGCGCGTCCCACGGGAACAACTCGCAATAGACCTGCGCCTCACGCACGCGGCGGGCGATGAGTTGGGCGTACTGCGAACCGAAATCGAGGATGGCGATGGATTGGGTCATGGATCTCCTTCGTTTCGTTCAACATCCGCAATCAAATGAAAGTGCAACTGCGGCACATCCTGAAACTCCCCGCCGTTGACGATCAGTCGGTAAGCGGGGAGTTTGAATTCAGCTACGAGGCTTTGGACGGTGGAATAGAGGTCGGCGAGGAAAGCGGTATCGGTGGGATCGAGTTCGGTCAGCGAGGCGACCGCCTTCTTCGGGACGATCAACACGTGAAAGGGATACGCCGGCTTCGGATGACGGAACGCCATCAAAGTGTCGGTCTCACGCAGGCGTTTGACGGGAATCGCAAAACTCATGTGGGCAAACATCCATCCGACGAACTGCGCCATCCGATCCTTTGCAAATATCCTCACTGCTCACTGCTCTCTAATCTCTGCTCTCTAATCTCTAAATTCGATCTTCCCATCATCACCCATTTTGGTGATGCACGCCAGCGATTCGACCGGGACGCCCAACGGCTCCAGCGCGGCGCGTCCGCCTTCGAAAATTTTCTCGATCAGCGCGCCGATCCCGACCACCTTCGAGCCGGAGGCCTCCGCGAGACGGACCAGCCCGAGGATGGTCGCGCCGGAGGCGAGGAAGTCGTCAATGATCAGGATCTTCTCGTCGTTTGCCATGTACTCCGGCGAGACGATCAATTCCACCGTGCGGCCTTTCGTGTGCGAGGGCGCGAGCGTCAGGTAGACCTGGTCGGGCATGGTGATCGGCTTGTGCTTGCGGGCGTAGACGACCGGCAGTCCGAGGTGGATCGCCGTCGTCAGCGCGGGGGCGATGCCCGAAATCTCGGCGGTGAGAATCTTGGTCGCGCCGACGTGAGCGAAGCGACGCGCAAATTCCCGCCCGCAGGCGTCCATCAGCAGCGGGTCCACCTGATGGTTGACAAAACTGTCCACTTTGAGAATCCCGTTGCCGAGGTTCTTCCCGTCGCGCAAGATGCGTTCCTTAAGTTCCTGCATACCTTCCTCCTCGTCCAGACATTTTCATCCGCATTGTACAACGCGGCAGGCAGGTTGACAACCGCATGATTATGGCGTTAGCCCAAAGTTGAAATGTCCCCTTCGCCGGGAAACGCAGCGCGCGCGGCGTCTTTCCAGGCGTTCTCCCGGAGAGTTTGGAAAACCGGCTGGCGGGCGCGGCGCATTGGATTATAATGACGCCCGGAGTCAAACATGCCAGCCATCTACCCATTTACCGCTATCGTTGGACAGGAGCGCATGAGACGCGCCCTGATTTTGAACGCAGTAGACACGCGCATCGGCGGCGTGTTGATCCGCGGCGAACGCGGCACGGCCAAGTCCACCGCGGCGCGCGCCCTGGCCGCGCTGCTGCCGGGCGTCAAGGTCGTCAACGACTGCCGCTTCGGATGCGATCCCGACAAGCCCGCCACCTGGTGCACCGAATGCAAGGAACGCGCCGCCTCGGGCGAAAAACTTCCCGCGCACACGCGCAAGACCTCGTTTGTGAACCTCCCCGTCTCCGCGACGGAGGACCGCGTCGTCGGCACGCTGGACATCGAACAGGCCATCCAGAAAGGCGAGCGGCGCTTTGAGCCGGGCGTCCTCGCCTCCGCCAACCGCGGACTGCTCTACATTGACGAAGTCAACCTGCTCGACGACCACGTCGTGGACGTCCTGCTGGACTCCGCGGCGATGGGCGTCAACACCGTCGAGCGCGAAGGCATCTCGTTCGCGCATCCCGCCCGCTTCATCCTCGTCGGGACGATGAACCCCGAAGAAGGCGAACTCCGCCCGCAGTTGCTGGACCGCTTCGCCCTCTCGGTGGACATCGTCGGGATCCGCGAGGCGCGCGAGCGCGTCGCCATCATGGAACGCAACATCGCTTACGAACGCGACCCGGAGGCCTTCCGCAAGGAATGGCTGCCGAAGGAGGATGAACTCTCCCAGCAGATCGCGCGCGCCCGCGAACTCGTGGACCGCGTCACCCACACCAGCCGCGACCTGCTCTCCATCGCCGCGCTGACCGCCTCCCTCAATGTGGACGGTCACCGCGCCGACCTCGTCATCCTGAAAGCGGCGCGCGCCCAGGCCGCGTTCGAGGGGCGGACGAAGATCAACGATCACGACATCGCCCTCGCGGCGGAACTCGCCCTCCCGCACCGCATCAAGCGGACTCCCTTCCAGCAGGCCGAGATGACCACCGAGCAGTTGCAGGAACGTATCGAGCAACTGGCGGGACAGTCCATGCCTGCCGAGACCGAGGAGGAACAGTCCGAGTCCCAGCAGGGCAAGCCCGAGGAAAAAAAAACTTAAAACTCGAAGATGAGAAAGAGGAAGGTCCCCAGCAGGGACAGCCCGAACCCAGCCGCCAGGACGCGTTCGCCAACACGAGCGCGAACTGGTGGGAGGGCGGGCAAAAGGTGAAGACGGGCGAGACCTTCCAGCCTCGAAAGTTAAACACCCCGCTCGATAAATTAACCCGCCGTCACGCGGGACGAAGATCGCTGACCAGGACCGAACGCAAGCACGGACGGTACATCAAAGCGCGCCCCGCCGGCGACAAACTGGACGACATCGCCTTCGACGCCACAATCCGCGCCGCCGCGCCCTATCAAAAACGCCGCGTCGACAAGCGCAAACGCCTCGCCTTCGCCATCGAACGGAGCGACCTGCAGCGCAAAGTGCGCGTCAAACGGGTGGCGAACCTCGTCCTCTTTGTGGTGGACGCCTCGTGGTCCATGGCGGTCGCGGAGCGGATGAACGCCACGAAGGGCGCGATCCTGTCCCTGCTGACGGATGCCTATCAGCGCCGCGACCGCGTCGGTCTCATCGTCTTCCAAAAAGACCGCGCCACGCTCGTCCTGCCCCCGACCAATTCCGTCCAACTCGCGCAGCGCGCCTTGATGGACATCCCCGTCGGCGGGAAGACGCCCCTTTCCGCGGGCCTGTTCCTCGCCGCGGACGTGCTTCAGCACGAGAGATACGCGCATCCCGACGTGGAGCCGCTGCTCATCATCCTGACCGACGGCGCGGGGAACGTCTCGATCGGCGCGCTGCCTCCGCAGGAGGAATCCTATCGCTTCGCGGAGTTGATCGCGCGCGAAGAAGTGCGGAGCGTAGTCATCAACATGGAACACGCCGCCTTCGATCAGGGACTGGCGCAGCAGTTGGCTACGCATTTGAAAGCGCCGTGCTACGCGCTGAACGAATTGAAGGCGGAGAGTTTGTTGAATGTGGCAAGGCAGGAGATGGCGAGCGCGACGGTGAAGGCATAGGGAGCGCCGACGCGCCCGGCCCGCCGAGAAAATGGGTTTCCGGGTTATAATTCCATCAACCCAATATCAACCTTCGGGGCAGGGCGCAATTCCCGATCGGCGGTACAGCCCGCGAGCGCGAAACCATCCTGGTCAGGCGCATGATCCGGCGAGACTCCGGAGCCGACAGTAACAGTCTGGATGAAAGAAGGCGACAGCAGGCCCGCGCGGCCTGGCTGGATTCACGCCCCGGAAACGAACGCTGTTTTCGGGGATTTGATTCCGCTTCGCGCGTGACTTGCAGCCGGTTCCCGCGCCCCGAAGGATCCCTCCCTCGAGGCGTTTTTCGTTTGGGCGGACAGGTACGTCCGCCCCTACCGATACGTTGGGACGACGTCGGGGCGATGTTGGGGCGATCCTGCGTGATCGCCCTCTCGCTCGGGCGGACTCGGGCGGACAGATACGTCCGCCCCTACTGATGATTATGACCACTCTCGCCAAACGCGCGGCAACCCTCCGTCCCATTTTGGGACTCGTCTCCGTGACGGCATTCCTGCTGGCATGGCATCTCGCCGCGCGCTTCGGCGGACTGCCCGCCTTCATCCTCCCCTCCCCCGCGGCGGTGTGGACGCGCCTCCTGCGCGCCCTCGCGGACGGCAGCCTGCTTTCGCACAGCCTCGTCACATTGACCGAGGTGCTGATCGGCCTGCTGGCGGGCGTCCTGTTTGCCACGCTGATCGGCTATTTCGTCGCCAAGTCGCGCCTGCTGGAAAACCTGCTCTCGCCCTACCTCGTGGCGAGTCAGGCTGTGCCGCTGGTGGCGATCGCGCCGCTGCTCGTCATCTGGTTCGGACCGGGCATATTCTCGAAGGTGTTGATCTGCGCGCTGATCGTCTTCTTCCCGGTGCTGGTGAACACCGTCGTCGGCGTGCGCGCCGTCCCGCCCGCGCTGTACGACCTGATGCGTTCCCTGCGCGCCTCGCGCCGACAGATGCT
>JAANMU010000697.1_pt1 | contig 37684 bp, 32 predicted proteins | sample 7279701 | NCBI WGS metagenome assembly JAANMU01 (sample SAMN14094539, study PRJNA606508) | bioreactor metagenome | isolation source: A lab-scale SPAN reactor treating ammonium-rich wastewater day 57 | place: Ireland: Galway | collected 2017-03-13
ACTCACCTTGCGGTGCGTTCGACTTGCATGTGTTAGGCACGCCGCCAGCGTTAGTCCTGAGCCAGGATCAAACTCTCCATCGAATGGTGATGCCGGTTGCTCACCGGCAACTATTCAAAAGATTGCTTGAAGAAGCTCTCATTTGAGTACATTTTTGAGGTCCGCCCGCAGCCAGGCTGCGTGCTTCGCTCGTGCTGCTTAAAGCGGGTTTCCCCGCCAGTTGCAACTTAATCAACAGGTGCACTTCACAAAAACCGTTATCCAGTTGTCAAAGACCGTTTGCCATCTCTGGCGTGTCCCCGCTGACGAGGACAAAAGGCAATCTACCGTACCCGAGGAGTCCTGTCAACAGGTTTTTTGAACTAGGGGGAGGGCGAGGGAGCGGGCGAGGGAGCGGGCGAGGGAGCAGCCGGCTTGGATCCGTTGCTCTCCTCGATCTGCATCCCCTGCTGACTGTGGTAGCGAAACTGCTTCAGCCCGTGACGCTCGGGGTTGGGACAGGCCAGTAAGTAACCGCCCGGTATGCTGGTCAGGATGTAGTTCTTACCGCTGGCCGGGCACTGGGGATAACGGGAAATATATTTGGGAAACATCTCATCCAGCGATTTGGGAAACGTCTTGTTGTGATCCTTGGCGAAAAGCTCCGTCTGGGTGGCCAGACCCTTGAGGTTGAAGCCGCACTGCAGGGCGATTTGCTCGGTTCGCCTCTGCTCGGCCAACCGGGCCATGAAGCCCCAGTCCACCTCGGGCAAAGTGAAGCTCTGACCTCCATAGGCGGACGGGTCAGGAATCGAGAGTGCGTATTTCTTAAACGGAGGCTTGCAGAGGTAAACGAACGACTTGCCGGTTCCTGGGTCTTTGGGAATCACCAGATCGGCCCCACCTTTGGGCTTCATTGTATTGAAGGCGCGCTCAAGCTCGGCCAGCGACTCGGGGTACTGACCCTGCTCCATGAAGAAATACTCAAGGAGGGCCTGGATTTTGGACATCCGGGCCCATGCCTCGCGCAATTGATCGGGCTGCGACTGAGGCTGCTGAGCCAACACCGGCAAGAGCAAGGCCAGAGCCACGACCAGTGCACAGACAGGTCTTTTCACTGGCCCATCCAGTAATCTTTCAACCACTTGCTGCGGGTAGGATGACGAAGTTTGCGTAAGGCTTTGGCCTCGATTTGTCGAATGCGCTCGCGAGTGACCCCGAACTCCTGGCCCACCTCCTCCAGGGTGCGAGGACGCCCATCCTCCAGGCCAAAACGCAGTTGGAGAACCTTCTTCTCGCGCTGGGTGAGGTTCTCCAGCACGTCCTCCATCTTCTCTTTGAGGAGCTGGGTAGAAGCGGCCTCGGCCGGGGCCACCGCCTCGGCGTCCTCGATGAAGTCTCCCAGGTGCGAGTCTTCTTCCTCGCCGATCGGGGTCTCGAGCGAAATGGGCTCCTGAGCGATCTTCATGATCTCGCGGACCCGCTCTTCGGCGAACTTCTTCTTCTTACGGATCTCTTCTTGAACCAGCTCGTCTTCCATATCCAGATCGCGCCCATACTGCTTGCTGACCTGGACCCGCACCTCTTCGTGATCGACCGGATACATCTCACGGGTGATCTCTTCCACCGACGGATCGCGACCCAGCTCCTGCAACAGGTGACGCGAGACCCGGATCAGGCGGTTGATGGTTTCCACCATGTGCACCGGAATGCGGATAGTGCGCGCCTGGTCGGCCAGAGCTCGGGTGATCGCCTGGCGAATCCACCAGGTGGCGTAAGTGCTGAACTTGTAGCCCTTCCGATAGTTGAACTTCTCGACCGCTCGAATCAGACCAAGATTTCCTTCTTGAATGAGGTCCAAAAAGAGCATTCCCCGACTGATGTACTTCTTGGCGATGCTCACCACGAGGCGCAAGTTGGCTTCAATCAGCTTGCGCTTGGCCTCCGCGCCGTCGGCCACGTCATACTCCAGCGAGCCGATTCGCTCGACGAGTTTGCCGTTGCTGCTCTTTTTCCTCAGCTCGTCCTTATAAGCTGCTCGGCCCTTATCCCAGAACTTCTGGATGTGGGTGTGTTTCTCCAGCAGGTCCTTGGTTTCGCTGATCGAGTCCTCGCCCAGTCGAGCCTGCTCGAAGCGACCCAGAACTTCGGCGGCCCTCTCGCCCTGGTAGATCTCCTCACGCAAACGGTGCTCATCCACCTTTTGCAGAGACTTGGTCAGCTGAGCGCGAGCCTCCTCGCCCTTGCTGGCCTGAGTATTGAGCAACTTTTGCACGGCCAGCCAGAGATCTTCCATCTGCAAGAGCTCTCGCATGGCCTCCTCGCCCTTCTCGATCCGCTGAGCCAGGCTGATCTCTTCAGCGGGGGACAGCAGGTCGACCCGCCCGATCTCCTTGAGATACATGCGGACGGGGTCATCGAGCGCGACTCCCTCCACCCAGCCGTCAGCGGTTTTTGACTTCTTGGGCAAAGCCCGGCCTGGAACCGAAGACTCCTCTTCCTGCCCCTCGTCGACTTCGGTTTCGTCCTCGTCCTTGTCATCAGTGATCTCGATGCCCTGCTGGTGAATCTTCTCCAACAGGTCGTCCATCTGGTCAGGACTGAGGTCCTCCTGCTGGTAGAGCAGGTCGCTGATCTCCTCATAGGTGAGAAAGCCCTTTTCCTTCCCCCGGGCCAAGAGCTTCTGGAAAGAGGCTGGGATCTCCATATCTGTGGGGGCGCCACCCTTTTTTCTCACTGGGCTACCTTTCTGAAATACCGATTCAACTCGAGATATTCGCGGAACCTTTCGTCGTCCGAGCTCAGCAGGCCGGCTTCCATAGCCGGCACGACTTCGCGTCGAAGCTCCTCTAACCGCCTTTGCTTGACGCGATCTCGGATTGGCAGGATCAGCTTCAATACGTCATCTGCGGTCGATTCGGGAGGCTCGTGGACCAGTAGTTCCGTCCATTTTCGAAGCATTCCTTCTTCCTCCAGGAAGGCAGACAGGTCCGCCAGGCTCAAGGCCTGCTCACGGCCCTCCATGGCGAACAGTGCTTCCACCAGAGGACGCAAATCCTCCCGGGCAAAGTCTTCCGAGCCAAGGTGCTGGCGAGTCACGCCGATGTAGGTGGGGCTGTGAGCCAGGATGCGAAGCAGGCGCTCCTCGGGGTCGAAGCGGGCGGCCCGATCGGCTTTGGGAGAGCGATCCACCTTCGCTTCACGAGGCATCTTCCAGGCCAGACGCGACTCGCTGACCTGGAGCTTGCTGGCCACCCTGCGCATGTAGGCATCCTTGCGGACTGGATCGCGCAGCGCTCCGACCACCGGAAGCACCTCGCGGGAGTAGTCCTCCTTGCCTTCCGGAGTTGACAGATCGTTTCTCTGCTCGGCTCGCCGCATCATGTAATCGATCACGCTCTCGGCCTGCTCGATGCGGGTGGCCATCACCTCGGGACCGGCCGAGCGGATGAGCGAATCAGGGTCCTGGCCACTGGGAAGGACCGCTACCCGCACGCGCAAACCCGCCTCTTCGAACAACCCGATAGCCTTGACGGTGGCGTTCTCTCCCGCTCGATCAGAGTCATAAGCCAGCACGACGTTCTTCACGTAGCGTCGCAGCAGCGCAGCCTGCTCGGAGGTGAGAGAAGTGCCCAGGGAAGCAACCGCGCGGTCAAACCCTGCCTGGTGAAGCATGATGACGTCGAGATAACCCTCGGCCACGATCGCCTCTTCGGCTCGGGAGGCCGACCCGCGGGCCAGGTTGAGAGCGAACAGTTGTTGTCGCTTGGAATAGACGGGGCTCTCGGGGGTGTTCAGATACTTGGGCTGACCCTCCCCGATCAATCGCCCCCCCAGAGCGATGGGTCGATCCTGGGGATCGCAAATCGGGAATACGATGCGAGACCGCAGGGTATCCATGACGCGGCCGTCTCGCTCGCGCAGCAGGCCGGAGAGCACCCCCTCCTCGGGTCGAAAACCGGCCGCCTGCAACTGCTTGACCAGGGCCGCCGGGCCAGCAGGGGCCCAACCCAGCCGAAAACGCTCGCGCATCGCAGCAGAGAGGCCGCGACGCTGGAGATAATCGCGTGCCTCTTGAGCCACCGGACTCCGCTCGAGCAACTCGGCGTAGAACTGCACTGACCTCTCAACAAGCTGCAACAATCGGTCCCTCTCGGACCGCTCTTCACCCTCTTCCTCGAGCTCGACCCGCACACCGCACTCTTCTCCCAGTCGTTGCACGGCCTGCGGAAAGGTCAGCCCCTCCATGCGCATCACAAACTGAAACAGAGAGCCGCTCTCCTGGCAGCCGAAGCAATGATAACCCTTCTTCTCGGGGCTGATGGAGAACGAGGGCGTACGCTCCGAATGGAAAGGACAGAGAGCCAGGTAGTTCTTGCCCTGCTGGCGCATCTTGAGGTAACGACCAAAAATTCCAACCACATCGCTCTTGAGAAGGATCTCCTCGAGTGTGGGAGCAGGGATCCTGCGCGCCATGGCTCAGGGCTCCGCGCTGGCTTCCACCGTGAGCAAACGGGTGGTGGGGGGCGTTCCCCCGAATTCATAGTCTTTCACGCTCAAACTGCGATCAGGATTGACGCTTACCCCGCTGGACAGCCACGTGCCCACGACCAGCTCAGTCTCCTGGTCCTCGCTCAGGCTCTGAGGAGGGCTGACGAAGGTGGCATAGGGAGACCCGTCAGCCCGTCGGAGCAAGACCCTGACACGACCCGAGGCGCTGGAGAAGCGACGGGCCGGCCCCACGCGAGCCCTGACAACCAGGCGCTCGCCCTCAATCTGAGCGTCGAAACGGCGAACTTCGAGAGGAGCCTTCTCGCCGGTCCCGCGCCAGGCACTCTCGGGCGGGCGCTCGTAGCCAGGAGTATACAGGTTGAGCCCACCGGACTGCAGGGTAACCTCCACCCCCAATAACGGGTAGACTTGTGATTGAGCCAGGTAGGCCACATCACCCAGCATCACGATGGGAAACTCGCGGCCTTGCATAACGGCCGTGCCAGCGTGACGATTCAGGCTGACCCGCTGGCTCAAAGCCTGAGCCAGGGCCACCAGGGGGAGATGATGCTCTCCTTGATGCATGCGAGCCTCGACCCCTGGGAGACGCCGATCATCGAGAGACACGGGGACCTGAGCCAGGCCGGGGACCATGAGCAACATCAAGACCAGGGGCTGCGCCAGCCGCGCCAGCCTCGGGGCAACAGATAGAACAGCAACTCGGGACAAATCCACAGCACCCTCCCGGCGACCAGCAGAACGCACACAAACTCTCGGATTGATACGCTCACGCAGGTTTTCTCGGCGAGATGCCTGCCACCCTCTGCAAACTGGAAACTTCTTCAGGCGACAGAAGACGGCTCTGCCCGCAAGCCAGCGCCCCAATCTCCACGGGACCGACCTGGACGCGAACCAATCGCTTTACCCTGGCGCCTACGGCCGCCAGCATCCGTCGAATCTGGCGCTTGCGCCCTTCGTGGAGCACGATCTCAAGCCAATCATCCTGGCCAAGGCTGGCCTCGCAGGGCGAGGTCGGACCATCCTCGAGCTCGATTCCGGTCCGCAGTCGCTCGAGGGCGGTCCGGCTGGGAACCGGGTTAACCTGCACGTGGTAGACCTTGGGAACATGGTGACGAGGGTGCGTCAACCGATTCGCAAGTTCCCCATCGTCCGTCAGGAGGATCAATCCCTCCGAGTCCAGGTCCAGGCGCCCGACCGGAAAGAGGCGCCGTTGAGAAACGACCAGATCGAGCACGGTAGGACGCCCTCTCTCGTCGCGGGCCGTGGAGAGGACCCCGGGCGGCTTGTAAAGAGCCCAGACCTCGCGGGTTGGCTCCGGAGAAAGAGAGCTACCATCAAGGCGGATCCGATCTTGCGGGCCAACCCTTTGACCGAGCTCGGCCCGACTGTCGTTGACCGTGACCCGGCCGGCGGCGATGAGGCTTTCGCATTGCCTCCTCGAGCCAACCCCGGCTCGGGCCAGCCATTTTTGGAGCTTCTCGCCATCCACGGCAAAATGCTTGCGCCCCGAGGCGGAAGGATCCTCCAAATCGCTGGCCGAAAACGCCTAACCAGCGCAGAAGACCCTATTCGGAAACTTCCTGGAGGTAGATCCGTGGCTGAGGACAGAGGGATCCTGACCCAACCGATCGTTTACGATGGGGAAGAGTATAGCCGCGAGTCGCTGCAGGATATGGTGAACACCTATCAGACTCAGCACTCAAGCCGCATCCAGGAGTTGGAGTCTCTCAAGAAGACGCACGACAGCATATCCCGCGAGCTCACTCAGGAGCTGGCGGAGCAAAAGTCGGCCTGGGAGTACCTCCGGGGGATGATGACCCTGGACCGACACAACGCCATGTCGAACTTCCGAGGCTTGCTCGAGAAGGTGCCTATCCTCAAGGACCGTATGCCCGACCGGCCCCTGTCCGAGCTTCTGCAAGAGAAAATCCAGGTAGCCGAGAATCGAACCCGCGAGGTGGGCCATTTCCTTGACCGGATGGAGTCGGAGATGGAGTCCATTCGTCAGGACATCGTTCGACTGAACAAGAAGATGGTCGTCGCCGCCGAGAACGAGGAGAAGGCTGCCCACTACATCCTCAAGCTCAAGGACTTGCAGAGCGAGTTGGAGCAGGAGCTGGCCTCCATGGGCGAGACCGTGACGGCTGCCCACCGCTCCAAGAAGGCCGAGATCGACGAGGTGAAGCGGATGATCTGGGACCACGGAGCCCGCCTGCGACTCTACTCCAACGCAGAAGACCGCATTTCGGCCATCGTCCAGATGAACAACCACTTTCTGGAGATGCTCACCAACCTGCATGGCAACATGCAAAACCTGTATGAAGCAGGCCTGGAGGTGCTCGACGAGCTGCGCGGCAACCTGGCCTCCCTGGCCACAGCCACGGAAGCAAGCGAGCTGACGATGGACATGCAAGAATCGATGCAGTCGCTCAAGGACAGCGTCAACCGGGTAGCGGTGCTGGCCTCCAACACCTCCCTTTATCTTACCCAGAATGTCGAGAGGCTGACCTCGCAGATGCGCATCTACGACGAGCAGACCGAGGCGCTGGTGAAGAGCAACCTCGAAGCCGAGCGCGAGATCCAGGAAAAGCGCATCGACGACACGCTGGCTCTGGCCGAGAAAGAATACGGGCTGCTCAAGCAGGCTCGCGAAAAGTAAGCCCTGCCCAATGAGCTCCGAGAGCTCTCCCCTGCGTGCCGAGCCGATCGCGCCCGAGCAATTCACGCGCATCGCCGGCCAGAGCGTTCACATCTATCTCGAGTTCCTGCGCAGCCTGGTGCGCGGGGGCCGGCTAAACAAGTTTTTCCCCGATCCCGACGGACTCGACAACCTCTACCGGGCCATGGGGGAGGTGCCGCAGGAGCCCGGGAAAGAGCCGAGCCTTCTGATCAGCCTGCGCACAGGAATGCCGGCCGAACCGGAGATCGGGAAGATCCTGGCCGACAAGGAGCTGGCCGCCCGCTTCCTGAAAGCAAACTCGCCCGAGCTCCTCAAGCAGCGCAGTGACGCCGCATCCCAACGCATGCTGGAGAAGCACGCCTATTTCAGGTTCCTGGACGGAGCCCGAATCCCGCGCCGCACGCACCTTGAGATGTGGCTGCGCCAGGTCGACGAGTCGAAGCGAGTGGCTTACTTCACCACCATCTTCGAGCGCTTCGATCCTACCGAAGGCCTTTTCGTGCGCTACACCATCCAACTGGCCCAGCAGCATGCCCGTTGGAGCAAGCCCCAGGTCGAGCTGCAGGGTGATGACCTGGAGTACACCACCGCTTTTCGCAACGTGATCTCGCGCTACTCGGCGGACGAGGCGGAGTTCGCCTTCATCTTGCTCTCCGATCTGCCCAACATCACCGTCCAGGAGGTCGTCCGCGGACGGGCCGGCCCGCTCTGGATGGACGGCATCGCCATGCCGCCCGAAGTGGCCGATTTGATGGCCAAACACCCCGGGAACTTCATCCTCAATCTGCCCTCCGAGCGAGTCAACGCCCCCTCCGAGAAGGCTGCCTCCTCGGTACGCGAGGACAAGAACTGCGACCCGTTTGCGCGCTTTTACCGCGAATCGCTCTCGGCCGACGTGCGCAGTCTGGCCGACAGCCGGGCGGAGAAACTAGGCTACCACGTATTCAAAGAGCGCAAGTTCTGCTGTACCAGGGGCATCGAGGACCCACTCAAGAAGCTGCTGCAGAGTCATGGCCACCGCTGCGTGATCTACCGGGTCTGAAGGGACAAAAGGGCCGAAAAGGAAGAGTATCGCCATGTCCAGAGCCTCTCTCATCGTGCGCGCTGAGGACCTGGCCCAGGAAACCCCCCTGGTGCGAGGTATGATCATCGGCTCAGGCCTCCCGGGCGCCCTGGGGAACCTGGCCCCCGGCCCCTATGGACTGGCGGCCCCCCACCTCGCGGTGCTGGAAATCCTCGAGCAGGCAGGCTCGGTCATCCTGGAAGTGGAGACCAGGCTGCGCCAGCGCATCACCTCCGACCGAGGAGGGGAAGCCGAGATGGCGGGCTTCGACTTCATCGCCGAGTTGCAGCCGATGGACCGGGCCTTCTGCGCCTGGTATGCAGTCTACGTTGCCTCCGACTGGGCCAGCACTCAGTGCGCCAAGCACACCAGCACGGCCGTCTCCGTCAAGGGTGGCTTCAACAATCGCTGGGTCCAGGACCTCGGCAACCTGGCAGGCAACAATCTGCTGCAGGTCGTCTTGCGCGAGCTGAAAGGCTTTTACGAGCACCACCGCAACCACTCCGACCCGGCTCGCCGAATAACCGAGCCCGAGCGCGTGGCCGACAGCTCAGCCGCCTTCTTCAAGCTACTGGCTAACGGACTAGCCAGGTTTCTGTCCGATGGCGAGTATGAGCGCCACCGGACGGTTCTGGAAACCATGCGGGTAGAGATTCTAGGCCAGGGCTACGTGGGCCTCAAGCCCACTGCGGCCGCTGACGCCACCCAGTCGAGCGATCTGTTGCCGGTCAAGCCCGAAGACGTGGTGGGTAACCAGGAGTATCTGGCCGCTGGAATGCGCCTGGCCCGGGACGTAGCCGGCTTCGACTTCAAGACAGGCAAGAATCCCAAGAAGGTCAATCCGGTCTTGTTCTGTCAGGGCACTCCAGGCTGTGGTAAGACCCTGACCGCCCACGCGGTCGGCAACTACTTCCTGGACTACTGCCAGAAGCGCGACATTCCGGCAAAATTCCTGATCATCCGGCGCACCGACTGGGCTTCGTCGTACCAGAATGCCTCGGCCAACAAGCTAATTTCCATTTTCAAGGACGATGTCTATGCTTTTCCCGGCGTGGTCGGCTGCTACTGGGCAGACATCGATACCGCATTCGCCGCTCGCTCCGACCCGGGCCTGCGCTCTGAAGAGAAGAACATTTTGGGAGCCAGCTTTGGAATCTTCGACGGCACATTAATCCCCAAGAACGGCAAATGGTTCCTGCTGTGCGATGCCAACTACATCAACATGGATCAGGCCACCCTGAGCCGCATCAGCCAGGACCCTTACATCGTCAAAGGTCCGGTCACCGTGGACGACTTTGTCACCCTGTTCCGCGACAAAAAGCTGCACGAGTTCGCCGACTTCTTCCACCTCAGCGATGAGCAGTGGCGCCAGGTGGGGCAAGCCTGCCTCGATTTCAACCTGTCCGGTCGCAACGTGGACAACATTACCCAGAAGCTCATCCGCGAGGTGCAAGATGTCGATCCGCCCGACGATTACTACAAGGCCAGCTTTGAGGAGCGTCGCCGCATCCTGCGAGAACTGTCGAAACCGATGACCGTCGAGCGCATCATCGAGATCATGGACGGTTTTCGCAAGTTCGAGGCCGAAGCCGAGGAAAAAGCTGAACGACAGCGTTTCGACGAGCGGGTGCGCGAGATCGTGTTTAATCTTTCGGCCCAGAAGGCGGCCCTGGAAAGTTACGGGAACTGAGCTGTGTCAACCACTCCCGAGTACGCCCCCGAAGCGGGCGACACGCTCGAGCAACTCGTCCAGCAATTCACCAACCAGTATGCCTTTCTGCGCGAGCTGATCCAGAACTCGATCGACGCCGGCACCAAGCGGGTGGACGTCTGGTTTGAGTTCGAGCCCTTCGAGGGCGGCTGCATGGGAGCCATGCGCCTGCACGTGGACGACACCGGCGAGGGAATGAACCGGGAGATTATCGATACCCAGCTGACCCGGCTATTCTCCTCCTCCAAAGAGAACGATCTGACCAAGATTGGAAAGTTCGGCATTGGATTCGTTTCGGTGTTCGCCCTCTCGCCTGAGGCGGTGGTAGTGGATACCAGCAGGGACGGGGAAAACTGGCGCATTCTTTTCCACGGCAAAGACAAGAAGTTTGAGCGCATCATGCTCGATCAGCCGGTTGATGGAACTCAGGTCCAGCTGATCAAGATGGTCAGCCCGGAGGACTACGAAAAGCACCGCTACGAGAGCAAGCGCACCATCACCTACTGGTGCAAGCACTGCGACGTGGACATCTATGTGGACAACGAAAGGATCAACCAGCCCTTTACGCTCAACGGCCCCCACGTCATGACTCACCAGGTACCGGGAACCGAGCTCGTGGTAGCTCCGGCCGATGGCCCGAAGCCCTTCTATGGTTTCTACAACCGCGGTTTGACCCTGGTGGAGTCGGTCGAGCGGGACGACCCCAATGACCGCCAGGACCATCCCCCCGGCATCCACTTCAAGATCAAGTCTCGCTACCTCGAGCACACGCTGACGCGCGACAACATCCTGCGCGACGAGAACTACCACAAAGCCATGACGATCCTGCGCTCGTTTGTGGACGGGCCGTTCCGTAAAGCACTCTTTCAGGCGGCATTGGAGACGGGCGAAGATGCCGTCTTTGGCTACCTGACCCACCGACTGCAGGGTCTGCCAGAGGACCTCGCCAACAAGCCTCTGCTGCCGCTGGTAGAGGGAGGGCGCCTGACGCTCAAGCAGCTGAAAACGGCGGTGGACAAGCAGGGGGAGGTCTTCTACGAGGAGCAGGACTCGGCCCTGACCCAGTCGCTGAAGAGCCAGGGAAAGATCGTGCTCAAGTGGGCGGGCCCCGAGCGCGAGCCAGGCCTTGGCAGACTGCTTGAGCACCTGTGCCGGCGCAAGGACAAAGTCTTGCTCCTGAGCGCCAGCGGGACGTATGCCCAGCCAACTCTGGTCAGTGGCCTTTCCAAGAACCAGCAGGAGTTGCTGGAGGCGGCAGGACGCATCCTGAAGCGAGCTGGCAGCCCTTACCGCAGCATCTTTCCGGGGCGCTTTAGAGCCGCCGGTGCCTCACTCGAGAAGCGAGCCTACGTGCTGCAAGAGAAGGCTGGCAGCCTCTTCCGTCCAGAGGGGGAAAAGAAGGGCCTGCTGGCCACTTTGTTCGGCTCTCGCAAGTCTCCTCAAGATCTGGTGGTCAACCTGGACGACCCCCTGGTTGAGAAAAACCTCCGGCTTAACGAGAAGTATCCCCAGTTGGCCCCCTATATCCTGGCCTGGTGCGTCCTGGTCAACGATGGTCTGGATGGAGCCACTGTCACCCGCATGGTCGAAGCCGCCATGGCCGAAGGGGGCGACCGCCAGGTCTGACGCACGCAAGCCTCCCCCTGGTAGGAAAGTTTTTCCCCCCGTGGAAAGGCAGTGAAAATCTTTACGCAAGCGAGCATTCTTGGAACCGGTTCTTCGTAGCTTCCTCTTCTGCGACGCGGTTGTGCCCTCTCACCATGGCAAGCTGCTTTGCTATGGGGTTTTCTCGGATCTGTGGGCGCCCAAGTTTCCGGTGACCCACCCGCGCTTCTCCATCCTGACCTCGTGGAGCCGGGGCACGGGCTTCCACATCCAGGTGGTCAAGATGTTCAATCCGGCCCGCACCGTGATGCTGAACCAGTCGCCCGAGATGTACTTCACCCTGGAAGACGAAAGCCAGACGGTGCACGTCCAGGTGGACGTCAACCAGATCGTGTTCACCGAGGCAGGAACCTACTTCTTCCAGATCTACCTGGACAGCCGGTTGGTGGCGGAGCACACTCTTAACTACATCCAGAAGAGCTGAAACCCGTACAAAAAAAGGCGCCCGAGTCGGTGAAGACCGGGCCAGGGGTTCTGGAGGGTCCGAGCGCGGGGACGCGCGCTACAAACAACTTTTGCTGGTTCAGACGCTTTGGGGGCGGGTCGAATGCACGGCACCGGCCTGCATCCCGGGCTGCACTCCGGAGACGCTGCCGTTGGAGCCATAGACGGCCCCGGCCTGCATTCCCGGGTCGTAGTTGGAGCGAGGGGGCCCGCCGCCGCCGGTCTGAATGGCGGCTGCATCGTTGACCTCGTTGACTTTCTGAGTGGAAGCCACCTGCTCGGGCGCTTTGAGGGCGCTGATCAAGCTGCTCAGGTTCTGATCTTTGACGGTGTTGTCTTCGTCAGCATCGCCGACTTCGGGCGAGAACTGAACCTTATCGGTAATCCCGCTGGCCGCCTGGGTGCCGGCTACGCCGGATGCGCCGCCACCTTCTCCGATGCGATTGGCCGCTCCACCGACCGGGGGGGTGTAGCTGGGGGCGACGCCTCCAACCCCTCCACCCGAGCCGACTCCGTCGACCTTACCGATTTCAAATGGATCTTTCTGGGCCATGTGGGTTCACTTCCTCAATCACTTCACGGGTATGCTCCCGTGGTTGTATGATAGGGCCACCCGGACCTCAGCCGATAGGGCACTTTGTTAACGAAATGTTAACGATGTAAACAGCATGTTAACCCTTTGGTCTGGATTTGTTCACAGCTGCTCCCAAGGTTGACGCGACCAAACGGATTATCGTATTATCCCGGGGTTGAACCAGGGCGAGGACTGCGGTGCCCTCCCACCCTGTCCTGGCTTGAAGTAACAACTCAAATGGAGGTTAACCCGTGGCAACCAAGGGAGAAGTCATCGAGCAGTACCGCACCCATGAGGTAGATACTGGCTCGGCTGAAGTGCAAGTCGCACTGCTGAGCGATCGGATCAATCATCTTACCGAGCATTTGAAGGTACACAAGAAAGACCATCACTCTCGGCGGGGACTGCTCATGATGGTAGGCAAGCGGCGCCGTCTGCTCAACTACCTGCAGAAGAACTACATCAAGCGCTATCGCACGCTGATCCAAAAGCTCGGTCTGCGCCGCTAGATGCCCCCAACTCAGCCGAAAGGATAGACGGCTGGCAACCCGGACACCAGGGGAAGAGTTCCCGCTGGTGTTTTCCTGCTTCCAGGAGATGGGAAGCTTCCTCACACCGCGCAGGCGGCATTTCCGCACGATCAAGCGCGGCCAAGTAGAACGTACCCGAGGTGAAAGAAAGAAATGGCAACTCAAGTCATAGACGCCGAGAAGGTGGTCGTCGAGCGAGAGATCGGCGGACGCACCCTGCGCATGGAGACCGGCGAACTGGCCAAGCAGGCCGGCGGAGCCGTGCTGGTAACCTACGGCGAGACGGTGGTGCTGGTCACCGCAACCGCCAACGACAAAGCTCGCGAGGGGATCGACTTCTTCCCCCTGACGGTGGATTACGAAGAGAAGATGTATGCCGCCGGCAAACTGCCGGGCGGCTGGATCAAGCGGGAGGGTCGTCAGCCCGAACGCTGCATTCTGACCTCGCGGCTGATCGATCGACCCATCCGCCCCCTTTTCCCCGACGGCTTCCGCAACGACGTCCACGTGGTGGGCATGTGCTTGCAGGTCGATGGGAAGAATGAGCCCGACGTGCTGGCCGTTGCCGGCGCGGGTGCGGCCCTCTCGCTGTCGGACATTCCTTTCGAGGGCCCGGTGGCGGGTGTGCGCATCGGCTATGTCGACGGCGAGTTCGTGGTCAACCCCGATACTGCCCAGATGGCCGAGAGCAGCATGAGCCTGGTGGTGGCCGGCACCCGCGACAATCTCATGATGGTCGAGTGCGGCTGCGACGAGCTCTCTGAAGAGCTCATGCTGGACGCCTTCGAGGAAGCCCACAAGAACATCTGCGTGATCATCGAAATGATCGATGAGCTGGTGGAGCAGAAGGGAAAGCCTAAGGCTGAGTTCCCGCTCTTCAAGCCGGCCGAGGATTTCGAGAAGTTCGTGCGCGACCGTATCACCGACCGGGTGGCCAAGGCGATCCGCACCATCGAGAAACAAGAGCGCAACAAGGCCATGGCCGCGGTCAACAAGACCGCCTTCGTCGAAGAGGTCCTGAAGGATTCCAAGGCCTCGGCGGCCTGGAAAGAGCGCGTGCAGGCGGACACCTTTGGTCGCGACTTTGACTACGTCCTGAAGAAAATCCAGGAGGACGAGCTGGTCACCATGATCGTGAAGGAAGGGCGCCGCCCCGATGGTCGCAAGGCCGACGAGATCCGCCCTCTCAAGTCCCAGGTGGGTGTCCTGCCGCGCGTGCACGGCACGGGCCTCTTCACCCGTGGCCAGACCCAGGTACTGTCGCTGCTGACGCTCAGCACTCTGAGCGACGAGCAGTTATTTGACAACGTCATCGGGGAAGAATCTCGTCGCTACATCCATCACTACAACTTTCCCCCCTTCTCGGTAGGCGAGGCTCGCTTCATGCGCGGTCCCGGCCGGCGTGAGATCGGGCACGGCGCTCTGGCCGAGCGTGCTCTGGTGCCGGTCATCCCGGACGAGAGCGACTTCCCCTACACCATTCGCATCGTGAGCGAGGTGCTGGAGTCGAACGGCTCCACCTCCATGGCCTCGACCTGTGGCAGCACCCTGGCCTTGATGGACGCCGGCGTGCCCATCAAGTCGCCGGTCGGCGGCATCGCCATGGGCCTGGTGGCCAAGGGCGACGAATTCACCGTGCTGACCGACATCCAGGGCATGGAAGACGCGCTGGGGGAGATGGACTTCAAAGTGGCTGGTACCCGCGAAGGCATCACCGCCCTGCAGATGGACATCAAGCTCAAAGGAATTACGATGGAAATCCTGCGCCAGGCGCTGGAGCAGGCCAAGGCCGCCCGCTTCCAGATTCTGGACGTGATGGAGGCCTGCATCCCGGCTCCTCGCACCGAGCTCAATCCGCTGGCACCGCGCATCTTCACCATCACCATCGACCCTGACAAGATCAAGGAGATCATCGGCCCGGGTGGCCGCGTGATCAACAAAATCATTGCTGAGACCGGGGCTAAGATCGACATCGAGAACGATGGACGCATCTTCGTGGCCTCGGTGGACCGCATTGCGGGCGACCGGGCCGCCAAGATGATCGAAGATCTAACCCGAGAGGTGCAGGTTGGAGAGGTCTTCACCGGCAAGGTCATGCGCATCATGAGCTTCGGCGCCTTTGTCGAGCTTCTGCCCGGCAAGGAGGGATTGCTGCACATCTCCAAGCTGGCCGCCGGCCGGGTGGAGAAGGTGGAGGACGTGGTCTCGCTGGGCGACACCATCGAGATCGTTGTGGACGAGATCGACTCCATGGGTCGGATCAATCTGTCCCGTCCTGGCCTCAAGAAGGAGCCTCGCGAGGACCGTGAGGACCGTGGCCCACGCGATCATGGAGATCGTGGCGATCGTGACCGTGGTGGTGATCGCGCAGAGCGCGGTCGGGGACGCGGCCGCGAGGAGCGTGGCGACCGTCCGCCTCGGGAAGAACGCCCGCCCCGCGAGGAGCGGGCCCCGCGAGAGGAGCGTCCCCCCCGGGAAGACCGTGCCGCGCGCCCGCCGCGCGAGCCCCGCGAACCGCGCGAGGCCCGCGAGGAGCGTCCTCGTCGCGAGGAGCGCAGTCGGGAGGACCGCCCGTTCCGCGATGAGCGTCCCCCTCGCGAGGAGCGTTTCCGCGACGAGCGTCCGCCTCGCAGCTCTGAGCGTCCTCCTCGCCCCTCCCGGGAAGGCTACGACCGCCCCGCCCCCCCGCCTTCGCGGGAGCGGGAAGGCTACCAGCGTCCTCCACGGGATGACTTTGAGCCTCGTCGCTCACGGGAAGACTTCGACCGTGTTCCCCGCGGTCGTGGCGAGGCCCCTCCGCCGCGTCGAGGCGACAGCAGCCGCGAGGACTATCGCCCGCCGCGCGATGACTTCCGCTACGAGCGTCCTCCCCGAGACGACTATCGCGGCTCGCGCGAGGATGTGCGTCCTGTTCGCGAAGAGCGCCCCCCGCGCTCGCGCGAGGATTACGACCGTCCTCGGCCGGCTCCGGCTCCCGAGTGGGAAGGCGACCAGAACGGCGCCTCCGCCTCCGAGCCCGATCGCGCCCGCCGCGCCCCGCGGCGCCGCCGGCCGCGCGGCGACTAGTCGGCTTGCACCCGCTCCAGGCCCGCGTGCGTGATTTTTTCACGCACGTTCTGGCTGCGGGGGGCTACGAAGTGCGCTCAGCCCAGCTCGAGATGGCCACCGCCGTAGCCCGCGCCCTTGTCGACCAGGAAGTGCTGGTGGTGGAAGCCGGCACCGGAACCGGGAAGTCTCTCGGTTATCTGGTGCCGGCTTTCCTATTTCTGGAAGAGTCAGACGGGCCCATCGTGGTATCCACCCGCACCATCAACTTGCAGCAGCAACTGCTCGAGCACGATCTGCCTCGGCTGGCCGGTTTCCTCGAGCGCGACTACCAGGTGGTGCTGGCCAAGGGCTGGTCCAACTATGCCTGCTTGCGGCGTTTCGATCAGCTCGACGAGTTGGAGCCGAGTGAGCAGGTTGCCCTGGAGCAGATTCGCCCCCTGCTGGGAAAAACCGGAGAGCGTCAACAGCTCCGGCTACCAGACGAGCTGTGGAGCCACGTTGTAGCCGACCCTCTGGCCTGCAGCCGGCAGGCCTGCCCACACTTTCAGGACTGCTACTTCTTCAAGGCTCGCCGCGCCCTCGAGCAGGCCGACGTGATCGTCACCAACCACTCGCTTCTTCTGGCCGACCTCAACCTGCGCCTGGGCGGTGCCCAGGGAGTGCTGCCCGAGTACCGCTACCTGGTGCTCGATGAAGCCCACCACCTGGAGGAGGTGGCCACCGAGCACCTGGGCCAGGGCGTGAGCCGCCATGGACTCGAGCTCTTGCTGCAGCGGCTCTACCGGCCCCGCGCGCGCAGCGAGGAGACCGGCTTGCTGGCATCGATCCGGGCCCGAGTGGCACGCTCGGGGCTCGACCCGGAGCTGCAGCGAGAGTTGCTCAAGCAGATCGACTACCAGCTACTGGCCCGGGCAATCGACCTGCGCGAGCTTTCCGAGCGGCTGGGAAACGCAGCCGCCGCCCTGGCCGGGGCCAGCGAGGGGCGATACCGCCTCAAACGCAGCTTCCCCGGCTCGCTGACCGAGAGCGAGTTGCACCAGGCGGGGCTGGCTCTTGTCCGTGAGCTGCGCCACTGGTGCGACATGCTGCACCACGTTCAGGATACCATGCTGGTCAATGAAGCCTGGACACTGCAAGATCCGGGCTCGTCGGAGTTGGCCGGGGCCCTGTCAAGGCTGGATTCCATGGCCCAGGCACTGGAGTTCTGCCTGTTCCCCGACTCGGACCAGTGGATCTACTGGGCAGAGGCGGGAAAGCGCGACGCCGGAGTGGCGGCTGCCCCCCTCGATGTCAGCCGCATCCTCTCAGATGAGCTCTACCCCCGACTGCGCACCGTGGTCATGACATCAGCCACCCTGGCCATTGAACGCCGGACCGAGTTCTTTGAGAGGCGGGTGGGCCTCGACGCGGTCAGCGACCGGGTGGCCCGGATGCTGCTCGACAGCCCCTTCGAATACCCTCAGCAGGCCTTTCTGGGGCTGGCCTCCGATCTGGGCGAGGTCTCCAGCGAAGGTTTTGTGCACCGGGCCCTGCCGGGACTTCTCCGCCTGGCCGAGGCCCTGGAGGGACGGACCTTCCTGCTGGTGACTTCCTGGCAGCAACTGCACCAGTTCGCGCGCCAGCTCCGTCCTCGCCTGGCCGAAATGGGCATCGAGCTACTGGCCCAGGGGGATCTGCCCTCGGCCCAGCTGGTGCAACGTTTCCGCTCTCATGGTCGGGCCCTTCTGGTGGGCACCGACTCCTTCTGGGAGGGGGTGGATGTGCCCGGCGATGCCCTGCGTTGCGTGGTGCTGGCCCGGCTGCCTTTCCGAGTGCCCACCGATCCGGTCGTTGAAGCCCGCTCTCGCATGCTCGAAACCGAGGGATTCAGCGCTTTCGAGTTTCTCCAGCTACCGCTCGCCATCCTCAAGCTCCGTCAGGGCTTCGGACGCCTGATTCGGACTTCCAGTGACCGCGGTCTGGTCTACTTGCTCGATCCTCGGGTGCAGACCCGGCAATACGGGCCTCGCTTTCTGCAGTCTCTACCTCTCTGCACTCGCATTGCGGGCGCCTTTGAGGACCTGGTGGAGGAGGGACTGGAGTGGCTATCCACTTCCGCCCCCTGAAGCGGAGGAGGATCCCCTGGCTTTGAGACTAATTCATCCTGATGAATAACTGCAGACTCTGGATCCTGGCCCTCATCTCAGTCTGGCTGACTCTGCCGGCCTCGCCCTCCGCTGTGGATGCAGAAGAGCTGTTCGAACGCGCCAAGAATCTCAATCCGAGCTTACAAGACTATGCTGCCGACATGAGCCTGGCCCTGGACGCCAAGGTCTCCTTTGTGCCCTATAAGCCCCAGCTGAAGGGCACTTACTACTACAAGAAGCCTGACAAGAACAAGGTCGAGCTGGAGAAGGCCCCCGGCTTCCTGAAGCGCTATCCCAATATCTATGGCTTCAATCTTCCCCACCTGGAGAAGTACAATACCCGGGTCGTGGGCCGCGAGAAGCTGAACGGCGAGGATTGTTACCACGTCGAGCTGGTTCCCAAAGTCATCAAGAGCGACGTCCGTCGGCTCGATGTCTGGATTCATTGCTCGAGCTACGCCGTGCTGCGCCACCAGACCACCTATGCCAAAGAGGGCCTTTTGACGGTGGACACGGAGTTCCAGACGGTGGACAGCTACCTGGTGCTGAAAGGAATGCGGGCCGTAATCCACTTCCCCTCGGCGTCGCTGGAAGCCACGGCACGGGCCCAATACAGCAACTACCGATTTAACCAGAACCTGCCCGACAGCCTTTTCAGTATACAAGAAGGCTAGTTTCGGCTCTGGGCGAAAGCCGGCCGCATATGCACATGCAGGTCTTCTCCAAGATTCACCAATCCTGGCACCTCTACTTGCAATCGCTGGCTGGACTGCCAGACGAGTTCGTGGTGGCCGAGAAGACAATCGGGCTCTGGTCGGTCAAGGACATCATGGGCCACATCGCCTCCTGGGAAACCGAGTACATCCGCGCCACCGAGGAGTATCTGTCCGGACGCCGACCCCGCGTGTTCGACTATGACTGGGCCAAGGATGGGGACGCCATCAACGCCAGACTGTGGGCCGAGAAGCAACACTATACGCTGCAGCAGGCCTGGCGCGGCCTGGCCGAGACCCATCGCACCTTCCTGGCCGCCCTGGCCAACCCCGAAATCCTTGAGGAACCCGACATGGTAGCCCTGGCCCAGGAGATCTCCTGGAAACACTACGACCACCACGCCGCCAAGGTACGGGGCTATCGGCGCACGGCCTACCCGGACGAGGCGGGCTTCTGCTACTACGTGATGCGGGTCGACCGCTGGCCCGACCTCGACAATCCCGAGCACTGGCAGAATCTGGAAGGCTCGCAAGAGTTCATCCAGTGCGCGCTGGAGCCGGAAGCCGTGGAGATGATGGCCAATCGTCTCTTCGCCCACCTGCCCGATCCGGCTCTGGCGGTTCTGGTAATCGATCTCGCCAAATTCCAGCCCGAAGCCATCAAAGCCGGGGGCCGAACCACGCTGTCAGGCCACATCCACGGCTGGTTCGCCCTCAGCGCGGTCATCGACTGCCGGCGCATGGTGCGGGCCGAAAACGGACGCTGGGTATTTCCCTGGTTCTGACCTGGAGAGGTCAGAGCAGCCCTTCTTCGCGGGCTAGCAGCTCGAGACCCTGACGCAACTCGGTTCGGGGTCGGTAGCCCGTGGCTCCGAGCAGGGTCTGGGGGCTGCCCCAGACCCGGAAGAGCTCGCTCTCCCGATAAGGCAGGGCGCCCATCTCGACGGGTATCTCCCGCCCGATGACTGCGGAAAACAGCAACAAAACCTCGTGCAGAGAGGTTTCGCGGCCCGAGCAGACGTTGAATACCTGCCCACCCAGGTCCGGGCGGCGCCCCAGGCGCAGCAGGGCCTCGACCGTGTCCCCGATCCAGGTGAAATCTCGGGTCTGCTCTCCGGGCGTCATCTTCAGCTGCTGGCCGCTCTTGAGAGCTTGCACCAACTGCGGAATGAAGTTGAAGACTGGCTGACCGGGCCCGTACACCATGTAGAGCCGGGCTGAAATGGCCTTCAACCCGATGGCCTGATGCAAAGCCTGGCACCAGAGGGTCGCAGTGGCCTTGGAGGCAGCGTAGGGGGTCAGCGGACCGCAGGTCTGAGACTCCGAAAACGGGGGCGTCTGGCGCCCATACTCCTCGTAGGAGCCCGTATAAACCAAGACTTCGGTTCCGGCCGCGGCGGCCGCCCGCATCACGTTCAAAGTGCCGTTCACGTTGGCCTGGGTAAGCTTGTCGACGGCTGCCAGACTGCGCGAGCGATCAAGCGAAGCAGCCAGGTGAAAGACAACCTGAGGTCGGGCCCGGCGAACGGCCAACAGGACGGCTGGCCCATCGGTCACATCAGCGCGCTCGAGGGCGACCTGTCCAAGGGCATCCAGCCCCGGATAAGAGCGCTCGGGCCGGACCAGGCCGGTCACCCGGGCGCCCTGGTCTACCAGGGCTCGGCACAAATGCAGCCCCAGGAATCCCCCCGCGCCTGTAACCAGAACTGGCAGGTCGCGATACACATAGGCGCCTTCCCGGCCGGCCCACCTCTCCCCTGCAGGACGGGCCCGGGCGGAAGCGAACCTTCAAAAATGAAACAAATTCAGCCCATCCGGGTGCTGCGCGCCCTGCTGCTGAGCACGCTGATCATGGTGACTTTGATGGGCCTGCTGCTCACCTTTGTTCCGAACCTTCGCGAGGAATTGCTCGGCTACTCGCTGCGCCACCGCCTGAAAGCCGGTGAGGAAGGTGATGTAGCCCTCACCCTGGTGTTGACTCGGGGCCAGGAGATCCTTGGAGAAACCCGCCCTTCCGACGAGCTTCGCGGCGAGCAGTTGCAGATCAACATCCGACTCTACGAGAATGTCGAGTCCACCGGGCGGGAAGAGTCGATTCGCTACGAGGTGCGCGAGATGCGCTCCGAGCAACTGAGCGCTGGAATCCGCGGGGTTCTGGGCAAGGAGCGTTTCACACTCCGCATTCCCGGCCGCGGAGGCCTGGTATCAGTCGTCCGCAGCGGGGCCAGCAAGCAAGACGTCTTGAGCGACAGCAATCTCGGCCAGTTTTCCTTGCTCATCTGGCCCTCTCTGCCCGAGAAGCGGATCACAGTCAAGGATGCCCGCTGGAGCGACAAGATCGTGCTGCAGCGCAAAATCCTGACCGAGGAATTGCGACTCGTGCACAAGCTCGACTTCAAGCTGGTTCGGATGGAGGAGCGCAATGGCAAAGATTACGCTCTGATCGAGTTCAGCGGCTATATCGACCCCGAGTCGGTCACCGGTGAGATGAAGCCGGCCGGACAGGGGAAGGTTGTGGGACGCAGCATGATCGACATGACCACCGGGCGCGCCGTTGTTGGGGCTTACGATCTGCGCCAGGACTACCTGCTGGAACTGAAGGGGGCTCGCTACCGATGGTTCGAGCATCAGGACCTGAAGTTCTATCGAGGTAAGACCCCGGATGAGTTGGAGGCAGAATTACTCACCTCCCCCTCGGCAAGTCCATGAGACTCGCCCCTCGACCCGAGCCTCACTGTGACGACCTCACCAGAGAGAAGGCTTCACCCCGAGCGGTTCGATGAGTCTTCATCGGCGCCTGGTGGCCTTAAAAAGGAAAGAGCCCTGACGGGCTCTTACTTTCCGTTCGCCTCTCGGCCCTCTTTGCGCTTCTGCCGCTGGCGATAGTAGATCGCATACCGGATGATAGCCGTGCGGTTGTCTTCGGGAATGTCCTCGTATTCGACTTCGGTGATGTGCTTGCGGCTATTGTCGCGGGCCACTTGACTGGCCACCGCCCGTCCCTTGGCCGTGATATCGGGCGCGTTAGGAATCTCGAGCTCCATATGGAGCTGGGTGTTGGGGGGGATGGGAAGATTGGTCTGCAGGAACAAGCCGTTGGTCGTGATGGCATGAGTCTGGGCCACTTGAGTGTGAGCCGTCCGCATGGCCCGATACTCGACCGGAATAGGCACTTCAATGCGGAAGTTATCATCGCGGGGCGGCACCTCGACCTCGGCCACCTCCCGCGGAGGTTGCACGTCAAAGTCGCGGTCGCGAGAATCGAGCACCGAAGCGCTGTATGAGAAAAGCCGGTCATCCATCAGCGCCGAAATGGTCACCTGTTGACCTGGAACCAACCTCACCGGCCTCCTGTCGGATCCCGGCGAGGAGACGCATACACGCTTCTTCTGCACGTCGAGGACGTTCACGAAATGACTCTCGAACTCCCCATCGGCATTCTCGAACTCTACTTCCACCTCTTGTTTGGGGAGAAGCTTCAGGGTGGGCTTCTTTTTCCCAAACCCGAACATCGCGCGTTCCTCCTCTACCTGTCCTCAGCCAGGACGAAAAAGCCCTGTTCTACAGAGCGGAACACGCTTCGCCTCCCAAAAAGATTATCCTTTCCCTCGACCCACAGGAGGAGATTTTTTCGAGTTCCCCTCAAAAGGAGGAGTTCGACTCCAAGTCACAGAACTCACAGGCTCGTTTTTCGAGGTCGCGTTCAAGCGGCCTCTGGTAAGGAGCGCCCCGATGCCTACCTATAAAGAAGCTTATCTGGAAACAAATTTTGACGACTTCGTCTTCTTCGACCCGCAGTGCGACGACCGGCGGATCCGCGAGATTCACATGCGTACCAAGCGCTGTCTCAACTGCCCGGGCCTGAACGCCTGCAGCATGTATCCCGAGTACTGGCTCCTGGGCCAGGTGGAGCGCACGCTGGCCAACGAAAAAATGCCTGAAGACGAGGCCTAGATTCCTCACCCTGACATCCAGGGTAGCCTGAGCGACCGCCTCTCCGGACGCCACCTGGCACTGGCCATCTCCGGCTCCATCGCCGCCATCACGACTCCCGAATTGGCGCGCCTCTTGATTCGCCATGGGGCCGATGTTCGGGTTGTGCTGAGCACAGCGGCCTCCGAGCTGGTTTCGGCCCAGGCACTCGAGTGGGCGACAGGCAACCCGGTTCTCACCCGGTTCAGCGGCCGAGCCGAGCATATCGAGCTTTGTGGCCTGGGGGGCTTGTGCAGCTTGTTGCTGGTGGCCCCAGCCACCGCCAACACGGTAGGGAAGATCGCCCTGGGCCTGGATGACACGCCCGTCACCACACTGGCCACCACCGCACTGGGAGCAGGTCTCCCGGTGCTGGTGGCGCCCGGAATGCACGAGCCCATGCTGGGCAACCCGTTTGTTCAGGAGAATCTGAGCCGAATGGAGCGTGTCGGGGTGAGACTGATTCATCCGCAAGTCAACGAAGGCAAGGCCAAGATGGCTTCGGCCGAGGTCATCCTCCAGGCAGTTCTTCAGGCCCTGACCCCTCCCTCATTGAAGGGACGCCGCGTTCTCGTCACCGCCGGTCCCACCCGCGAAGCCATTGATGCTGTGCGAGTGCTGACCAATCCCTCCAGTGGACGAATGGGGGCGGAGTTGGCACGTGAAGCCCACTTGCGCGGGGCCGAGGTCACCCTGATTTACGGCCCCGCCAGCCACCCTCCCCCGAGCGAGGTGACGGTATTGCCCGTCACCAGTAGCGCGGAAATGGCCGAGGTGGTCCGGCAGCAACTACAAAACCATCGTTACCACGCATTTCTGGGAGTCGCCGCGGTGGCCGACTACACACCGGCCACGTCCTTCTCCGGAAAGCGGCCCACCTCGGAGGGAGCCCTCACCCTCGAATTGGTGCCCACCCCCAAGATTCTCGACCAGGTGCGCGACTGGCAGAGCGACCTGCTGGTAGTTGGCTTCAAGGCCGAAGCCGAGCCCGAGCGACTGCTCCCAGCCGCCCGCGAACGACTGAGAAAGGCCCGGGCCGACCTGATGGTGGCCAACCTGGTGGGCCACGGGGGGGTGGGGTTTGAAACGACTGACAACGAGGCCTGGCTGGTGGAGACCACCGACGAGCGACACCTACCCCGACAGAGCAAAACTCGTCTGGCTGCAGCCATCTGGGACCGTCTGGAGGAGCTCACCTGGCCATCGAGCGCGAGCTGAAGTACCGTCTGGACGAGACGGGCTATCAGCAACTTAAGACTGCGCTGGGAATCAGCCAGGGCCGGGCGTTGCAGGTCAATCTCTATCTGGACACCCCCGAGGGAGGGCTCTCAGCCGCCCACGGCGCTCTGCGTCTTCGCCAGGAAGGCGAGACGCGCACGCTCACCTACAAGCGCGGCCTCTCACAAACCGGGAGCTTCTTCGAGATTCTCGAGCTGGAAGCCGAAGTGGACCAACCGCTCTGGCAGACACTGGCCTCGGGCCAACTGCCCGACTTCCCCCTGGAGCCACTCGAGCGCTTGCGTCAGGACTTCCCCGGAGTGAAGCGACTGGTGGCCCTGGGACAGGTCCAGAACCTGCGGATCTGCTATCCGCTCCCCACTGGCGACACGGCCGAGCTCGACCGCACCGAGTTCCCTGGAGGCGGCCTGGACTATGAGCTGGAGGTGGAGACCGAGCGTCCCGAGGAGGTCGAGCGCCACCTGGTCAGCCTGGGAGTGCCCCTCGAGCCCCAGAGCAAAACCAAGTTCCGCCGCTTTCTGGAGTCGATCGGAAGGGCCTGATAAGGAGGTTAAAGTGGAGCGCTGAAGGTTTGCAGTGACTGGCGCCGACAATTAGCGAGAGACCAGGCTCTTGCCCGCCGCCACCAGCTTCTCGGCCAGCGACAGACGAGCCCGACGACGCAGCACCTCGGCCCCCAGCGCGTCCACCTTCTCGAGCAAGCCCCGATAAATGTTGGTCATGGCCTGCAAGGCCGGCCGCGAGGACCGGTCCACTCGCTCCACCAGGGGGGCGGAGCGTTCGTAGTAACCCCGAGCCCGGGCCGCCTCGAAGCGCACCAGTTCGGCGAAACCTGGTTCGGGCCGGGCGGCCAGCAGAGCCTCAGGAGTCACCTGAAAGCGGGCCAGGTCCTCCAAAGGCAGATAGATGCGGCCGCGTCCTGCGTCCTCGGACACATCCCGCAGAATGTTGGTGAGCTGGAAAGCGATGCCCCGCTCTTCGGCCATTCTTAAAGCCTCGGGGCTGCCGTCGAAACCAAAGACGTGCACACACACCAGCCCCACCGTGGAAGCCACCCGGTAGCAGTAACCGTAAAGGTCCTCGAAACGAGCGTAGCGGGTTACCGTGAGGTCCATCTCGGCCCCCTCGATCAACTCCTCGAAATAGACCTGGGGAACGCCATAGCGAGCCACCGCGTCACGGAAGGCCGGCAGAATGGGGCTCGACTCCACATCCTGACTCACCAGGGCCTGGCGCCATTGAGAAAGCATGCGAGCCGGGTCGCCCTTTTGATCGTCGTCGGAGAGATCGTCACAGTAGCGAAAGAAGGCGTAGATGGCGCACAGCGCGTCACGCCGCTCGGCGGGCAGGAGACGAATGCCGTAATAGAAGTTCTTGGCCTGCTCGCGGGTGACTTTCTTGCAGTGACGATAGGAATCTTTCAGGGAAACGGCCATCGGTCCGGCCAGTTTCCGGGCCCGGACCGAGGGTTCCTTCAATGCCGCCTCAAAGCAAAGAGCGCGGAGGAAGAAACTCCGCGCTCCAGATGCCCTCCGGGAATGGGATCAGGCGATCATGCGGTTGTCGACCACTTTAGCTGACTCGATGTCCACCCGAATCTCCTGGATCTCTCCATTGCCGTAGGTGAACAGGATGGCCACGCGTCGGTTGCGGTCGATGATTAACCGCTGTCCGATGCCCCGGGTCTGCCCGTCGGCTCCCGGTTGCTCACCCAGCACGTAGGCCCGCAGCCCGGTCTCGTCCATCTCGATGTCCGGAGCGAGCAGCCAGCCGTGCCGCAAGATGTGCTTTGGTTGCTTCATATACTTGCGAAAGCGCGGGCTGTGCACCTCCGTTAGAGCCTCGAACAACCCGGCCTGCTTCAGGCGGTTGCTGAGCTCCGAGCTCACTTTTGATGATGCTTCTTTCTCTTGAAGCTTGTTCACAGCCGTCGACCTCCATCGGTGCCTCGCACCGGTTTCTATTTGGAATATGCGCTGTGCGGCTTAAAAATGCATGAAACATGGTTAAGGTTGGAAAATATTTTCTTGGGCCGCTCAGATCGGCTCTGTTGCAAGCATAGCTGCAGGACATGAGGAACCGACGAAGAAACCTGGCCAGGTTCTCGAGTAGTGAACTTCCTTCAAGCAGACCACAACAGGACGGTAGCGATGAAAAAGAATGGTAAAAGCACTCACAGCACCATGATCGATCGGGTTCGGGAAGCTTCAGAAGCGGCCACCAAGTGGCTGCTGGCCGAGCAGAAGCCTGACGGGCACTGGGTAGCCGAGCTCGAGGGCGACACGCTGACCGCCTGTGAGTATGTCATGCTGCTAACCTTCCTGGGTTATCCGGGCACCCACCCCAAGATTCAGGCCCTGGCGCGCTACCTGGTCAAGAAGCGCAATGCGGAGGGGGGCTGGCCGATCTTCGAAGGCGGCCCCTCCGAGATCAACAACTGCGTCAAAGGTCTTCTGAGCCTGAAGATCGCCGGCCACAACGAGACCGACCCCGAGATGCAGAAGACGCGCCAGCTGATCCTCAAGCTGGGCGGCCTGGACAAGTGCAATTCGTTCACCAAGATGTACCTGGCCATGCTGGGCCAGTTCCCCTGGGAGGCGTGCCCCTGTGTGCCAGCCGAGCTGATCCTCTTCCCGGACTGGTTCTATCTCAACATCTACGCCATGTCGAGCTGGTCGCGCACGATCGTGGTGCCGCTCTCCATCATCTTTGCCCACAAACCCGTGGTGCGCCTTAGCGAAGCTGTCTCGGTGGCCGACCTGTGCGTCCACGGCAAGCCTCAGCAACTGCCCTGGAGCGAGAAGCTCTTCACCTGGAAGAACTTCTGGCTGGTGGTCAACAAGCTGCTCTGGGCCCACGAGAAGCTCCCCTTCAAACCGTTCCGCCAGAAAGCCCTCAAGATGTCGCTGGACTGGACCCTGGCTCGCACCCACAACTCCGATGGCCTGGGCGCCATCTTCCCCCCCATCGTCAACACGGTGGTGGCGCTGCGTTGCATGGGCCATGGGATGGACGACCCCCATGTGCGCGAGGCCATGCGTCAGCTCGAGTTGCTCGAGATCTGGGAGGGCGACGTGTTGCGCATGCAACCCTGCAAGTCGCCGGTGTGGGATACCATCATCTCCAGCATCGCGCTGCTGGAGGCCGGTCTGGATCCGGCCCACCCCCAGCTCATCAAGGCCGCGGACTGGGTGCTCGACCGCGAGGTGCGTACTGTGGGCGATTGGGCCCACGTCAACAAGCAGGGCAAGCCAGGGGGATTCTATTTCGAGTATGCCAACGAGCCCTACCCCGACAACGACGACACCTGCTACGCCCTGCTGGCCTTCTCCAGGCTGCAGCATCCCGAGCCTGCCCGTCTGCGGGGAGCCATCAAGCGGGCCCTGGACTGGCTCTGGAGCATGCAAAACGACGACGGTTCCTGGGGTGCCTTCGACAAGAATAACAACAAGGCGTGCCTGGAAGCCATGCCCTTTGCCGACCACAACGCCATGATCGACCCCGGCACGGCGGACATCACGGCCCGCATCCTCGAGATGCTGAGCGCCTACGGCTATGATCAGGCCGATCCCAAGGTGCGCAAGGCGCTCGACTTCATCTATAAAGACCAGGCCCCTGACGGCTCCTGGTTCGGACGCTGGGGCACCAACTTCCTCTACGGTACCTGGCAGGTGCTCAAGGGCCTGCGCTGCATCGGCATCGATCCCCGCTCGGAAGTGATGCAGCGGGGGGCCCGCTGGCTCAAGTCGGTCCAGAACGAGGATGGGGGCTGGGGCGAGACCTGCGATTCCTATGAGGACGAGGGTCTCAAGGGCAAGGGCCCTTCCACAGCCTCGCAGACTGCCTGGGCCCTGATGGGTCTGATCGCCGCCGGGGAAGAGCACGGAGGTGAGGTGGAGCGCGGCCTGCGCTACCTGCTCGAAAGCCAGAACGCGCAGGGCACCTGGGATGAGGAGTGGTTCACCGGCACCGGCTTCCCCAAGGTCTACTACCTGCGATATCACTACTACCGACACTACTTCCCCCTCTTCGCCCTGGGTATGTATCGACGCTCGATGCGCTCGGAGACGAGCGAGGTCGTCTCGTTGGGGGCGCGGCGCAAGAAATGAGGGTACTGGTCACAGGCGGTGCCGGATTCGTCGGCAGCCACATCGTTCGCCAGTTGCTGGCCCGGGGAGACGAGGTTCGGGTGCTGGTCCGCCAGCGCTCGCCGCTACGCAACTTGATGGCCCTGGACGTAGAGTGCTGTTATGCCGATCTCATGGACCTTCGCCCTTTGCGAGACAGCGTGCGCGGCTGCGAGGAAGTCTACCACTGTGCGGCCGACTATCGCCTGTGGGCGCTTGACCCATCCGAGCTCTACGCCCACAATGTGCAGGGCACCGAGAACATGCTGCGAGCCTGCCGCGAGGCCGGGGTTGGAACGGTGGTCTACACCTCGTCGGTCGCCGCCGTGGGCATCCCCAAGGACGGCACACCGGGCGACGAGGACACGCCCGTAAAACTCCAGGACATGGTGGGCGACTACAAGCGCTCCAAATTCCTGGCCCAGGAGGTGGCCTTCCGCTATGCCCGCGAAGGGATGCGCGTGGTGCTGGTCAGCCCCTCCACGCCGGTGGGGCCGGGAGACCTCAAGCCCACGGCCACGGGAGCCATGATCAACGACTTCCTCAACCGCAACATGCCCGCCTACGTGGACACTGGCCTCAACCTGGTGGCCGTGGAGGACGTGGCCCGCGGCCACCTGCTGGCGGCAGAGAAGGGTCAGGCAGGGCGCAACTACATTCTGGGCAACGAGAACCTTACCCTCAAGCAGATCCTCGACCTGCTCGGAGAGCTGACCGGCCTGCCTTCGCCCAGTTTCCGCATGCCTCACGCGGTGGCTCTGGGAATAGGAGCAATGGACAGCTTCGTGTCCGGCACACTCCTGCACCGCCATCCTCGCGTGCCTTACGAGGCGGTCAAGATGTCCCTCAAGAAGATGTGGTTCTCGAGCGCCAGAGCGGTGCGCGAGTTGCAGTTCGACCAGACGCCCGTGCGCGAGGCAATGTTGCGGGCCTGCCAGTGGTTCGTTGAGAACGGCTACGCTCCGGTGCCTCCGGCCTGGAGGAAAGCAGCATGAGCACGGCCCCCGTGGGCCTGATCGTTGCCCTGCCCGAAGAGAGCCAGGCCCTGCGCTCGGTGATGCGCCGCGTCAAGCCCTGGAGCTTCCCCGACTACCCCGCCTGGCGGGGCGTGCTGGGTGGCCGCGAAGTGGTGCTGACCCAGTCCGGCATGGGGCATGGCCACGCCGCCGCCTGCGCCCGCCAGCTCTTGCGCCTGGAGCGCCCGGCCCTGCTGGTCGCGGCCGGATTTGCCGGCGGTCTGACGGACGATTTCGCCCCCGGCGACGCCATCGTGGCCAGCGAGGTCATCTTGCTGGAGGGCGCCGCCCACCGGCGCTGGCCCAGCCGCCTCAAGCTCGAGCACGCCTCTCACCGACGCGCGGTGCTGGCCAGCCCAGATCGAATCATGCGCTTTGCCAGCGAGAAGCAGGAGCTGGCGCGCCTGACAGGGGCCCAGGCCTGCGACATGGAGAGCGGCACAGTGGTGCGCGAGGCTGAGGAGGCGGGGGTTCCCTGGTTGGTGGTGCGCAGCTTGACCGACGGCGTCGCCGAAGACCTGCCCATGGACTTTCAGCCCTTCACCAATGCGCGGGGGGTGCCCCACAAGCCGCGCATCGTGCTGCACGCCCTGGTGCGGCCCCGCACCCTGTGGGGCTTGATGCGACTGGGCCGCCGTACAGCCCACGCGGCCCACACGCTGTCGCGCTCGGTGGAGCAGATTTTGAGTCGGGTGGATCAGCAGCTTGCTCCTTGACCTGCTGACCGGCCTGTGCATCCTGTGCCTGGCCTTCTCATGCCTCTATCAGCTTTACACCTGCCACGTGGTGCGCAAGTTCGTGCTGGAGGAAGTCCCTCGCGCCGACCTCAGCCTGACCGACTATCGCCCCGCCTCGCAGCTCAAACCAGTGCACGGCCAATCGCCCCGTCTGGAGAGCTGCCTGCTGACCGCCCTCGACCAGGATTACCCCTCGGACTGGGACGTGGTCTTCTCGGCCGGGCTGGAGGACGACCCGGCGCTGGATCTGGCCCGGCGCCTTCCTGCCCCGGTGCCGGTGCAGGTGGTGGGCGGAGGGGTGAGCGACTTCACCAACCCCAAGGTGCGCAGCATGATGGCCGGCGAGCCGTCCCTCAGGAACGAATGGGTGGTCTGCTGGGATGCCGACATGCGCGCGCCCAAAGATTTTCTGCGGCGAGTGTTCAGCCCGTTCCGCGACCCTCAGGTGGGGGCCTCCACCTGCCTCTACGGGGTCAAGCAGGTGGACAATTTTGGCCAGGCCCTGGAGGGGCTCTCGGTGACCGACTTCGGCTCTTCGGTGCTGGTGGCCCGCAAGCTCGAGGGGATGAGCTTCATGCTTGGGGCGGTGCTGGCCTTCCGGCGCGAGGTCTTGCAGCAGGTGGGCGGCTTCGGGGTGGTGCGCCACCACCTGGCCGACGACTACCAGCTGGGTAACCGCACTTTCAAAGCAGGCTGGAAGGTGGCCCTGGCCCCCTGCATCGTGGAGGACGTGCTGGGCGAGCGCAGCTTCTCGGAGTACTGGGAGCACCAATTGCGCTGGATGCGCACCTACCGGGTCTGCCGTCCCAACGGGCACGCCGCCTTTATCATAACCCAGGGGCTGGTGTGGTGCCTGCTCTGGCTGCTGCTCAGCGGGGGAAGCCCGGCCGCCCTGCAGGGATTGGGAGGCTGGCTGCTGGTGCGCTGGCTGACGACACGCTACAACTGGCAACTGCTGGGCAGCCCGGCGGCGGCCCGCTGGGCCCTGATCACCCCCTTCAAGGACCTGTGCTATTTCGCCCTCTGGGCCGCCTCCTGGCTGGGCCACACGGTGCGCTGGGGAGGTAAGACCTTCGTGCTGGGAACCGGTGGCACCATGCGGCGCAAGGAAGAGCTGACTCGCACCTGAAGGCGCCGCGCCGGGTTTCATCGAACTAACCGGGACGAAGCTCTGGAGGTAGCCGACTTGTTCTGTGTCAACTGCGGAAAGACCATTCCCAGCGATGCCCAGTTCTGCATCAACTGCGGCAGCAGCGTTCCCGATGCGGTGCGTCAGACCGCCAGCGTGGGAGCAGGCGGCTCCTGGTCGAGCGAGCCCCTGGCCAGCACGCCGGGCTACGAGGCCCAGGGCCAAATGCAGACTCCCTCAATCCCTGCCTACGATGCCGGCGGGCCCGTGGGAATGGGCCTCAGCGCTGCTCCGGTGGGCGCCTACTCAGGACCGCCCCTGCCCTCGGGCAACGACCCGGCCATGCTCGACCGCCTGCCCAGTTGGAACTGGGCCGCCTTTCTGTGGGGCTGGATCTGGTGCATTCCGCACCGCATGTATCTCTGGATTCTCATCGACCTGGTGGGCAGCATGTTCATCCCCCTCGTGCCCCGCATTGTGCTGGGCCTGGTGGCTAACAAGGAAGCCTGGAAACAACGCCCGGTCTCGAGCCTGGCCGAGTACAACGAGATCCAGAGCAAGTGGGTCAAAGGCTGGCTCATCCTGTTCTTTGGCACGATCTTGCTGTGCGGAGGCCTGATCGCGCTGGCCGTGGTCATGGATCCGTCCAGTCGCTGACCCGATAGCGATAGACCTTCGCGCGCCCCCAGCTGAACAGGTGTTGGCTCTCCCCCGCCAGCTCCAGCCGGGGGCGCCGCCATTCATGGGTAACCGAAAGCACCTGGCAGCCAGGCGAAAGCGTGTCCAGCCGCTCCCCGAGCCGCTCTCGCGTCTCGGGTGACCAGGTGGTGCCGGCCAGATAGACCACCGTGGCCTGGCTCAACTCCGTCCGCAGGAAGTCCTCGTCGCGGAAACTGGCGTTCTCGATCTTGACCCAGCGCGCCAGACGCCGCGAGACGTAGTTATAGCCCCCCAGCAACTCGATCCCGACCGCCCGGCAGCCGGTCGCCAGGGCAGCCAGAAACACCATCTTGCCCCTCCCGGCCCCCAGGTCGTAGAGCACGTCCCCGGGGCCCACCTCGGCCAGCTTGAGCAACTCGAGTCCGGTTGCCCAGGGCGTCTCGCCGAAGCGGAAGTCGTCGCGCGAGCGAGCCAGGCCCCGGGTCTGCAGCCAGATGTCCAGCGGCGCGAAGCGAGCCAGATAATGGCCCCAGTAGAGGGCCTCGACCTTCCACAACTTGCCGACATGAAAAAGGGGCCGCCATTCGCGCGGCCCCAGAAAGAAGACTTCCAGAGACTCGTTCAAATCAGCCGCTGACGTGCCAGGCGGCCAGACGCAGCATGCCCGAGACGCTCTTGGAAGCCTCATCCACGGCGCTCTGCTCGAAGCCCGAGTGCATCTTACAGTTGGCACAGCGCGGGTCCTTGCGGGTCACCCAGTAGTTCCAATCCACGTCGTTCCAGAACTCGTTGAAGTCGGCGTAGTACTTGTCGCCGATCAGGTAGCACGGGCCTTTCCAGCCCTTGGGCGTGAAGTTCACGGTCGAATAGGGCGAGCAGAGCAGCTCCTTGAGGCCGGCCGCGAAATCGAGGAAAGCCGGCGTTGCGGTCAGCTTGTAGCGGCGCGACAGCTCGCGCACCCGCTTGAACTTCTCGTGGATCTGCTCACGGGTCAGGAACACGTCCCGCTTGACCGTCTCGTAGTGATAGCCCGGCGAGATCAGGATGCCGTCCACGTTGAAGCTGGTCAAAAGGTCGCAAAGCTGCTCGACCTCGTCCATGTCGGTCTCCTTGTAGACCGTGGTGTTGGTCAGAGTGAGATAACCGCGTCGCTTGCTCTCTTTGATCATCTCGATGGCTTTATCGAACACGCCCTGGCGAGCGCACACCATGTCGTGGGTATCGCGCATGCCGTCGAGGTGGACGTTGACGAAGAGCTGCTTGGAAGGCGGGATGATGCCGAACAATTTGGTATCGAGCAAGAGGGCGTTGGTGCACAAGATGATGTACTTGCCACGGCGCATCAGCTCATTGAGCAACTCGGGCAGCTCGGGGTAGAGCATCGGCTCCCCGCCGCAAACGGCCACGGTAGGCACTTCAGAATCTTCCACCGCCTTCAAGCAGGTTTCCACCGAGACACGGTCCTTCAGCTTGCCCGTGTGGCGCTCGGTGGAGCAACCGATGCAAGCCAGGTTGCAGGTATAGAGCGGCTCGAGCATGCAAACGGTCGGGAAGCGCTTCCTTCCTTTGGCGCGCTGCTGCACCATATGCTTGGCCTGGGTCAGGGCGAAATCGAGAGGAAATCTCACGAGCCTCTCCTCCTCTGGTTCGGGTTGTGCTTGCGAGCCGGAGCGACTCGCGCGAAAAACATTCTACAAAAACCGGGTCCAGGTTCGCGTAAACTGGACAATTTCCTTCCGGCAGTTGTAACCCAGAGTTGAAACCAGGTCAACTCTTGATCCGGGCGAGCGCGAGTGCTATGATAGCCAGGCTGCCCAGATGGCGGAATTGGCAGACGCGCAGGTCTCAAACACCTGTTCCCGCGAGGGAGTGCCGGTTCGACCCCGGCTCTGGGCACCACAGGACGGGAGACGAAGGTCTCCCGTTCCCTTTTGAGGGCTCGTATGGCTCGACTCTACGTCATCGACATCATGTATCACATCTTCCGGGCCTTCCATGCCCTGCCCCCCCACCTGGGGACGAGGGACGGCCGCCCTACCAACGCCGTGCACGGCTGCCTTGGCATCCTGCGGGTGTTATGGAAGACTTTCCAGCCCGAGTACGCCGTGGCCGTCTTCGAGTCGCGCACCCGGGTGTTCCGGGCCGAGCTGGCCGAGGATTACAAGGCCAACCGCCCCGAGACTCCCCAGGCGCTCAAGGTGCAGGTCCCGCTGGTCATCGAGGGGCTGAAGCGTCTGGGCATCTCCATGCTGTCGATGGACGGTTTCGAGGCCGACGACGTGATCTGCACCCTGGCCCGCCAGGCCGGCGCGGCCGGGCACAGCGTCACGCTGGTGACCTCCGACAAAGACCTGGCCCAGGTGCTGCAGTTCCCCGGTGAAATGGAGCTCTTGCGGCTCTCAGGCACGGGCAAGACGGCCAAAGTCGAGCGGGTGGGCCGCGAGCAGGTGGAGTCGATCTTCGGCGTGCCGCCCGAGCTCATTCCCGACTACCTGGCCCTGCAGGGAGATGCCGTGGACAACCTGCAGGGCGTCAGCGGCATCGGCCCTAAAACTGCCATCTCCTTGCTCAGGAAGGCCGGCTCGCTGAAGGCCCTGCTGGAGAGCCCGGCCCAGGCTGGTAAGTTCGCCAGCGCGCTGACAGAGCAAAAAGAGCGCTTGCTGCGCGATCTCGAGCTGGCCACCCTGAGGACCGACGTTCCCCTCGAGCCCTTTGATTTGTCCCACTTTGCCCTGCAGCCCCTCAGCGGGGCGGCTGAGTACTTCGAGGACCTGGAGATGAAGAATGCCCTGCAGCAGCTCGACGGGCTGCTCTTCCCCGATCCCACCGTTCGCGAGTTCTGGGCTCCGGACTGAACTCCGCCGCGCGCCTTAGACTGCCGTACCCACCGGCACCCCGGCCAGCTCCTCGAGCAGGAACATCGAGGTGCGGATGCCCCGGTGGAAGTTGCCCAGGTCCATGTGCTCGTCCGGGGCGTGCAGATTCTCGTCATTGAGCCCGAAGCCAACCAGAATGCCGGGCACGCCCAGGATCTGCTCGAAGTCCACCACAATCGGAATCGAGCCACCCTCGCGCACGAACACCGGGGGGCGCCCGAATTCACGCTCGACCGCCCGAGCCGCGGCTTTCAGGGCCGGATGGTTGCGGGGGGCGATCCAGCCCTTGCCACCGTGCAGCGCCCGCACATTGGCCCGGACAGTCGGCGGCACCAGCGACTCAATGTAGGCTTTGACCAGGGCGGCGATCTCCTCGGGCTCCTGATCGGGCACCAGCCGGCAGGAGAGCTTGACCATAGCCTTATTGGGCAGCACCGTCTTGGCTCCCTCGCCGGTGAAGCCGCACAGCATGCCGTTGACCTCCAGGGTGGGGCGGGCCCAGCGGCGCTCGAGCACCGTGTAGCCCTCCTCGCCATCCAGGGCGGGCACGTTCAGGCCGGCCCGGAACTCCTCTTCATCGAAAGGCAGGGCGGCATACTCGGCACGCTCCTCCGGCTCGAGCTCGCGCACCCTGTCATAGAAGCCGGGTATCTGGATGCGCCCATTGGCATCCTTGAGCTGAGCCACAAGGCGACAGAGCTCGAAGCCCGGGTTGGGCACGGCTCCCCCGAACACGCCCGAGTGCAGGTCCGAATCGGCGCCGACGAGGTCGATCTGAAAGTAGGCCAGGCCGCGCAGCCCGTAGAGAATGGACGGGATGCCGGGGGCAAACATGGCGCTATCCGAAATCACCACCATATCGGCTTTCAGCAGCTCTTGGTGCTGACGAAGAAAGGGGGCCAGGTTGCGTGAGCCGATCTCCTCCTCGCCCTCGATCACGAACTTCACGTTGACCGGCAGCTCGCCCCGGGTGGCCAGCATCGCCTGCACGGCCTTGACGTGCACCAGAAACTGGCCCTTGTCGTCGGTGGCCCCCCGGGCAAACACCTTACCGCCGCGCACGGTGGGCTTGAAGGGAGGGGAGGTCCACAGCTCGATCGGGTCTTCCGGCTGCACATCGTAATGTCCATAGACCAGGACGGTGGGTTTGCCGGGCGCGTTGAGGCGCTCGGCAAACACCACCGGGTGGCCCGGTGTGTCCATCACTTCTACCTTCGTCAGCCCGGCCTCGCGTAGTTGGCGGGCAACCTCCTGGGCGCAGCGGCGCACTTCGGGGGCACGGGCCGAATCGGTGGAGACGCTGGGGATGCTCAACAACTCGAAAAGGTCGGCTTCAAAGCTGGAGCGCTTCTCTTGGAGATACTCCTGAACAGACGCGGGCATGGGCGGGGCTCCTCTTTTGTAGGACTGGGAGGACGCAGGTTCGCTCAAAGTCAGGGGGTTTCCCGCCGCCGCCGGGCGAAATCAGGGCGACGTGAGCCAGAAACCTTCCCGGCTGACCGGCCTGCTGCTCCAATCGGGGCCTGACCCACTGCGCAACACGGTGCTGGGCATCTTTCTCTTGATCCTGCTGGCCTGCCTCATCATGATCGCCACCTCCCTGGTCGGGCTGGGCCGCATGCAGCGCATCTCCAATGAGACCCAGGACGGTGTGCAGGCTCTGTTGGCCCTGGAAAAACTGCGACGGGGGGAACGGCAGGTCCAACTGGCCGACCTGGAGGGGCGGGAGGCTCTGGAAAGAGCCGTGATGCAGACCGACCGGGAGGCGCTTTCGCTGGCCCTCGATCGCTACGAGCAATCGGCCCTGCGCTCGCTCCTAGAGGCGGAAGAGAAAAGAGACCAGCAGCTCCGCATCCAGCTCATTGCTGGTGGTGTCTTGATTTTCGGCACCCTTGTGGGCCTGGTTGGTCTACTCTACTGGCTTTTTGGCGTACTGCTTAAGCCTATCGAAGACCTGGCAGGATTGGCCCGCCGGGTTCGCGAGGGAGAGCTTTCCTGGCGAGCCGCGCCCTTCACTCAGCCCGAGCTGAACGAGCTGGGACAGGCCCTCAACGACATGCTGGATACCATGGAGCTACGCGTGCAAGAGCTTGACCGCCAGCGAAACGACTGGGAAGCTCTCGTGGGCTCGATTCCGGACGCCTGGCTGAGCCTGGATGCCGAAAACCGGGTCACCCTGGCCAACCCGGCGGCCCAGGAGCTGGCCGGCGAGGACTGGACAGGACGCCGGTTGGAGGAGCTGCCCCTGGACCAACAGGCGGAACAACGCTGGCTGTTGACCCGAGCCGATGGAAGCCAGATCCCGCTCCGCTCCAAACGTGTCGAGCTGGCCTCCGACCGCTCTTTGCTGCACCTGCGCGACCTTCAGCTCGAGGAGAGACTTGAGCGACTGCGTCAGGAGGCGGTTTCGGTGGTGCTCCATGAGCTGCGAGGCCCCTCCCGACGACTGGTCGAGCTGTGTGAGAGCTACGACAACGCTGAGCTTGCTTCGCAAGCGCGGTATCTTCGCGGGCTGGTCCACAACCTGAGCCTGTCCGAGGCCCTCAGCCAGGGGCGCTGGAGCACGAAGCTGGTGCCGATCGAGTTGGACGCCCTCCTGGAGGAGGTGGCCCAATCTTTGAGCGGACTGGCGCGAGAGCGGGAAGTCGAGTTGGAGGTCAGGGGCGAGGAGTGTCAGTTGGTGGGCGACCCCGAGCAACTCGGGCTGCTCTGCTCCACCATGCTCCGCCGCCTGATCGAGGAGACGAGCCCGGGCGGCAAGCTGGGGGTGGGCGCCCGCTGCCATCAAGACCAGGTCTGGCTCGAGCTGACTCCCCAGGAGGCCAGCCTGGCCAGTCAGGTGCGCCAGTGGGTCAACGGGAGCGGCTCAGAATCGGAGGGAGC
>JAANMU010000699.1_pt1 | contig 37652 bp, 67 predicted proteins | sample 7279701 | NCBI WGS metagenome assembly JAANMU01 (sample SAMN14094539, study PRJNA606508) | bioreactor metagenome | isolation source: A lab-scale SPAN reactor treating ammonium-rich wastewater day 57 | place: Ireland: Galway | collected 2017-03-13
GTTCGGCAGTCCGATCACAAGTTGCCAGGCTGCTTCGCAGAGAAGCGTCGCAGCGGCGAAGATGTCAGGCTGAGAGATTTCCCAGCCCTTATGGTGTGATGGTTTTTATTAAAACAGGGATGTAACTAGCTTGCTAGGTAAAGTCCCGTCCAGCACATCACTGGTGCAGCCAGGTATCTCTCAGCCTGGCATTCTCTAAAGGAGATAAAATGCTGTCAGCAAATATCGTTGGCGAATGGCTACGTAGTCGCGGCTTGAGAATGATAGTAACCCCTGGTCTTAAAGAGTATACAGTCGAGCTTACTCTTACGCCACGAGCCGAAGCTGTGCTCAAGCAGTCTGGCTGCGCAGACGCAATCAAAACGATTCGTCCTGTTAGAGACGAAAGCTTCGAGGTTGCCATCAAAGTTGCCATGAACTTGTATGACAACGACCCTGAAGCTGGAAAGCCGGTCAAGCGATGAGCGTAATCGTAGACACGGAAGGCCGTACGGGCGAGCAATTCCTGGAGGAGTTGTTCGAGTACGAGTACTGCGAGTGTTGTGGCGGCGACGTGAAAGACCATGATGCGGTGCCGCTTGGTCTGGGCGATTACGGCGGCCCATACTTCTTCGCGCGTTGCAAGAAAGAAGAAGCGGACAATGATCTTCTGCACGAGCCACTGCAATCACGGTCATCGACTCAGTGACGGCAAACCAATCGACCACGAATGTTTCATCATTCCGCCGAAGGCTTTGGAAGCCGAGCGTAGTGATGACTTCGAAACAGCCATTGCAATCATCGAAGCCAAGCCCATGAAGACGCACGGAGGCGTGAATGGCAAACGGACAAACTCCTGAGATTCTTGCAGAGGTTCAGCGCCTCATCAAGCGCGGTGCGCTGTTCGTGAGTAACAACAGCGGCGGCAAGGACAGCCAAGCCATGCTCATTACGTTGAGCAAGCTGGTGCCGCGCAATCAAATCCTCAGCCTACACGCTTCGCTCGGCGAGGATGGCAAGCACGCTCAGGGCGTGGAGTGGCCTGACACTCTGAAGTGGGTCGAGTATATGAGCAGCGAGCTAGGCATCGAAGTTGCGACATGCCAAGCCGACAAGACTCTGTTCGAGATGGTTGATCGCTCAGCGGCTCGGCTCAAAGAGCAAGGCCGATACGAGGAGGCATCGCCGTGGCCCTCTCCGAAGTTTCGCCAATGCACGAGCGATCTGAAGCGTGGGCCGCTGGAGAAAGCGATCAAAGCTCACATCAAAAAGAATCGTTTGGGCGGCATCGTGGTCAACTGCATGGGGCTCCGAGCGCAAGAGAGCAGCAATCGAGCAAAGGTGCTTCCATGGCAGCGGAAGAAAGCCAAGGAGACTGGGCGTGGAGCTATTCGTGAGTGGTACGAGTGGCTGCCCATTCATCATCTCAAGACGGATGAGGTCTTCGCGCTCATCAAAGAAGCTGGACAGAAACCGCACTGGGCGTACGAGAAAGGAATGACTCGGTTGTCGTGCTGCTTCTGCATCATGGCGAACGAAGAGGACTTGAGGACGGCAGCGCGGCTCCGGCCGAACCTGTTCAAGCTGTACGTGCTCAAGGAGCAGGAGCTTGGCAAGACGATGCGTATGGATGGACGCTCGCTCGAAGAGATCGCCATGAAGACAGTTACGGGCTCCAAGAAATGGACGTTTAAAGCTCGCGCTGTGTCCGACTGGGGTTACGTGTTCTTTTCTCAGCCTTTCGATGTCGAGACCAGAGCCAAGGCTCGTTTCGACGAAGAAAAGAAACGAGCAGAGGAGTACGGCGGCGCTGGCTCGTTGCATAGCCCAGAGGGTGAGATAGTGGACAGATTCTCTATTTGGTGCCCCAATGACTAACGAAGAGCCCGCGCCAAAATCAATCATCAAAATAGTTGTGGAGCATCTCAAACAGCGAGCCGGCTCAATCAACGAGGCATGGGAAAGTGCTCATGCCTGCGAGCGGCTCTGGTTACGTCACGCCATCGAGGAGAACGGTGACAGATGCATGGGAGCAACGCCGGAGCAGATGACAACGCTGCTCAAGAAGTACGAGAGCTGAAGCGCACCGTAAGCCAAAGCACTTGTCGTTACGATAGAGACGGCAACGACATACACTGCCACAAGCATCCAGGTCGCGGCTTTGTGCGCGTGACCTACTCCGTGCTTGGGCTTACAGCGGAAGCTTGGCACGATGACGAGGCGAGGGCTGATGAGCTTGCACGGGCCGAGCTGAAAGCAAAACTGGAGCAGCGTTCTAAAGGGCTTCACCTGGAAGGACTGAAGTTCTTCGAAGCTGCGGCCAATTTGTAGGAGAGTAATGGCAAAAGAAACTTGGGACAGGGATGACATTCAGTTTCCTCGTTTGCTTGCCGAGATCAAAGCCGTTGGTCTCACGGGCAAGCAGATGGACGAGCTTCGGGCTTCGATGGATCTCGACTCCAATCGGATTCACGAGTTGCTCGATCGCGCCGAAGAATCGTTCGAAGCCATCAAAGAGCAGACCGACTTCGTGCGAGACCATTGCATGGCTTGCACGCACAGCTTCAAAGAAGATGGAGACGACACCGAGCTTCTCAAGCTTGCGCGTTCGGTGATTCGAGACATGTCGCGCGGGTGGCTGGACAACGACCTGGCCGCATCGCCGAGAGAGCTGGTCGAGCGCATCACGAAACGGCTTGGCGATAACTACGACTTCGAAAGGGGCGAGTGATGTCTCCGTTCCCGAGGTATTTCGAAAAGAGACAAAAGCTCTCGGACAAGATCAAAGACAACCCCGATCCGGTGGACGTTGCGCTGGTGAAATTCAGCGAAGTTCAGGAGAGATTCAGGAAGGCTCAGACGACTGGGCTTGGAAAGATTCTCTTCCACAACAAGGAACGTGAAGATGCCTACCGTGCGGTGTTCGCCGCCGTGGACGTTCATGTCTCCTGGATCTACAAGTTCATGTCGCCGTTCGGCGAGGCGTACGTCAAGACGGTCGAGGATGCTGTTGCGGTCTGTGCGAGGGCAGAGGCGTACAACCTCAAAGGCAAGAAGCTTGCAGAGTGGAAAGAACACAAGCGAAGGGACATCCGCGCGTCATTGGAGCTGATCAAGCTCGGCGTAGATGGCGGCGTTGCGGGACACGTGAGGTAACGATGCTCACCAAACTCTACCAAGTAGTGGAGATTTCCACCGACGAAAATCTCAAGCCGTGGCGCACATGCCGAACGGAAAAAGAGTGTCACGATTTCCTGGAGTCCGACGACTTCAGTGATTTGCTGGGAACTATCACGCTGACCATCATTCCCATCTGGACTAACAAGAGCGAAGCTGAAATCAAGCGGCTGCTCAGGGAGTAGAGCATGGCTTGCCAAAGATGTAAGAGCGAGCGCATTGCCAATGTTAGCGCCAAGTGCGCCGACTTGTGCTTTTGTTCGGTTGACGGAAAAGAGCATGAGGGTTACGTACCCAGTGACATGGGTGTAGGCAGCGGGGATTACGTCGAGCTGGAATACTGTCTCGATTGCGGTCAGATTCAGGGAGGCTTCCCGCTGGCTGAAACCAATATCTAAGCAGGGAGGAAACGGTAAATATGGCCAAAGCGAAAGCCAAAGCCAAAGAAGAACACATCGACCCCCGCGAGAAGCACGGCAAGCTTCTCATCGAAAAGATCGAAGAGTCGCTCGCGGCCGGCAAGCCGAGCATCCCGTGGAAGCGAACGTGGGATCCCGAGATGAACCCGCGCAACATCCGGGGGAACATGTATCGGGGCGGCAACCTGATGATGACCTTGTTTGCCACCATGTTGAGCGGGTACGCATCGCCGTTTTTCTTGACGTACAATCAAGCGATCGAGCACGGCGGTATCGTCAAACCTGGCGAGAGTGGATGGCGCGTCATCTTCTGGAAGTGGTGGGGCAAAGACAACAGCGAAGACGACGACGCACCGGACAGCAGCAAGAACCAAAGCTTTCGTCGAGCCACTCCTTTCGGCTACACGGTTTTCAACATCGATCAGTGCAAGCTGCTCGATGACGAAGATCGCGAGCGGCTAGCGAAGCGTCCGGGTGGCGCGGCGAGACTTGCCAAGGCTGGTTCACCGGAGAAATGGGAATCGCTGCTCAAGGAGCTGAAGAAAAAGAGCAGCGCATCCAAGCGCAAGCTGAGCCCGGTCAAGGCAGCAGAGAAGATTCACAAGGGCTACAAGAAAGCCCCGAAGGTTCTTCATGGCTCGGCGTTCAGTCCTTGCTACATACGAAACAAGGACGTGATTCAGCTCCCCGAAATCAACCAATTCCACAACGCAACCGAGTATCACCTCACGCGCTTTCACGAAGAGGTTCACTCGACCGGACACGACAATCGACTCGCACGCCAGACGATGCACGACATGAAGCATCGCGGCGATCACATGTACAGCCGCGAGGAGCTGACGGCGGAGTTCGGCGCTTCAATGCTGGCGAGTGTGTGTGGTATCGAGCAAGACACCGTGGACAACACCGTGGCGTACTTGCAGAGCTGGCTCAAGGCGCTCAAGGACGATCCGAAGATGCTGTACTCAGCAGCTCAGGACGCACAGAAGGCAACCGATCTCATCCTGGGCATCGAGCCGAAGAAGGAAGAAAACAAATGATGAAACTGGCAGAATTTCTTCGAACCAAACGCAACCTCACGATTCAACACCGTGCGAGCGCTGTCATTCGTGAAATCTCGGACAAGCTGATCAACGAATATCCCGGCTGTGGCAACAGGGAGTTCAAGCACGGCGTCAAGGTCGAATATGGGCAGGACGAAGTGGTTGCCGAGGTGCTCTCTCACTTCACGACTGAGGGGCTGAGCGCAGCCTTCAACAAGGATACCTGCGTATTCACCATCATGGTGTGAGCGGTATGAAACCTAAGGTGGGCGACCGCATAGAGCGAGATGGTAAGCTATGGGAGATTACCTGGGTGGTCGCTCGCCTTACTCCATATCGTAAAGCAAACCAATTCACAACCGTGGAAGGGTATACACTCGGGTTGCGCGAGGTGAGAGACAGGTGTCCGACCTGTAATCAGCCGAGGAGATAACATGGCTCATCTGCACAAAGATCCGTACCCAGGCTTCAAACGTGGCCAGAACGAAGGATTGGACGCCTACTTCGAGCGCACACAGAAGAAGCTTCTTGAGCTTTCGCGCCGTTCTGCCGAACAATGTCGCAAAGAAGAGACTGAAGGCGTGCTCCTCAGGTTCCCCGTTGCTGATGGATATGCGTTTTACCTTGTAGTCAAACGACATCCGCTCACGCTACAGCACGTTCCATTCGGCGATGCGTATGAGATTTCTGATGCGCACATCAGAGGATTAACTCTTCACGATGTTGCTGTGCAAATAACTGACCAATCTGCGCAGCACTCTGCCAACGATGAGCGCAGGAGTTTCGTCAGCAGTCTGAAAAAAGGACAGCATATCCATTATCACAATGGTTTTGGTAGTTACGTTCGTTACCTCGTTACGAGAGTGACTCCAACGTCAGTTGCAATCAAGCCAGTCGCTCTGGTTGGTAACTGGGATACTCGTGACATTGGGCAGCGCACTCGTACTGGCGAAGTCATGAGGGGCTATCACGCCAAGGAGGTTATTGCCGGCAGGGAGATCGATGCCATGTTGTCCATGCCTCACGAAAGAAATATCTACGAGGCGAAAACTTTCAATCGTTTGCATAACGATATCGATCCACGCAAGCTGGAACCGATTCCTTTGGAACTTCATGATTTGACGCCAGACGAGGCTGAGAAAGCCAGGCTGTGGAAAAAAGTGGAGCAAGTAGTAAGCTTGCTTCAGTTGGAGGATAAAGATCCTAAAGAGGCGCTCAAAGCTGCTCGCATTGTCATTGAGCGTGCACTGGAGGCAGAGTAAATGGGAGCAGGAGCAGTTGGGACATCGATGGTTGGCGCGTACTACCAGCCTGAGAATCGGGCAGGGGTGGAGCCAGAGACAGAGCCGGTCATCATCCGCAAGTACTTGGACAACTTCCACATCTGTGTGCGCCAAAAACTACCAAGTGGTGACCTCTACAAGATCGTAGCAGACACAAAAGATCAATGGCTGTCACAACAGATCAAGAAAATTGTAGCAGCCAACGCAGATGCTGAGTGGTAGAACTGAAGCGAGATAAGAAAGATGATCATGGTCAACGTCGAAATCAAGAAAGAAATAGTTGCCGACCTGTTGTGCTCTGCTATCGAGGCCGGGCGCACGTATGGCTGCGGTTACTGGTGCTATGCCGATCAAGACTCGTCCACTCGTCCGCCGGAGATGAGCCTAGCAGAAGCTGGAGATGTTTTCGGCAACGAAGAGCTATGGTATGTTCACTGGCCATTGTTCAAGGGTGGCGTTCTCGGGTTTGTGGAGCACGATGACGAAAGTCGTGAGCCAAGTCCGGTTCAACACAAGCTCGACCTGGATACGATCGCAAAAGGGCTGAACGTGATGGCGCAGAAGTATCCGCACAAGTTCAGCGAGGTCATGGCCGGAGAGATCGATGGCGCTCTTGGTGATTTGTTTCTTCAGTGCGCCTTCTTTGGCGAGGAAAAATACGCCTGATGGCAAAGAAGAAACAGAAATGGGTTGTCACTGTGCAATCCATCAAGCCAGGACTTGGCTGGGATTTCCCAAAGGACTACTTCCCTCGCAAGTTCTATTACAAGCGCGACGCCAAGACTTTGCGTGATGAAGCCGAACGCAAGGGTGGGCAGGGCGTGTTTGTCAAAGGCGCATGAAATGACCGTTGCCGAGCTAATCAAAAAGCTCTCTGCCATTCCAAACCCAGATGAGCGTGTTGTTTGTGTGTGCATTCCTGGCCAGCCCTATGTAAATATCGTAGACGCGATCGAGGACGAGCCTTCTCCTGGCGTTGTGCTTGTGATGCTTGACGAAGAGAATTTGTAATGGTAAAGAAAGTCAAATACATCGTCAGCAAAGGCGAGGCGTTCGGAGACTATCCAGATGGCGCGGTTCTAGATGCCTACCTGATTGCGTTTGACGGTATCAACGGACTGTTGTTTCATCCGTGTGTTGATGCGGAACGCAAACGAGGACTGGGCGCAAGTATTTCTGTTTCTGCGCCGCTCAATAACTCCGGCACTAAATTCGAGTGGAGCGGCATGATTGGTCGTATGTCAATCTCAAACAAAAAGACGAAGAGATGTTCGAGCGTATGATCAAGAACGAAATGCGCCGACAGAAGAAAATGAAAAGGAAAAAGAAATGAGCAGCCTTCTGCGCACCGTGAATTTGGACAGGCTGGATTCGGCAACGAAGTACCCTTCCATTCTCACGTACCACGCCATCGGTGACAGGGGAACGCTCAAGGAAGAGGTGCAGGTTCCGTTCGATTCGCCGGTTCTGCTCACGGAGAAGATCGACGGAACTAACGCACGCATCATCGCGTGTGATGATGACTATATCATTGGCTCGCGTGAAGAGTTGCTGACCGCACGTGACGATCTGATTTTCAATCCGGCGCTGGCTATCGTGGAGTCACTTCTTAAGCTCAATGTGCCACGTATGGTATCTATCAGGCTAGATGTGCAAGGACAGTCTGCTGGCATGTCGAGCAAGACATGTTACGTGCTCTTTGGAGAGGTGTACGGGCACAAAAAGATTTCCGGCTACAAATCATATTCGGACGGGGAACAAGTTGGCTTTCGGCTGTTCGACGTTGCCTTCTTCGAGCCAAGCTATTTCAAAGCAATCACTTCTATGGGGCGAGACAAGATTGCTTCTTGGCGCGATCACGGTGGTCAAAAGTTCGTCTCGCAAGAGGTGCTCAAACATCTGGCCAATGGCCTTAACTTGCAACTGACACCTAGTCTTGGAGAGCATACCCTGCCAACGACACTCAGGGACACGCACGAGATGCTCAAAGACGTGCTCACCAAGACACATGCAGGTCTGGTCGAAGGGGTGAAGAAAGGCCCCGAGGGGGTTGTTGCGAGGACTCCCGATCGCAAGCGCATCGCCAAGCTTCGTTTCGAGGATTACGAGCGTACAGAAAGGAAGAACGCATGACCACTCAACAAATGATGCGACTCGTCACTGTCACAGGCGAGCTGGAAAAACTCAAAAACGAGTGCTCAGAAAATCTCAGCAAACTTCTCAGCGGTAAGCTGCCTGATGGGCTAAGCGATAGCGATGAGAAGCAAAGCGCAGTTGATGGCCTGATTGCCGTTGCAGCCATGGACGTGATGCAGCTCAAAGCTGCGTTGGCTGTGCTCAAGTCGGAGGGGAGCGTGTAAGAAATGAACACTAGGGCGGAGTTCCGAATTATTCGTCCGAACGACTCGCGGGCGCAAGAGAATGCGTACAAGTTTTACGCTGACCGGCTCCGACGAGGGTTCAAGGCGAAGCCTCCTTACCAGAACAGAAGGAAACAATCGTGGGTTGTCGAATGGCACTTCCCCGAGGTTGACGACTCACAAGCGAGTGGTTAGATTAGGAGATGAATGAACACACACATTGTTGTTCGGCGCGAGTCAAAATCAAACCCGAGCCTCGAAGCGGAAGAATGGATCTTCACTACGTTCGAGCGCAACAATGAAATCTGGCTCGTGCTGGACAAGTACAGCAAAGAAACGCGGGCCACTAAGCGACACGGATGGAAACCCGTGTCGGAAAGCAAGTACCAGCGTATCTTCTTGAGAGATAGTGCTCTCACTGAAAGAGAGGTGCCGCTGCCGGACGATGTGATGGAAGAGGCCAAAGCGAAGCTCATTTCACAAATTCACGTTGGTCTTTGGAATCGTGACTACAAACAGGAGCATGATGAACTTTTGTAAAAGCGGCAAGCACTGTTGGACAGATAAATCCGATGCGGAGAAGTGCTGCAATGGCTGGACACGCATCCTTGTAATCTCGCCGCCGGACAAGCTCAACGATTGTTCCAACATCCAGTACGAAGAATCGACCGGCGTTCTGTACGGACGCAAGTGGGTGAAGGATGATTCGAATTCTGCGGTGGGTTCTGGGTGAAATCTGGGAGAAGATAAACATCCCAGCTACGTTCCGAGAGATAAAGGCTCTCGGTAAAAAGCACGGCGCTCGATTCTTCTGGATGGCACTCATCTGGGAGCTGATCGAAGACGGTCTGTTCCCATTACTGTCTTGGAAGTTTGGGGTTCCGGAATTGATTCCGTTGTTCCTCATCTTTCATTTCGAGCCAGTGGTTTATCCCATCTTCTTTTGGTGCTTCCGTATGTGGGATCGTTTCCGTGGGCGAGAGCCCTGGAACCCGCCGCGCAGCGCCTACTCGAACTACTGGCGTTCGGTCGTCAAGGTAGTTGTCTACAAGGTAGCGATTGCTGGTTGGTTCGTGGCAATCATGGTGAGCCTGCATGTGTCACCGTTCGTCATTTTGTTCTACGTTGCTCTCACGTCAGCGTTTGGCTTCGTGCACGAACGCATTTGGCATGATAGCAACTACGGCATCAGGGAAGACGACACGGTGATGATGCGCCGCAATCTCGCCAAAGCGACTACGTACAGGGTCGTCTCAGTGATGATCATGTACCCTCTCTTCCGTGCGACAATGGGTGACGTACCGTGGAAGGCGCTGCTTATGTGCCAAGCTCTCGGCCTTGTCATCTACTTTGGTTTCGAAATCATGTGGGCGCATTCCGCATGGGGAGTGAAAGCCAACGAGGCGTAAATGGTAGGCATTGCAGGAATCATTTATTGCGGCATCATAGCGTCGGCACTGATTTTGGTGACCGGCGTTTTTTGTTGCGCGGACTTTGTTCTGCGCGTGAAGAAATTGGAGCCGGAAAATGTACGACAAAGCGAAGATGAGCATTCGGAAAGCCCTCAAGTCTGACGACGCCAGCTTGCTGGTACAATCGCTCGATGAGTTCAAAGGCTCGTACGCTGTCGAGCACGTACTCAAACTTCTACTCAGTCACAAAAATACTCACACGCTTCAGTCTGCGTTGAAGCTGGTTCGGAAAGGTCACAGGTGAGGCGAGGCCCTACGCTGGTCGAGATACTGTTAGTTGTAGGAATGATCTCGGCCACGCTGATTGCCTGCACCTTCATTAGTTACTATTTGAGGTGAGTCATGATGGTCATCGTCAACAAAATGATTGGCAAGTGCCAGTCGTGCAGCAACTCTGTTGCGCCTGGTAAGGGCTTCGCTTACAAGAACGGTCACCGTTGGCTCACCGCCTGTGCTTCCAAGGCATGTATCCAGCGGCTTGGTCTTACGATTCCCGATCGTGTTCTTGGTGGTGGCGCAGAGCGACGCGAGCTTCTGGTGAACGGCCAGTTGTTCTGTCCGTACGACCGTGATGCCACCTATCTCCTGCGCTCTCTTCCGCCGCCGCGTGGAAAGCCGAGCTGGGATAAAGCAGAAACGTGTCGTTGGGTTTCACTGGCGGACGAAGACTTGCCGCGTGTCATCGAGGTTTGTGACAAGCTGCGCGTGTCCGTTCCCGATGAGCTGCGCAAGCGCATGGAGGTGGGCACGGAAGACACTCAACTAGCGGACGCACGAGCCGCAACGAAAGGCTTGTACGATTTCCAGCGAGATGGTGTTCGGTTCCTGGCGCTGCACAAGCGAGCGCTCTTGGCCGATGAGATGGGCTGTGGCAAAACCATTCAAGCACTCGTTGCGTTGCCGAACAATCCGCGCGTGCTCCTGATTTGCCCGGCGTCACTCAAGTACAACTGGCGAGACGAAGCCGCGAAGTGGCGTCCAGACTTGCGCGTGACGGTTCTATCGGGGCGCGAGTCTTTCAAGGTTCCCGAGCGAGGAGAGATTGTTGCCATCAACTTCGACATTCTTCCATCGTTCCTGAAGCCCAAGCAAAAGAAAGACGAAGAAGGCCGGCTGGTGTTTAGCACCAGTGGTAAGCCGGTCATGGAGTACAAAATTCCCGAGGAGCTTCAAAAAGATTTCGCCGACGTTCACATAATCATCGACGAAGCTCAGCGAGTGAAGAACTACAAGACTCAGCGGGCTCAAAAGGTCACCGCGCTCACGATGGCGGCGGGTGGCGACTGGATGCTCACGGGAACGCCTGTCGAGAACAATCCGCCGGAGTTGTTCGGCGTACTTGAAGTCGGACGCATGGCACGCACCGTGTTCGGCAACTACCAGATTTTCTTCCGTCTGTTCAACGGACAGAAGAATCGCTGGGGTGGCACCGAATGGGGAGAGCCGAGTCCGGAGGTGCCCGAGCGTCTGCGGCGGGTGATGTTGCGCCGGCTCAAGAAGGAAGTTCTCAAAGACCTTCCTCCCAAGCGCTATCAGTACATCACGGTAAACGATGTCGGCGAAGCATTGTCCGAAGAGATGGACGAAGCCCTGAAGGATTGGGATAATAATTACGAAGAGGATTATCTTCCCTCCTTCGAGCAATTCAGCGCGGTCTTGAACAAGCTCGCCGAGGCGCGTATCCCGGCCATGTTGGAAATCGTCGAGTCGTACGAAGAGTCGGAGACTCCACTGGTTGTGTTCAGCGCACACAAGGCACCGCTTCATGCGCTGGCCAAGCGAGACGGCTGGGAGATCATCACTGGTGACACGCGCGCAACCGACCGTCACGCCATCGTCTCCGCATTCCAATCCGGAGCGCTCAAGGGCGTTGGCGTTTCGATTGCGGCCGGAGGCGTTGGGCTCACGCTGACTCGTGCGAGTGATGAGTTGTTCGTGGATCGGCTCTGGAATCCGTCAGCAAACATCCAGGCCGAAGATCGTTGTCACCGCATTGGTGCGACCGGAGAACGCATCCTGATCAAGTTGCTCACGTCCAATCATCCGCTCGACAAACGAATCAACATGCTGCTCGACAAGAAGCAGCGCCTGATCGAGAAGACGATGGACGCCTTGGTAAAGCCGAAGCTACGTGGCCCGGCTGCTAAGGCGAACATCGAGCTGGTGTGCGAAACGAAAGAGCAGCTGCGTCAGCGCGTCGAGCTGGTGGACGAGACCGAAGAGCAGCTCGCCGAACGCATCGAGCGTGCGGCAAGGGAAGCGGAAGAGCATGAAGCCAAGGACAAAGTTGCACGCATTCTCGATCGTGAACGCAAGCGTGCTCTTGGCGTGAGCAATGCACTGCCAGAGCCAGAGCTAACCACGAAACGAAAGGCACTCATTCGAGATGCCCTTGGTTTCTTGGCGGCTCACTGCGATGGCGCAGTTATGCGCGATCAACAGGGCTTCAACAAGCCGGACGCGATGATCGGACACTGGCTCAATGCAACTGGTCTGCGTGACGATGATGAGGTGAGCTTGCGCGTAGCGGAGCGCATCCTGAGCCGTTACTATCGGCAGCTGCACGAAGCCGGGTTCGATTCGATCTGGAGGCCGGAGCTGGAATGACATTCGATAGGCAGTTCATATCATCTCTCGACCGTCAAGGATTGCGGCGCGCTTTGTGGTTTATGCGCAAGCAGCAGGCGCGCCCGCACGAGATCAACCCAGCGGCTGCACAATACGACAGGCTTGCTACCGTAAGATCGGTGGTAGCAGAATACCGTAGGCGCGGCTGGAAGTTGCCGCGCCGCACGGCCAGCGAAAGGTCTTGATGATCGATGAATAAAAGCACGAAGTTTCTTTTCATCCGCAGCTCAGAGACAACGAAGACCGGAGCCATCCCGGTCGTCTACGCATCATCGAATACGTGTCCGGATTCGTGCCCGCTCAAGGATGGCAACGGCTGCTACGGAGAATCAGGCCGAACCAAGCTGCATTGGGATCGTCTCGATGCAGGTGGTAGCGGGGCCATCGATGTCGATCAGCTTTGTCGCAACATCGCAGCGCTGCCTCGTAAGATCCTGTGGCGCTACGGAATCGTGGGTGACTTGCCCGGCAACGGCGATCTCCTCGACGCCGCAGCGCTCCGCATGATCGTGGAAGCAAATGGTGACCGTAAAGGTTTCGCATTCAGTCACAAGCCTGTTGGCTTGTTCTCTCCTGATGCCGTTGCCAATCTACTGGCAATCGAACGCGCCAACAAAGCCGGCTTCACGATCAATCTGTCAGCTGACGATGTCAACGAAGCCGACGAGCTATACGATCTCGGTGTTGGCCCGGTGGTCGTGACGCTTCCGACCGATGCTCCGGCTCATCCCACGCGCACGCCCAAAGGCAGAATCATCACGGTATGTCCGGCTGACAGGAACAAAGAGATCGATTGCGCTCGCTGCGGCATGTGCGCAAACGTAAATCGCAAAAACATCTACGGCTTCAGAGCCCACGGAACCAAACGTAACACCATCAATCGGCGGCTGCGAAGCCTGCCGGTTATCCAGGCAGCGGCATGAACGAAGACGACAAACTGCGCATTGGCAGCAAGGTAATCGAGGCGCTTGGCGCACCAGTGAGTGAGGAAGCTTGGGCGCGCTCAGGCTACAACGATGACGAGATGAAGCAGAAGCTTCGTCCGTTACTGACAACCACGTGCAATGACGAGAACGTAATCCACAAATTGCTGCGCGACGTGATGCAGCTAATATTGCTCCGCTCGTATTTGTTGGAGCTTCAACTCGACAACATCATTTCAAAAGGCGAAGTGAACGGATTGCTTTGCAAGTGGGTGAAGAATGAAAGCTAAACCAAACGAATTGGAATTCGGGCTCCGCAACGAAATTCCCGAAGGCTCTCCGGCAGGCTGGGGCGCGCGAGCGATTCAGCAGAACGATCAGTTGGACTTCTTGTTCGACCGCCAGGATCTGTTTGCCGTCAACGAGAAAGTTGGGCAGGCGTTCCTGGACATGTTCAATAGGTCTGGCTACTACGCGCAGCTACAAGCCGAGTACACCAAGGCGTTTCGCGCGGGCAAGCTTCAATGTGATCTTGCGGAGGTCGTCACGCTGATCGATACGCCAGTGTTCGCTGTCAAAGCAGACACTCGCGGTTCGTTCGGCTACGTCTATCTCTGCGCGTACATCAAACCATCCAGCGACGTTTCAAGCGTCCTCACCAGAGAGAACGCAAAGGAATACGAACAGCAATACGAAAGCGGTCGTCCGCGATGGAGCGCTTCGTTCCCTGTCCCGCAAATTGGCGATCATGTGTGGCCCGTGACCGACCAAATGGGCATCAAGGAATGTGTCGTCTTCCGTCTCAGCGTGGATTGTGGATTCGTTCACGCCTGGGTGTGGCCGCTCGCTCCGCATGCCAAATACAAGCATGGACAGTGGAAGGTGGGCAAGAAGGGCTGGGGCTTCACCAACCTGGCCGGCATCGAGTGCTCTCTTTCCAAGCCAGTAACCAAGCGAAATCGCAAGGAAAATTCGCCCTCTACCACTGCTTGACATCGGCGTCAACCGTGGATATCATCCGGCTCTATAAAAGCTACGCTTCTATAAAGTCGCCGCCGAGGAACGGAACATAAATGCGACTCAAATTCGAAACTCCCGAAGTCGAAACCACCGAACCGCTCGCGTCGCAACAGATGGGCATCCGCGAGCAAGACATGCACATCGTTTTGGACTTGCTCCGAAACAAACTGTATCGCGATCCCATCCGAGCCTGCGTGCGCGAATACCTGTGCAATGCCAGGGACGCTCATCGCGAGGTTGGTACTCCTGAGAAACCTGTCAGGGTTACGTTGCCGACCGAGCTGGCGCGACAGATCGAGTTCAAAGACGAAGGGCCCGGCATCTCTCCGCGACGAATGGGCGACATCTTTCTCAACTATGGTGCGTCTACCAAGCGTCGCGATAACTCACAAACAGGCGGATTTGGCCTCGGTTCGAAGTCGGGATTGGCCGTAAGCGACGCAATCTCCGTCGTTTCTATCTACAACGGAGTGAAGCGACACTACCGCGTATACATCGATGAGACGAAGATTGGTCGCTGCGATCTGGTGAGCGAGGAGCAAACGCAAGACCACAGCGGTACTACGATCATCATTCCGGTCAAAGCCGGTGACGAAACCAAATTCGCCCAAGCTGTCGTAGCGGCAACCCGTTTCTGGACGGTGCGGCCAGAAGTTCTGAACATGCCGGCGTCGGTAAGCTTCCCGGAGAACCAGGAGCCGGTACTTTCGGAGCCGGAGTCGTGGTCTCTTTCCTCGCTCGTAAGCGTGGAATGGGGAAGCAACGACAAGGTGTTTGCCATCGTGGACGGAATCCCGTACCCGGTAACGACCCAGGATCTGTCCATCACTAGCTCCAATGATGATTGGAGATACAATTTCATGCAGAAGCGCGTGAACTTGTATTTCAAGACCGGCCAAATTTCATTGGTGCCGAGCCGTGACAGCATCCAATTCGACGAGCACACGGTCAAAGCCATCACTCGCAAGCTGGAGCAGGTTCGCGGAGCCGTCTTCGATAATGCGCTGGCAAAGCTCGCATCGAAGGCCACGCTTCTGGAAGCCGAGATGTTCTGGACTGAGTTCCAGTCATTGATGCCTGGGGCTTTCAAGAAGGACTTCAAAGCAGAATGGAACGGCATTCAGCTTCGTGGACTCACCATCCATCGACTGGTTGGCGAGCCCATGTTCACCGCGAGGCTTTACTCATTGAAGCCGAAGCGTGGTGATCGTCACTCGCTAGTGCTCACGTCAGAAAGCATCGAGCGTCTGCGCGTTCATCCGGACGCGCGGATCTTTTGGAACGACACGGATTCTTCCAGAGGCTTCTCTCGCCGCGTCGAACATTACCTTCGTGCGGAGCGCGAAGCAAATTCTGGCAAGAACATCAATGTCTGTATCGTTTCGTTCCCGAACATCACATCGCAGATGTTTTGGCTCGGCGAACGAAACCTGATCAAGCTTGGCGCGCAACCAGCTTCCACGATTCCGGCCATTCCACGCGCGCCTCGTGGATCGCGTCCTCAGATGGAAAAGCGAGAGGACATCAGTTGCTGGAAGTTCAACTCTTCCCACCGAGGAGAGAAGGATAGCGATAAGTACTGGGAGCCGGTGGACATGGATAAGAATGTGGATGAGGAGTGCATCTACATTCAGTCGGTGAACAAAGCTCAGGGAGACATCGAGTGTGGCGATTTTCCACATGGCTTATTGCCTACCGGCGGCTACGGCACCGTGGAGAATGCCGAATTGCTGTTGAAGGTTTTGTACCCAGACAGCTACGTTCGTGGGCTCGCTGGTGGGCATAACCACACGTTGTATCTTGTGCCGCGTCGGTTGGAAGGTCAGCTTGGTCCAAACTGGAAGAGACTCGATCATGTGTTTCCATCCAGGGTGGCAAAAGTCCTTCAGAAAGTTGCGCCAGCAGAGATCAACCGCGCAAGCGAAGCCGAGTCGCATCTGGCCAACGAGGCGTTCGACAGGCACATGTTCAGCTTGCTCAGGAACGCAATCGCAGATGGAAGTCTCAACAACGCACTGATCGTGTCCTTCTTTGACGAGTCGAAAGTTGCGCGCAGGGAGTTTGCTGAGCTGAACGAGCTGAAACAAATCTCAGATCAGTTCAACCATCACTTCGGCCCCAAAGACGGCGCGGCTGTTCAACTGGCTCAGCAAACATTGCCGGATCACCCGATCATTCTCAAGCACACAGAAGTAAAACGGCGATATCCGTTGCTGTTCCACTGTTCGGCATACGCCACCAAACAGGAGCTGCTAGACTACATCAAGGCGATGGATATCCTTTGCCAACAAAATACCCAACCATCGACACAGGTTGTGGCGAGCGCGCAGATCGATGATGAGCCTGACAATTACTGCGTCGCAGTTTGAGAGGAATAAACAATGAAAAAGCCCAAGACTCACAATAAAACGAGAAAGCCTGCCGCAAAGAAGCCGGCGGCTAAAGCAAAGGCTGTCAAGAAGACGGTGCCTACGATTTCTCGGCGAAAGCCAGTAGAGAAACCCAAGCCTCTGCGCAAGACAACGCACAAGAAAGTCACGCCCGAGGTTTCCTACCTCCTCTCCGAAGACACCGTCAGCATCACGTTCCGTCTCTCGGGATCGAAACCCTTCCGAACCAAATCCGTCCGTCGAGGAACTCTCGAATTCGATCGAGCCCTCGAAGCCATCCGAGCCGGCGACATGAAGGCGTTGGTCGATGCCATGGCGGCAACCGAGCAAACCGTTCAGGCCAACATCGATCGCTTCGCCGACAAGAGCATCGAGCTTCGCGATTCTGCCGTCTTCATCGATGGCGAGCCCGTGCCCGTGGACTTGAGCAAGCGCATCGTCGGATATGCGGAGCAACGGCTCCCCTATCGCTCTCTCGTCAACTTCTGGCGCAAGCTCCGAACGAACCCGAGCTATCGAGCTGTCCAGGGTCTATTCCGCTTCCTCATGAAGAATCATTTCCCCATTACCGAGGATGGTCACTTCCTCGCGTACAAGGGAGTGAAGGCAGATTGGAAGGACTGCCACACCGGAACGATCTCGAACAAGATCGGCCTTACCGTCGAGATGCCACGCAATCAGGTGGACGAGAACCCGAACGAAGCATGTTCGAGCGGGCTTCACGTGGCGAGCTACAACTACGCTCACACGGGCTACGGTGGCGGACATGCTGGAAGCAACGGCGAGAAAGGTCACACGATCGTTGTCCGGGTCGATCCGGCGGACGTGGTGGCGGTTCCGTACGGCGACGCAGACGAGAAGATGCGTGTGTGCAAGTACGTCGTCCTGGCGGAATCGGCCGGCGAGATGAAGGAAGAAGCGGTCTCTGAAAGCAGTGTAGCTCAGCAATCTGTCTGAGTGACAAGTAGCGGGTCGGCCTCTCAGGGGGCCGACCCGCGGAGGGCGTCAATGGACATCGTCGAAAAAGCAATTGAGGCATTGAAGGCCGGGCTTTCTGAGGATGAGCTGGTTGAGTTGTCTGATTTTCTTGACGGTGATCCTGGGTGCCAGCTTCTCGAAAAGTTGGATGAACATCTCATTGTAGTTCGTCCGGATCTGTTTGCCACGCCTGATGAATTCGAAAAGGTAGTCAGCGCGCTCGAATCGAACGAGGACAGAGATGACTAAGCGCATCGACTCTTACGTTGGCCCGCAGAAAGAAATCTTGCTGCCGTCCACTCTATCTCGGTTCGAAGATGGCAAATGGTTGGCAGATCAAAAGGTCGATGGTTGCCACTGTACGCTCACCACAAGCGACTCTGGCAGCATTGCGAGCATGGTCTCTAGAACTGGCCAGGCATTCGAAGAGGCCCGCGAACTCATTGGCTGTCTCAGCGGGCTGTCCGACAGCGTTATTGTCGGCGAATACGAAGTGATGACGCAAGCAGCAATCAATGCCGTGAACAAAAACGGCATGCGGCGTTTCTGGGCTTTCGATATCGTGTTCCTCATGGGACATGATGTGCGCGCTCTTCCGCTCGAACAGCGGCGCGCTCTGTTGGAAAACTCCATCGAAGCAATTCGAACGCAGCCAGATCCGCGTACAAATAGAATCAAGATTGTTCGGCAAGAGGAGAAAGGCTTCGCCAAGTTCTACAAGGAAGTTAAGGCTGATGGTGGCGAGGGCCTCGTGCTCAAAAAGAAAGGCAGCACGTACCGAAGCCAAACCAGCGATGGGCGCACAACTAGTTGGGTGCGTGTGAAAGACGTCAGCCCAGTGGACTTGTACGTAATCGGAACGGGATTCACACCGAGCCGAGCAATCAACCTTCGCGTTGGGCTGTGGAAGAAAGGCAAGCCCGTCGAATTGCAATCGCTCGCTCTTCCAAAAGGATACACGGCAGAGCAGTTGGTCGGCACTGTGATAGAGTGTGAGTACGATACTCAACTCGAAAGCGGCAAGTACAGACATCTCAGGTTCGTTCGTCCACGGCCTGATAAGACGAAGGAGATGTGCGGATGAAACGTAATCACGACAATACGGAGTATATTCACAAGAATGTGCGTCCGTCGTTGGCAATCGAATCTCGCGGCGGAGCCAATCTCGGCCGCTGCTACAACGCTTCCTACTTCGACGTGACGTCGCTGAGCCCTCTCTCGATGGAGGATTTGCTGCGGCTTCGTGAGTGCGGCTTCCTTGGTTACGGCCAGGAGTTCATGGCTCACCAAGTCGTCAATGGCGAGCGCGTTTCCGTTCCGAAAAGCCTCGATTGGAAGACGAAAAAGGATGTCAAGGAATCTGGACACGACATCGTGCCGTGTGTCATGATCGATCGCACGACCCGAGAGGTTGTTCCTGGGGAGGCGATCAATCCGTATAGCGGTAAAGCTTACGAGCCGCAGCCGGTTCCGTTCTACATCTACAGGTGTGAGACACGTGTCGATTCTTCAGACTAAAACCGGACGACGGGGCGCACTGGAGATTCATATCGACGAGCTTCGTAAGGAGTTCAAGAAAGAGGCGAAAGAGCACTCGGACAATTGGATGCTTCTGTACTCGTACAATAAAGGCAGTATCAATCGTTTCTGTTACGACGGGATGGCGGTTGACGACGCATTGAAGCTGCTAACTAAGACCGCAAAGATGTTTCATATTCTCTCTCGCAGAGTCAAAGGTCGAAAAAAGAAGTTGACCTCACGCAAGTGAGTGAGTAGATTCGAAAGCAATAAAAGAAAGGAACACAAATGCCCAGAGCAGTCATGTCAGCCACCATCGGATTCGGAATGGTTTCCATCCCGACCAAACTCTACACTGCGTGCTCGTCCGAACAGGCGCGCTTCTCCATGATCACCCCGAACGGCAATAAGGTGAAGCAGCAGTACATCGACACGGTCACGGGTGACGTCGTCGAGCAGAAGGATTGCCTCAAAGGCTTCGAGCACACGAAGGGACAATTCGTCACGTTCACCGTCGAGGAGATCAAGTCTCTTGAAGCCGAGCGCACGAATCTCATCGACATCGTGGAGTTCGTTCCGGCTTCGAGTGTCGATCTCGTGGCGGTGGAGAAGAGCTACTATCTCGGCCCTGATAAGGGCGGCGACAAGCCGTACCTTCTCTTGTCCGCAGTGATGTGCGACAAAAAAGTGTTCGCGGTCGGTCGTTGGTCGGCGCGAGGCAAAGAGCAGCTCGTCCTCATCCGTCCGTACGGAAACGGCGGGCTCATTCTCCATCAGCTTTACTACTCCAACGAGGTGCGGAGCTTTAGCGAGATCGAAGACAGCTTCGCGAAGTTCTCGCTCTCGGATCGTGAGAAGGACATGGCTGGCGCTCTGGTCGAGCAGCTTTCGGCCGAGAGCTTCGACTCGTCGCAGTACAAGGACGAGTACGTGCATCGCATCAACGCGGCCGTGCAGCAGAAGCTTTCTGGTCAGTCGATCACGATTGTGGCTGCGGCTCCGCGCGCTCCGGTCGCCGACCTGTTCGCAGCGTTGCAGGCGAGCGTGGACAAGGCCAAAAAGGGTGCGAAGGCAGCCAAGAGCGATCCGAAAGCTGCCAAGAGCGATCCTGCGGCAGCCAAGCCCACCAAGAAAAAGAAAGCCAGCTGAGTTGCTGGCAACGGAGAAAGAGCAATGAGCAGAAACCAGCAATTCAGGTCGGCGGCGGACATCGAGCGAGCCGTCTCTCAGTTGGTCGAAAATCGCGTGCGAGCATTGGTGAGCGCAGAGCTTCACCGAGTTGCCGAGCAGTACGCGAACGAACCCCCGCTCCGGCGTGCGCGCAAGGCTGTGCGCAAGGCGGCCACTCGTCGCGCCCCGGCGAAACGTGGGGCGATGGTGCAAGCGGTTCGCAAATCGCTGACCGCCATTCCGACGACGCCGCGAGACATCAGGACGAAAGCTCACAAGCTGGAGCCCGGAATCAACGCCAAGAACACGAGCGTGATTCTTTCCAACTTGTTCCACAAGGGCGAGTGCCAGAGGAGTGGGCCGAAGTACAAGTACAAGTACTTCAAGAAATCCTGAGGCCAAACTCGGGCGTGTCGTCGGCGCGATAGATGTTTGTGCGGGTCATCCGATGCTCTGGCCCGCACGAGAATTGCAGCAATAATGAAAGACGATTGGTATGTGCCGACAAAGCCGTGTGTCGGCAGCGGTCTTTGTTGTTTGAAGACCAGGTGCTGGATTGGGGCTCGTGTTCATGGGCCTGGAGATAAATGTCCAAGTCTGGTGTGGAAGGATGAGAGATATTGGTGCGGCGAAATTCTAAAAGCAGATCCGGAGACGCAGGAGAAGTTGAAAGAGGAATTGTACGTTGGAGCGGGGTGCTGCATGCCCCTGTTCAACAACCTGAGGGAAGAGAGATTCAAGACGATGACGCCGGAGCAGAAAGAGAAGTACCGGCTTGCCGTCCTGAATTCCTACTCGCATTCGTCCGCAACCTCGTCCGAGAAGTGAGCGGTGACCTCTTGTTTCTTGCTCTTGCCGCGGCAAGAAAAGAAACTGGCGCAACAAAAGAGGAAGAGAAGCTACTGATCAAAGCTCTTCGCGAAGAGCAAAAACATTCCCAGTGGCCTACTGATTTCATGCCGGAGATCTAATGGACTACGCACAAGAACGTGACCGTTTGTATCGCCGCTCGGCCGAAGAGCTGGGTGGTGAGTACAAAGAAATCGAAACAATGCTGGCCGAGATTCAGAAGCTTGGCACTCAAGCGATTGCAAATACGAGCGAGGTTGGTCGTATCATTCTTTCTCGCCGCGTCGATCTTTGCATCCTTTCGCTTATGACTCTTCAGCGAGCAAAGGTTGAAGTGGAAGAAGAGGGACGATTCGACGAGATCGTTCGTACGGCCGTGCCCAAAGAAAAGCATGTGGCGGGAACAAAAGAACCGAGATTGTACGCGATCACTTCGATCGCGCCGAAACGATTTGGAGGCACGAGGACTCCGGTTGTGTGTGACAGCTTCGATGCGGCGTGCGAATACGTCGAAAACAATTCGGCGGATCTTTGGGAAAACTCGTACATGCTCGTGGTCATCGAGCCGAATAAGCCCAACTATCCATACGGCATGGGATTAGAGCGCGAAGAGATGGATGGTTATTGGTATCGCTGGAATCTACAGACAAACCGGTACGAGCCCATCGAGAAGCCAGAAGAATACAAACATACGGTTTGTTTCGGAATCGGGTGAACAATGACTGTCGTCGATTGGGATGAGCTAGAGAAGGCCGGTCATGATCTAACCCACTGTGGGATGATCATGGCAGGCACGTTCCTCTACTACTGCGAAAACTGCGGCTGTCTTTTGATGGTTCGCGGGAGTGAGATTCTGTTCTTCCACGCACATCGAGGCACGATCTCCGATCTCAATCGTTGTCACGACGATGTGCCGCGCGATCCGAAGTCGCTCAAAGAAAAGCTAGACGAAATTCGCGACGCGGACTTCGCAAGGCTGCGGAGAATTGACGATGAATGACGTGTTGTGGTTTGTTTGCATATCTGTAATCGGCTTTGCTATTGGCTACTTCATTGGACGCTCTCAGAGGAAATCATGAACGAAGTTCTTTACCGCGGATACATCGGTAACGATGATCTCGATTTCAACGTGGTCAAAGCCTCCGGCGAGAAACTGAATTGCCGTAACGATCTGGCCAACCATTCTCCGGATGGGCCTTCATGGGGCTACGCAGGCAGCGGGCCGGCCCAATTATCGCTCGGTATTCTGTGCGATTACCTCAAGGACGATCTGGCGGCGCTTTGTTTGTACCAAGAGTTCAAGTTCGCCGTCATTGCAAAGCTCGACAAAGACTCGGGCTGGACGTTGACGAAGGAACAAATCGAAGGAGCACTTCATCCGATTCGTCAGCGTTTGAGCAAGCACTATCGCGTGTACAACGACTCCGGCTATGCTCTTGCCGTGGCAGATACAGAGCCGCCTTATCATGACCCAGATGGTAAGCTGTTGCTGTGGGAAGGCGATGCATTGAGTTACGATCACGCGCTCTTTCTCGCGTCCAAGCAAAATCCGTCTCTCAACCACAAGACGGGATTCTTTTCGACATGAATTATTTTGATGTCAATTTCAGTTACAACTTTGCCAAGCGTGGTGTAACCGCTGGTGGCGATGGCGTGTTCGTTCACTTAGCGCTGAGCGTTGACGAAAATGCAGAGTCCAGGGCATTGTTTGACGCTGACAAGGCTGTTACTGAAGCGTTGGAGAAAGCCGGCATCGAATTCAAACATTCCTACATGTATCCTGATGGCTCGTTGTACAAACGTATTCGTACGGAGCTGAGCAAAGAAGAGCTGGATCGAAAGCTGTGCGAACTATTGCCGCAACATAAGCCAGACGCTTTCTACGAGATCTCCGAAAAGCGATTCAATCATGTCGGAATTTATCCCGATGACGATGAGCCAGAGACGCAAATGAACAAAGAACACAAGAAATTCTTCAAGCAACTCCACGCTCTTTGTGCCAAATACAAAGTTGCATTGTGGGATGTTGAAGTTCGTTTCACAGAGAATATGCCAGACACGGACGAGTTGACTGGGCACTACAAACTATCATCGATGCATGCGGGCGGTATGAGCTACAAAGAGCTGCCCTTGCAGACCAATACCAATAAAGAAGACTACATCGATATGGAGTTTTAGGATGTTGCGCGATGAAACCAGGGACGAGCTAATTCGTACAACGGCTCAAGGATTACTTCATGTCATGGATTATCTAGGCTTGACAAACAGGAGATTTACTGAATCTGCTGCTGTTGTCGATGAGCTGGAAGCCGCGCTGCAAGAAGCAAGTATTCAGATGGGACGAGATAATGGGCCATATCGATGAAGGAAAGTCATGGACACGGCACTAAAATTCACATCAAAGAAGTGGAAGGGTATCTTCCGCGGCTGGTACGTGACGGCGCAGGGCATCGGAGCCGTGACAATGGGCGGGAAGAAATACAAAGCCAATGAGCTTTGCTTCGTCACATTCGTGAAGCCCGTGGATCCTAACGCATCGACAAAGCGTCGCCAGCTATCTACGCCGCCAATCTTCTTATCCAATCTGATTCAAAGAATTGACTACGAATGAAGATTAAAGACGTGTCTGCGATGGTTTGGGATCAGCCGGATGGTGCAAAGGCGCTTATCCGTGTAGAGCTGTCCGAACCAATCAACCTGTTACAGATCGAGAAACTCTCCGAACGAGAGGCGTTGCGCAGAAAGATTCAAAAACGTGTCGAGGCGGCTCTTCGAGGGCTGGCTTTAGGAGATCGTTAATGTCATACCACGAGCTTTAGGAGATCGTTAATGTCATACCACGATGGGTACGAAGACAAGTCAAAGTTTTGGACTTGCGAACTGTGTAAGCATACGGGCCCGCTCGTGGGAGTAAGCTTGATTGGGCGCAGGCTTTGTTTGGGATCTTGCGGTGGCTTGTGTCCAAACCCAGACGTGAAAGCTACTGGAGTAATCAATTCTGTTGCTTGGGAAGAACAAGCAGACCAGTTGCGCGAATTTCCAAGGGGCAAGCTAAACCAACACGATGAAGGCCAGACACAGCTTGCTCTCTTCATTGACAAGGGGACAACCATCATCATGAATTTCACCAAGCCGATTAAGTGGCTTGGGTTCTCGGCCGCAGACGCACGAATGATCGGCAAGCGATTGATTGAATTGGCTGACCAAATCGAAAGTTGATGACGATGCCCAAGACAGAAGAAGAAATCGACCGCATCCTACAAAAAGACAAGCGGGCTTTGAAATACGAAGACATCCCGCCGGAACTACAACAAGCAGCTGTGGATAATCTCGGCGACATCATCTGCAACCTCATTCTCAATATCCCGCGTGGGAGATTGAAAGAGATCAAACACTTCAGCGCGACCGAGCTTGGAAATAAGACCGGCCTAGAATTCGTGTTCGACCCAGTTCTAACGGAAGAGGAAAGCAAAATTCTAAATCGCGGGCTTGACGCCATCAACGCACTCGCTGGTGGACGCCCACTTATCCGCCCCGGCAAAGGGTGATAATGAATGATGCACTAGTCGAACATCTCGACACTATCGCCAAGCTCAAAGCTCTGAGCGGGGCAAATCATTTCAGTATTGCATCATACGAGCGCGCAGCCAAAGCGGTGCGCGATTCGAGTCATGAAGTAACCGCGCAGGAAGTAGCCAGTATGCCAGGCGTTGGATCAAAGATCGCCCTGGCCGTAGCCGAGTTTCTCGAAACAGGAACCAGCTCCACATACAAAGAGCTTGCTAAGACGGTGCCTGTCGAATGTCTAACGATGACAAAGGTACAGGGCATCGGCGCAAAGAAAGCGTACAAGCTCTGGCAGCTCGGTATCAAGACGTTGGACGGGCTTGTCAAGCGTGCAGAGTCGAACAAGCTTGCAGATGTTGTTGCGGCAAGAATCGGGATTGGTAGCGCAGAAGACTTTCGCAGAGCGATTCTTTTTGCTCGCGATACTGCGGCTGGGCGTTTGCCATACGAGACTGCTCGACTCGCTGGCGAAGCCGTCCTTCGTCCGCTGCGCACGCTGACCTGGCCCAAGCATGTGGAGCTACTTGGATCTCTGCGTCGAAAGCAAAGTACAATCAAGGATCTGGATATCGGAATCTGTACGGAGAAGTTGAACCCGGACAAGGCTTTCTCAGAGATTTTTGCCGTTCTAAAAGAAAGCGGCATTGAATTCGACATCGCAAACCAGGGAGACACAAAAGCTAGCTTGCGTGTCCGACATTTCGGAATTACAATAGCTTGCGATATCTGGCTTGTCGAACCGTGGTACTGGGGAAGTTTCCTAAACTACGCGACAGGAAGTAAGCAGCACAACATCAATCTACGTGGCCTCGCACTCAAAAAAGGTCTGACGATTAGCGAGTATGGAATCTTCAAGCTGAAGACTGAGAAGGCTCATAAAGAGAAGATGCGCAAAGGCAGAGATGGGCGCATAACGTTCGTGGCAGGAATGGGCGAGCGCCTTGGTGGAGAGCTTGAGACAGATGTGTACGAAGTGCTCGGACTCGATTACGTAGAGCCAGAAAAGAGATCGGAATGAAAAAGCAAGACCTGGCCCAAAATCTTAGCAATCTAGCCGCTGGCGTTCTTGCAGCGGCGCGGGTTCGTTATCCGCAGCAACATCTTCGTGTTTGGTTTGCCAAGCTCGGACGCCGTTCTTTCAAAGCGTACATCATCAACGTTGTTACGAAACAGATCGTCCTATCTGCGTCGTCAACTGACAGTGAGTTTGCTGCGTTGGGCGCTCTGCGTTTGAGGGTGTCGCCATCCATTAGCAAGGCGAGGACATGATGGGCCGCCTTATCATCATGCGCGGATTGACTGGCGCTGGTAAAACTACGCTAATCAAAGTCCTATGGCCGGACGCGGTCGTGTGCTCTGCCGACCTTTACTTTGAGCGTCGCCAGGGTGCGTGGGATCCACATCGTTTGGGAGAGGCTCACGACGAGTGTTTCAACTGTTTCGACAGGGCACTGGAAAACAACGCACCGCTCGTTGTTGTTGACAACACCAATATCAAACGAGAACACTTTCTCGACTACGCCGTGGAAGGTCTCGCCGCCGAGTACAGTGTGTTGTTTTTTCATGTCATGTGCGATCCAAAAATCGCCGCCAATCGCAGCAAACATCGCCGTTTTATTATTCGAAACGGACTAGCGCACATGTACAGGCAGCACGAGCTGCTCATTCAAAGCCCAAATGTACCTGGAGCGGAGAGTATCTACCTTTCTCCGTGGTCGGTGAGAGAATGAAAATCAAAGCAAGCACACTCCGCGTGGCGCAATGCGGCGCTCCGGATTGTAGTCATGACCATGGAGATCTTATGCTAGCGGCAAGATGCCATCCGCGAGCCGGCACGAAAGTTCTCTACAAAAGGGAAGAGCATTCTCTTGACATTACGTGTGCGGTTTGTGACGCTCACGTTGTGGAGATCGAGCTAGAGGACAAAGAATCATGTCCAAGCGCAATAAACTGAGCAAGAAACAGCTGCGAAAAATTCGTGAGCGTAAGCGTACGCATGAATCCAAGGCCGTACGCTTGCAGGCAGCGCAGCCGGCATCTCTCTCTGAGGAGAAGATTACGATCTTCGTGGATGAGCGAAACAACGGCAATGTTGTCGTTGGGCTCGGCGGCACCCCGCGCTTGGAGTCTGCCCTATCGGTTCTTTCTAGAGACGAAGCCATCCAGATCGCAAAGCAGCTTTTGTCAATCGGCGAACAAAAGAAACTGCTTAGCAAACCGAATGCCATCAAATTTTCCGATGGCAATTCTTTTCAACCTAGCAGCAGCGCGGAGTTCTACACCGTTCCTATGTCGTTGCTTCCTCGCGCCTGTGCCGCCACCGATATCAAGGCGTTCAAAACTGAGAACTTGGAGCCGCTCTACAACGATGCGAAGTCCAAGGGGTTGGTAACGGATTCAAAGGTTGGTTTCCTGGCCGCGTCCATGGAAGCATACGACCAGCTTCCGCCAGCGTTGCAGCTCGCCACGCTTCTTGCATTCGAGCTTCACAAGCAAGAGGACAGGGTTTACGTCGTTGTCGATCCGGACGGCACCGGCAACAGCAAAGTTAGTTTCAAGACGCCAGATGACATGTCTGATGTCATTAAATCGCTCGGAGATGAGGAACGAAACCGTGTCCTCAATGATGCCATAAAATCTGCGTCTAATGCGAATGATCTGATTGACCCGGTCTATCAGGACGCGAAAGACATTTCTGGAAACACGGAAGACGATCGCCGAGTTCTCAAGAGTGCTTCGTTCCCGGCGGAACACATGCGTGAGGCTTTGCGCAGAGAGATGACTCGAAAGAGTCCTGCGCTCGCCGCAGCTCTGTCGCTGATCTCGAACGGGCCGCCTACTCATAAAGAGAAGCCGAAGCCTCGGACGCTGGACAACTATCTCTTCACGCTCGATCGTTTGCGCTGGCATACGAGTGTTGAGACAGATCGCTTGCGCCAGGAACAGGCTGCGCTCATCTGGGCCGAGGTTAGCCGTGCACGGCTGATCGAGATTCGTCCCGAGCTTTACACCGCCATCTATCACGAGACCGATGTCTATACGACTGAGCGTCTTTGTGGGATGACGTGGAAGCCGTTTGACGAAGCGGCACAGGACGAAATCTTGCGGAAAGAAGCTGACGAAGCTTTTCGAATCGTCTCCGAAGTTGGCAAGAACATGCCGTTCCCGGAGAAGCTCCCGTTTCCGTCCGTGTTTCTCAGCTTCCGTAACGAAGTCAGCCTGAGCAATGACCAGGTGTTCGCTCGTGTTCCGCATCGTTTCCAGTCGATGATCCCGAGCGACGCAACCGGCCGCCTGCTTGGCTATCTCTTGACCGAAGGCCCGCTCGCCATCGAGTTCTACGTTGTGGACAACGTCAAGACGGCCGCTCCACGTAGCGGCTTGAGCGAGTCGTTGTTCTTGTATGAAGTCCTCTACGCCAACACCAACATCCCAGGCGTCTCGGGCAAGGAGGCGAACCAATGGATCAAACCATTTGGTTTGCATCCATGGATCCTCAACATCATTATCTCTTTGATCAACGACCAAAAGACGTTGATTATCGAGCATCCAGATAGTCTATTTCGAAAGCAGTGGAAGAAAAACCGCAAGCTGTTCAGCGTCAAACGCCGCATCCCGCCGCCGTACTATTCGGTTATCCTTCGTGACAAAATCATCAAGGACATGCTGGAGACAACGCGCAAGCGGCACCCAGCTGGGATGACATTCCAGTATGGGCACCGCTTCGATGTACGTCGGCATGAGCGTGTGAAGATTATGCGCGGGCCTTTGCCGCTGTCGGACAGGCTCCGAAAGCGTTTGCAAAAGGAACCTAATCGTCGCATCTACACGATCGAGGACTTGCGTGCGGATGACGCTGAACGGCTTGCGCGTCGAGGCATTCAGCCGAAGCGCCGAGATGAGTGGATGGCTATCTTGGTGAGCGAAGTGCATCCTCACCAGAAGCCGAAGAATGAATCGTTGCCGTACATCCCGGCAACGAGAAAGCTGCCTAAGAAGCGTCAGCTCAGCGTTGGAGCCCAGTAATGGGCTGCTTTTATCAATGCTGTGTTTGCGGTGTTAAGCAGGAGTCGCCAGACTTTAAGACGCCGCAAACAATGGTCGAAATCAAAACAAACAAGGGAACAACCATCGAGATCTCGTTTCAGTGCAAGGAACATGAAAGGGAAGATAAATGCAAGCAGTAGCAATGATTATTTGGCTGGGCGTCACTCCGGCGCAGGTTCAGAACGTTCAGGCGCAAGACCCTCATACTCGCCGGCAAAACCTCTTGCAGCAGCAGCGTGAACAGTTGCAGCCGCCACCTCCGCGGCAAAGTAACGAGTTGCCGAACAGCATGCGATGAACGCCGAGATTGCGTCTCGGCAACTGGATGATGGCCGAGAGTTGACGGTAATTCCGTTGACTTTCGGCCGCGCTCGTTTAAGAATACATCAATCCATAAATCTCGGTTGACATTTTTCTGACCGTGGTTAGACTGGATGGAATATGAAAACAGCAGTAGTGATACTCAATCCGATCATTGCCGACAAAAAATATGTTGGCATGTTCGACGGCGATCCAAGAATCGAAGAACTCGCGGAAGAACTCGTGAGTCACATGGACGAGAAGCTTTTCGATAAAAGCATCATTGTCTCGATCAAGTCGGCAGGACAGTCTAGACTGTTTGTTGAGATTGAACAGGCGCTCAAAAAACTCTACGACTACGCGGATAAAAACCAAATCTGGCTCGGAGATCCAAACCCATCATGAAACTCGCATTCTCGCCTCAGGACATCAGTCTCATCCAAAATCTCATGAATCAGAAGATCACTGGCAACAACGCCATGCCTGGTCGTCTGATTTTCAAGAAGCTTCGTAAGGAGCTGTCATTTAATCTGGAAGAGAGCCAATTCTGTTTACTGCTCAGTTCGGCAGTTCGCAGCGGTAACATCGAGGGGTTCGAGGGCCGCCGCAAGGTTGGCTATATCGTGGCTGGTTCTCGTCCGCTCACGAAATCGCAGCTCGCAAACGAAGAGTCTGATCTGGAAGAGAAGACGGAACAAACTCCGCCTGTTCCGACTCAGCCCGCGCCAATCGATCCGCAAGCGGATACGGATCCTGCCCCACCTCCGTCACCGACGAAGGAAGAGCTGGACAAGCTTGCGGCTGAGCGGGACAAGCTTGCGGCTGAGCGTGAAGCCGCTGCCGCCGAGAAGAAAAGCCTCGTAGCAGCACGCGAGAAGTTTGCCTCAGAACGCCAGGCCCTCGAAACCGAGCGCCAGGAATTGGAAGCAGCACGCGAGAAGTTTGCCTCAGAACGCCAGGGCTTCGAAACCGAGCGCGAGAAACTAAGAGCGGAACGCAAATCGGCGCAGCCCATCAACGCACCACGTGCTGATATCCCTGAACAAGCATGGAAACGAGCGCAACGTTTGGCTGTGTTTGTAGGCCGTCACCGTTACGATGTTCCCATGGCTTCATGCGACATCCGCGCTCTCCTTGATCAGGTTCTACAGGCAACGCAGACGGACGACGGCCCGATCGAATTCAATGGCAAGCGCTACGGCTGCGACAACATGCAGCTCTTGGAACGTTTGCTGTTGTGCTTCTTCGAAGCCACAATGACCGTGGGAGCGAGAGAGGCAGCGGCGTGACCATACACTTTACTTCAGATACTCACTTCAATCACCGCCGTGTTATCGGGTATTCTTCTAGGCCGTTCAACGACGTTCACGAAATGAACGAACATCTAATCCAAAATTGGAACAGATGTGTACAGCCGAGTGATGATATCTACCATCTTGGAGATTTTGCCTTTGGCTCCATCAACAAGTTAGACGCATTGCTTTCGCGCCTAAATGGCAACATACATGTGATTCTTGGCAACCATGATAAAGTGATTGAAAAGAATCGTGTTCATCTCCTTGAAAAAGGTAAGATCAAAAGCATTCAGCATCATTACGAGCTGAAGCATGATGGACAGGTGTTCGTGCTCTATCATTACGGATGTAGAGTTTGGCACTGGAGCTACCGTGGCACCATCCATCTGTATGGGCATTCGCATGGTCGTCTTCCACCGTTTGGCCGTTCAATGGACGTGGGCGTTGACAGTGCCGTGATCACTTCTGAGTATCGCCCAATATCTATCAAAGAAGTTATCAAGTTCATGGAGAACCGTCCATTTGGTCTTGAGAGTGACGATCAAGCACGCCAAGCCCTACATTCCAGCATTCCAGGTGAGACCAATGTTCCCGATGCGCAGTAAGTTCAAGAAGTTCCAGGGCAAGAAAAAGGTTCGGCCCAAGCCTGACCGCATGATTCTGCCCTGGAGCCATTACCAACGGAACGTGTTCGCGGACATGTCCGAAGGTGATTGGCATACCATCGTCATGGCCGGTCCCGGTTCCGGCAAGACTCGTACAATCCTCGAAGGGATGTATTACATTCCGATCGAGTACTACGGCAGCATTCTTTTCACCGCTTTCAATGCGGCAATCACCGAAGAGCTGGCAAGGCAAGTGCCGAATGGCGTGACCGCAGCGACGCACCACGCTCTTGGCTTCCGTGCGATTCGCCGGCACTGGGGCCCAGTCTACAACATCGGCCCGTTCGGCTCCGTCGATAAGCGCAACGACAGCATGTTTGCATTGGCTACCAAGCTCGTAGGTGACAAGCCCGCACAGGAACGTCTGCGGCAAATGCTCGTCTACGCAACGGACATGTGCAAGATCACTCTCGCGGATACGCCAGAGCAGGTGTCGGACGTTGTCAACGAATACGGCGTCGATCTGTGCGGGATGCGCTGGGAAGACTTCACCATGCTCACAAGCAGTATGCTCGAAGCATGTCGCAATACTCCACGCATTCTAAATGGTCGTAACGTTGTTAGCTTTGCAGACATGATCTGGCTACCTCACGTTCACGGTTGGCCGCTGGATCAATTCAATCGCATTGTGGTAGATGAGGGCCAGGACTTGAGTCCAGCACGCACGGAGCTACTGCTCAACAGCCTTGCGCCTGGTGGGCGTATGACGATCGTTGGCGATCCGAACCAGGCCATCTACGGCTTTGCAGGAGCCACGGCCGACTCGTTAAAGAAACTTCAAATCGAACTCGATGCGAAGACCCTTCCGCTGAGCGTTTCATATCGTTGCGCAAAGAGAATCATCGAGCTTGCCCAAGAAATCAATCCGATGATCGAGGCGGCTGAGAATGCGCCAGAAGGTAAGATCGCACACATCGATGCAGAACATCTCTACAACTACGTGGAGTCTGGCACCGCCGTACTGTCGCGGACTAACTTCCCGCTGATTCGCGCATGCATGGCTATGCTCAACATGGGATTGAACGCGAACATTCAAGGCCGAGACATCGGTGACCGGTTTCTCTGGCGCATCGAGTGTTGGCAACCGGAGGATATTCGCTCGTTGATCAAGAGTGTTCGCGAGTGGAAGACTGACGTATGCGATCGTCTCGCTGCCAAGAAAAACTGGCGCACCATTGAATCGATCTCGGATGAAGCGGCGAGCATCGAGCAATTCTGCGAGAAGGCTCCAAACATCGACTTCGTACGGAACAAGATCAAGACGTTCTTTGCGGACGAAGACGCTCAGATCAAACTGTCTACTGCGCACAAGGCAAAGGGTTTGGAGTGGAACAAGGTCGTCATGCTTGACAAGACCTTTCACTCCGAGCGCGGTGGCGAGGAAAGCAATATCTGGTACGTCGCAGTCACCAGGGCGCGCAACGAGCTGACGATTGCAGAAGGAAGACTTCCGTGAAAAAGCAACGAGATGAGACTCTTGCAAAAGAGTATCGCGACAAAATAAAGAAACTTGAGGCCAGGGAAAAAGCTATTCGCACACAGATTAAAAACCTACAGCGAGAACACCAAAGCAAATGCAAACATTCGTCAACACATCGAGTTGGAGATATTGATACCCAAGCCTGGATGGAATGTGTGTTTTGCGATAAGTACGCCGGTCCATTTTGAGGTAGATAATGCCATGATCAATATCTCATTAGAAATTAGAGTAGAATACAAAGACGCCGGAGAGCAAGCTTTCACGCTTAATCCTGGAGAAACAATTGGCGAGTTTTTAGATGACTCAGCAGACTGGGCTAGGCTTATCTTGATGGTAAACGGCAAGGAGTCTGTTTTGGGCACATTCCATCGCTCTCCTGGAGAGAAGCGCTGGGTAGTTAGTGGCCATCTTAGGAAAGTGTCAAAGGCAGAAATCAAAGCAACGAAAAAGAGATTCATGGCTAGCGAGAACAAAAGGTCTCGTGATAATCTGCAATTTTTTTGGACAGTTGCCGATCTAAAAGAGCACTTCAAATCGGCGAAATCGGATCCTAAGAATGCACGTCCGGCTAAAGGCATGTCTAGCTCAGCAGATGGCATGCTTGAATATCTGTTGAGCGTTGGTTATATTGGGTAAAATGATTTACCTAACCATCATTGTTGTTACTCTTGGTGCAGCTATTTTCATTGGCACCATTGGCCTGCGAGGAGCCGCTCAAGATGAGTAAGCGAAAGCGCCTCAAAATCAATGAGCGTATCTTGAGAAAGCTCGAAAGCGCATTGGAAGCGGCCGAGATGGGAGACCGCTGCGCACTTGCTCAACCAATCAAAGACGGTGCAAAGCTCTATGTCCGCACTTGGATTGAGTGGCCTTTGCGCGACGCTATCAAAGAGATAACGGGAGACAACGACAATGAGACTGATCAAGATCAGCAATGATGACCAGCTGAAAGAGCTGGTTCTCGTAATGCAAGACGCTGCTCGTCAAGTAGCCAGAGCCAAAGCGTTGCCGCCAACAAAAGCAAAGCAACCCATTGCCGCTTTCTTCGAGGCGATTCCGGTGACGAACAAAGCACTAGAAGTATCTCCAGAATGGGCTAATTGCATCGAAGTTGAAGGGCTGTTCGTATCGCTCGTTCTTACGTTGGATCTGGACGTGAAAGAGTGGGTGCTGTCGATGAGTACCATCACTCCTGGCACCATGAATGAGCCCGGCAGAGTTCCAGACGAGCTGGCTACTAGATTGTCCACCGCTTTCGGTACGACTCATGAAATGAATTCGACGAAGCCAGCAGTCTTCAAAAACCCTCGCTATTTCAATGGCAGGGCAGTCACGTCAGAGGCTTGACAAACCATGCGGAAGTGGTTAAGATGCTGCCCGCATGGTCTCGAAATCATTGAAGAATTATCGGGCCAAGAAAAAACGGGACGGCATCTGTCGGGACTGTACAAAGCCGGCGGCCCGTGGTATATTCTGCGAAGAGCACCGCGAGAAGTATAACAACAAAACGCAACGGCTACGTGATAAAAGGCGTCGCCAAAAAATATGTTTGCGTTGCGGCTCTGACCTTCATCCAAGCAGCAAGACATATTGTGCTCGACATTTGATCGAACACCAAGAGCGCCATCAAGCGAATGATGTTGTGCTCCGCGGTGGAATGAGCATTCTGATCCGCAGCAAGAAGAGACGGGTACTCAAGACGCGAGTTGCTGCCGCTAGAAAAACTATAGCAAAGCACTCTAAAAAATTCTCTTCGATGCTCTACTCAACAAATGAGAGGCGAGTTTTCGAAATAAGAATCATCCAGGGCTCAAGCACTCTGCGTGAGCTTGGAGACGATTTGGGCTTGAGCTTCGAGCGGGTCAGGCAGATTGAGGACGAAGTTGCTATCAAACTCGCAGACTACCTGAAGCAACGCGGGGTCAGGCTATGAAAATTGACAACAAAGACATCGCAACAGCCAGCAGAGTTTGTAAGTTTATGGAACGTCTCGCCATGGAACAACACGAGCGGTGGAGTAAGGTTCGGCCGCAATGCATTCCGTTTGGCGATCTAGCTTACGGCATGGCTTTGATGCGCTGGTACCAAGACGGCCGCCCAAAACATATGGCCTGGTTTTCATACGCAGAAGGGGAGGTGCCGTGTCCATATCTGATGGAGTTTCGCAAAGAAATTTCAGAGGAGTTTGGTTTACCAATTCTTACGGCGGAAGAGGCCAAAGAAGAACAGGCGAAATATAACAACATTATCACGCGCAAGGTATGTGACTGGGGAGCAAATTGATCCACATGGGACATGGACCAAAGCCAATATTTCAACCAATGGACTGGCGCATCAGATTGATGATAACAGTTTGTGCAGCTGCGGCCTTCATCAAACTTATCAAATTGATTATATGGCTTGTGAAATGAAACGGCCTTGTGCTTGGTGCGGCCTTAGGCCCGCCGCATATTCCGTAACTGATTTCTGTAGCCCGCAGTGTCAAGGCGCATCATGGAATATGGGCCGGCCAAAAGAGAGGTTCAGGCTCTACGAGCTGGACGAGCTTGTCTGGTCTGATGGTAATGGCTACTTTGTTTTAGAAGGCGGAGCTGTGAAGTACTCAGATATCGAGCCAGCGTTTCGCGAGGCAATCGGAACGTTCGAGGCGTTGCGCAAGATGGGGTTCTCTTCAGACGACATCTTTTTTGGTGTTGGCGGAGAACTGAAAGGGCTTGGCTACCAATTTTACGTCAAGCTTGAGACCCAGGGCAAAGACTTCACGGTGATAACTGGCTTCGTGAAGGATGAGCCAGAGAAAATTCGTGCTCGATGGCAGGAGATTGCCGAGCAACAACCGACAATGGAGCAATCGCTGCTTGATGAGGTGTGGCAGCGCTCCGTGGCCTTCCTGAACTTCGCAGCAATTGGCCAAGCCATCAACGACAAAGGGATCTTTTTGCCAAATCTTCAGAATTAGAAGTTTAACCCCTGTCGCGCCCGCCATGGAATACGCTCTCAATATCGACAAATGGATGGTGAATGACCCGCAGTGTCCGGGCTGCAAGAAGTTCCACGAGCGGGTTCGGGTTGGAAACACTACAACCTTTGTTGTAAAGGACGCTTGCGACTACGAAGGGCCGATTCCTTTTGATGCGCCAGCTAAGTCACGAGCGAAAGAAGAATGAAATTCATTATCTTCAGCCGGCGGCTTATCGAACAAGCCAAGCCTTACGACAAGCCGCATATTATCATCAGCGTTAGGACTCCTGGCGATCCAGATGATGCCAAACTTCCGGTCGGAGATCAAACGCTAGCCTGTCTTCGTCTTCAGTTTCACGAAGAGTATGACGATTATGATGGTGCGGCCAAACGTCATGATTACCATCTCAAACATGGGAATGCTTTTACTGTTGAAACCGGAAGGTATGTATTAAGCTTTGTTGAGCAGTACGCCGACAGGATTGAAGCAGTAATTTTGCACTGTGACGCGGGGCTAGCTCGCTCTCCGTCTATCGCCCACGCCCTGTCTGAAACGATATTTCTCGGAGAGGAGAACAAATTCTTTGGCATCAACAAACATGACCAAGGAGAGCTATCAGAAAAGGATGTCACCCATGGTGGTCGTCTACCCACTTGTTCCAAATATATTATGGAAGCATTTGGTGGCGGCGGCATCGGCTTCTCAACTGGTGAAATGTCAAGCGGCGAGTTGGAATTGAAACTTGATATTCGCGGCACAACCGGCAGCGTCTATCTCTCGAAAGAGATGTGGCAACGCTGGGAGAGACGGCTGGTTGGGTTCATGACGTCAACGCTGTCTTAAAATCACTCATTGATGTTGCGGTTAATGTGTCGTGTCTGCGTCATCAACAGCACGACAATAGCCCGCCGGATTGTGGTGAGTGCCCAATCTGCAAAGCTAGACAGCTCGCGTTTCCGGTTGTCAAATGGTTGAAGGCTGGCTGGTTGCAAACTGGCCGAGCTAAGCATGAATGGATTGACCACGAAGACTGTTCATACGTCGATTGCTATTGTGATCGCTGCACCAAATGTGGTGCGGATAGAGATTCACCAGAAGCAGATAACCCATGTCCTGGCAAGGGGCCGGAGATAAGCGATGCCTAGAATAAAAGACAATGCGCCACTGCGTAGCGTAACGGAAGTTGCTGCCGGAGACTTCATCAAGGTCGGTAGTCAATGGAAAGAGATACGCCACAACACCGCTACTGGTGCAGAAAGAACGCCTCGTCATTGGACGGTCGAAACAACTGACGGACAATGTCACAGCATGTTCGGCATCAATCGTTACGCAAAGAAAGAGGATATTGACAATGGATAGAAGAGGCTTTCTTGGCGGACTGATCGTTAGTGCGGCCGGGCTCTATTTGCCCTATGAGCCAGAGAGGGTTTATTCATTCGCTTCGCGGCGGTTTCTAATGGAAGAAGCGGTGCTCAAAAAGATGCTTGATTGCTGCCTGATTCCTCCAGAAGAAGAGCACAATCAAATGATTGAGATCCGAAAGTGGAACGACTCTGCGCTCACTGCCATCTCAAAATGCATTGACCGTCATCTCTCCTCGTGTGAGTTGCTTGTCGTTGAGCGTAGTGTTGCTGAGCCAAATGTGATTGTAGCCCGCAACCCACTTCCGCGGATCGTAGATTGCGAGGTCTATGACAAGTATGGGCTGGCGACCATCGCTCGCATAAAATGGGAACGTGGCGTCGCGATTGGACAAGCATCGCCGCTCAATAACTCCGGCACTAAATTTGAGTGGGGCGGCTGGTCTGTCGATTGACAGTTAAATCGGCACGACATACAATAACAGGAAATGACAGCCATCAAAACATTACGAACGGTAATCCCGGCGGCGTTAAATCGCATTCGCCAGGGATCTACCATGCTCGCCGTGATGGGCTACACTAATCGGTTCGGCGAGCTGGCCGACTTCCGCGCGAACGACCGGGGCGGCCGCGTCCCAGGCGGCAGCCCGCTGCAGATCCCCGGGCGTGATGCCCAGGGCCCGCTCGATGGCAAGATCGAAGGCCTGGTGCACATCAGCGAGCTTTCTGACCAGCGCATCACCCATCCCAAAGAAGTGGTGCATGA